>ERZ772930.247-NODE-247-length-18879-cov-11.7472_pt1 | contig 18879 bp, 12 predicted proteins | sample MGYA00511685_ERZ772930 | MGnify/ENA primary metagenome ERZ772930 (study PRJEB29015, sample SAMEA2738053) | human oral metagenome | biome: human oral; feature: human-associated habitat; material: saliva | place: China | collected 2226 ... | reverse complement strand
CCGTCTGACGCGACAGGTTCTCGGCGACGAGGCTGGGGTAGAAGTCCTTGAAGCGAGCCAGGCCCACGATCGCGTAGCGGGCGCCCGCCTGCGGGATTCCGGCCTGCATCGAGGGAGGAATCAGGCAGGTGGGACGCAGGGCGCCGACGCCGGTGGGAATGCGCACGTTGCGGGTCTCGTCACCGACGAGGGCGTCCGGACCGACGAGGTCACGCAGCCAGGCGACGGAGGCACCGACCTGCTCGGGGCTCACGTGGGCGTAGGGGTGGGTGGGGCGCGAGGCGACGTGCGCGGGGATTGCGTGCAGGGGTTTGTCGACCGGGTCCGGGCCGTAGCCGAGGATGTCGACCGTGCCTGTCCCGAGCTGGATGCCGCCGATCCCCTTGGTGATCAGGGTGACGCTCAGGCCTGCGTCGGCGGCCTTGATCGCGGCGGCCAGTCCGGCCAGTCCGGCGCCAATAACAACGACGTCTCTCATCGAACGACCTCTTCCTTGGCTGCGGGCAGGTGCTCGACATCGAGCGTTCCCTCGTGGATCCAGGCATCGAGCACGGCCTGCCTGGCTTGCTTGCCGTACAGGATGGGCCACAGGCCAATCCAGCGGTTCTTCAGGAATAGGCGCAGCAGGCCGTTGGCGCGCATCGAGTCAATGTCACCGCGCTCGTGGGCGATTCCGGCGGCGCGCTGGGAGCAGAATCCGCCCTGGCAGGGGCCCATGCCCAGGCGCATCTGGCGGCGAACGTCGTCCAGCTGTCCCTTGGGCAGGGTATCCATGACGTTTTCGAGCATCGCGCGGGTGGCCATCTCACATTCGCAGATGATCTGCTCGTGCGTGGGGCCCTCGTTACGCGACTCGACGTTGTCGAGGCGGTGGCCGATCGTGTAGAGGCGCGCTTCCTTGGCCGGAGGAACGGCCTCGTCGGCTGTCTTACACGGGCGGGTTTCGCCCATCTCCGAGCACATGATGTCGACGATGCGCTCGGCCATGAGGCGGTAGGTGGTGAGCTTGCCGCCGGCAATGGTCAGCATGCCGTAGACGCCGTCTCGCGAGTTGTGGTCGATGATGCTCATGCCGCGCGCCATGTGGCGGGTGTCGGTCTCCGAAACCCGCGAGTCCTTGACGAGGGGGCGCGCGCCAGCCCAGGCGTGCACGGCGCGGGCCTTGCGGAAGCCGGGGATCATGGCCTCGCCGGAGTCGAGCATCTGCTGGACTTGGTCGGCGGGGATAGACAGTCGATCCGGGTCGTCGGCCTTGAGGTCGGTCGTGCCGATGATGCACACCGTGTGGTCGGGCACCAAAATGTCGCCGTCGGCGGGCCACACGCAGCGGTTGATGACCGAGTGGGTGAGGCGGTGGTTCATGGCGATCATGATGCCGGCGCCCGGGACGACATCGACGCCGTGGCAGTCGGCCATGGCGGCGATCTGTCCGGCCCAGGGGCCGCCGCAGTTCAGGACGAAACCGCATTCGATGCGCACATCCTCCCCGCCGCGCTCATCGTGGACGATGACGGTGCTGATGCGCTCGCCCTCGCGCTCGATGGAGGTGACGCGGTGGTAGGTCAGGACCTGCGCCCCGTAGGCCTGAGCGGAGCGGATTGCACCCCAGGTCATCTGCCACCCGTCGACGGTTCCGTCCTCGACGGCAAATGCGCGCTTGATGCGCGGGTCCAGTCGAGGTTCACGGCGCAGCGCCTCGGCGATGGAGATTTCTTCCGCCGGCACCTTTGCAGCCGCGGCACGGGCCAGGAACTGGTCCGCATAGTCTTCATCGTCCTGGGCGGTCACGACGAAGAGGCCGCCGGTGGCCTCGATGGCGTTAGCGTTGATACGCTTGACGATCTCGTTTTCTTCGGCGCACTCGGTGGCCGATTCCGGATCGGAGGCGATGTAGCGGCCGCCCGAGTGGAGCAGGCCATGGAAGCGACCGGAGGTTCCCTGAGCAATATCGGCCCGGTCGACGAGGACAGCTGAGAAGCCGCGCATCACGACGTCGCGGACGACGCCGGCACCGGTGGATCCGCCACCGATGACGCACACGTCAGTGCGAAGTGTCTTCACCGTGTTATTTCCCTTCACGTCTTCATGAGGATGTGCCTCATTGCGCTTACAATTCTGCCCCTAACACCCCCGTTTGAACGAATTCGCACACCCCTATGCACATATGTGCACGCGCATCGTGCACCAAAGTGGCATTCGCACTTCTAGCCCCGAATGGCGCGGAATACGCGGAATTACAGACCATGACTGTCACGTAAATCAATGTTCGCGTCCCCAAAATCTCTAGACCACGCGCAAGGGGCTCGAAACACCCTAGAGTTAGGGCATGACGAACTCACTGCTCGCACGCGTCCTCGAAACCGCGAACATGGACAGCACCGTGCGCCCCCAAGACGATTTTTACCGCCACGTGAACGGCACCTGGCTGGCGACCCACAAAATTCCCGCCGACCGGCCGATGGACGGCGCCTTCCACGCGCTGCGCGACGCATCCGAGAAATATGCCCGCGCAATTGCACAGGACGCAGCTGCGGGCGACCTCGACGACGCGGACGCATCGCGTATCGCGACCCTGTGGACACAGTTCCTCGACGAGGACACCATCGAGAAGGCCGGCGCCACCCCCCTGCGCGCGGACCTGGACGTCATCGAGGCCTGCAACACGCGCGAGGAGCTGGCCGAGGCCATGGGCGCCCTCATGCGCGCAGGCATCGGAGGCCTGGTGGGGGCCTACGTTGGCACCGACCCGCACGACTCATCCTCCTACATGGTCTCCCTGGTCCAGTCCGGCATCGGGCTGCCCGACGAGGCCTACTACCGCGAGGATGACTACGAGCCGATCCGTCAGGCTTACGTCGCCCACACCGGGCGTCTCCTGTCGCTGGCGGGCATGCCCGACCCCGACGGCGCGGCGAGCCGCATCATGGCCCTGGAGACAGCGCTGGCCTCCCACCACCGAGACTCTGTCACCAACCGCGATCCCCTACTGTCCGACAACCCGACCCCCTGGAGCCATCTGAATACCCTCGCCCCCGGCTTCGACTGGGACGCGTGGGCGAGCGGAGCCCACATGCCTGTCCGCGGCCTCGTCGTCAACGTCGATCAGCCCGACTACCTGCGCGGCGCCGCCTCCCTGTGGGAGCGCACCGACCTGGCAACGCTCAAGGAGTGGCTGAGCGCGTCGGCCATCGACGCCCGCGCCTCCCTGCTCTCCGCCGACTTCGTCGAGGAAAACTTCGACTTCCACGGCCGCACCCTGGCTGGCACGCAGGAGCTGCGCCCTCGCTGGAAGCGCGCCCTGTCCCTCATCGAGTCCTACCTGGGCGAGGCCATGGGACGGGCCTGGGTCGCCCGCCACTTCCCGCCCGACGCGAAGGACGCGATGGACGCACTCGTGCGCCGCCTGCTCGACGCCTACGGCGAGTCGATCCGAGGCCTGGACTGGATGAGCGCGGAGACGAAGGACAAGGCGCTGGCCAAGCTGGCGACCTTCAACCCGAAGATCGGCTACCCCGTCAAGTGGCGCGACTACTCCACGCTGCACCTGGATCCCTCCGCCACTCTTGTTGAAAACGTGCGGGCCGCCAACGCCCACGCGACCGACCGCGAGTGGGGCAAGCTCGGGGGCCCCGTCGACCGCGACGAGTGGTACATGACCCCCCAGACGGTCAACGCCTACTACAACCCCACTCAGAACGAGATCGTGTTCCCCGCCGCGATTCTCCAACCCCCGTTCTTCGACGCGCAGGCGGACGACGCGGTGAACTTCGGCGCGATCGGAGCGGTCATCGGCCACGAGATCGGCCACGGCTTCGACGACCAGGGCTCGCGCTACGACGGGGCGGGCAACCTGTCGAACTGGTGGACCGACGAGGACCGGGCCGCCTTCGAGGAGCGCACCCACGCCCTGATCGGGCAGTACGACGTCCTCACCCCCGCCGTGCTGGCCACCGCCGCAAGCGAGGAGGCAGGCGAGGACGGCGCTGAGCGCTCACTCCCCCACGTCAACGGCGCACTGACCATCGGCGAGAACATCGGCGACCTGGGCGGCATGACAATCGCGTGGAAGGCGTGGGTGGCAGCCCTGGCCGAGCAGGGCCTCACCCCCGAGACCGCTCCCGTCATCGACGGGCTCACCGGCCCGCAGCGCTTCTTCTTCTCGTGGGCCCGCGCCTGGCGCACCGCGACTCGCCCCCAGTTCGCGCGCCAAATGCTAGCCGTCGACCCCCACTCCCCCGCCGAGTTCCGCTGCAACCAGGTGCTGCGGAACCTGGACGCATTCGCCGCAGCGTTTGACGTCAAGCCGGGAGACGGCATGTGGCTCGATCCCGAGAAGCGAGTCACCATCTGGTAAAAGCGTGTCCCAGCCGACAAAAGTCGGCGCGCCCCGCGCATCCACCTGCAACACATGACACCATAGGAATGTTTGGCGCGACAGCGCCCCCATTCCATCGACGGAAAGGCACCCCATGCCAGGCCTGAACCTCACTCGCGAGGAAGCGACCGAGCGCGCCTCGGTCATCTCCTCCGTGACCCGCTACGAGATCTCGCTGGACCTCACGCGCGGCGACACCGACTTCGGTTCGTTCACCCGCATCGAGTTCGACGCGCGCGAAGGCGCCTCCACGTTCGCGGACCTCGTCTCCAACAACGTCCACTCGATTCGCCTCAACGGCAACGCTCTCGACCCCTTTGCCGCCCACCAGGACAACCGCATTGTCCTGGATAACCTGGCGGAGCACAACGTGCTCGAGGTCGACGCTTCCTGCCAGTACATGCACACCGGTGAAGGCCTGCACCGCTTCGTCGATCCCGCGGATGGCCAGGCGTACACCTACTCCCAGTTCGAGGTCCCGGACGCCCGCCGCGTGTACACGACCTTCGAGCAGCCCGACCTGAAGTCGACGTTCACCCTGACCGTAAAGGCCCCCAAGGGCTGGAAGGTCTTCTCCAACGCGCCCACCCCCTCCCCCGAGGAAGACGGCGATGCGTGGATCTACCGCTTCGCGACCACCGAGGTCATGTCGACCTACATTACCGCGATTGTCGCCGGCCCCTACCAGGGCACCACGGCCTCGCTCACCTCCTCCGACGGGCGCACGATTGACCTGGGCGTGTACGCTCGCGCCTCGATCATCGAACACTTGGATGCCGACGAGATCATCGACATCACCCGTCGCGGCTTCGAGTTCTTCGAGGGCGCCTACGGCATCGCCTACCCCTTCACGAAGTACGATCAGATCTTCGTGCCCGAGTACAACGCGGGCGCCATGGAAAACGCGGGTTGCGTGACCTTCCGCGACGCCTACGTGTTCCGCACGCGCCCCACCGAGGCCCAGATGGAGGCACGCGCCAACACGATCCTGCATGAGCTGGCGCACATGTGGTTCGGCGATTTGGTCACCATGAAGTGGTGGAACGACCTGTGGCTCAACGAGTCTTTCGCCGAGTTCATGAGCCACCTGGCCCTGGCCGAGGCCACGAAATACACGGAGGGGTGGACCGGCTTCATGGTCCGCAAGGACTGGGGCCTCAAGCAGGATCAGCTGCCCACCACCCACCCGATCACGGCCGAGATCCGCGACCTGGCCGATGTTGAGGTTAACTTCGACGGCATCACCTACGCCAAGGGCGCCTCCGTGTTGCGCCAGCTCGTCTCCTACGTGGGTCGCGACGCCTTCTTCGCGGGCCTGCACGAGTACCTGACGAAGCACTCCTACGCCAACGCCACACTGGATGACCTGCTCTCCGAGCTGGCGGCCGCATCGGGCCGTGACCTCGCATCCTGGTCGAAGGTGTGGCTAGAGGAGGCCGGAGTGACCCTGCTGCGCCCGGTCATCACGACCGGCGAGGACGGCACCATCGAGCGCCTCGAGGTCGCACAGGAGGCCTTCTCCGAGGGAGCTTCTCTCCGTCCGCACCGCCTGGGCGTCGCCGGCTACTCGCTGAGCGAAGAGGGAACCCTGGCTCAGGTCTTCCGCGACGAGCTCGACGTGGACGGTGCGTCCACGGTCGTCGAGGCGGCCGCAGGCATCGCACGTCCCGACTTCATCCTGGTCAACGACGGAGACCTCGGCTACGCGAAGGTTCGCCTGGACGAGCAGTCCCTGGCCTTCGCGATCGCCAACATCACCAAGTTCACGGATTCCCTGACCCGCGGCGTCGTCATGGCCTCCGCGTGGGACATGACCCGCGACGGCGAGATGGCCGCCCGCGACTACCTGAACCTCGCACTCACCTCGATCCCCGTCGAGGACAACATGAGCCTGCTCATGCTGACCCTGCGCCACATTGACGAGGCCGTGCGCACCTTCGTCGCGCCCCAGTACCGCGCGGAGGCCGCCGAGGACACGGGCCGACGCCTGCTCCTCCTGGCTCGCACCGCCGCCTCCGGGTCGGACGCGCAGCGTATGCTCGTGGCCGCGGCCGCCCGAAACGCGACCACCTCCGAGCAGTTTGAGGCTATCCGTGGTCTCTTCGACGGCACTCAGACGCTGGACGGCCTGGACCTTGACGTCGACCTGAAGTGGGATCTGCTCGTGTCTCTCGTGCGCGGCGGCGCCGCAACCGCGGCCGACATCGACGCTCTCGAGGCCGCCGACGACACGATGACCGGCCATCAGAATGCTGCGGCCTGCCGCGCTGCGAGGTCGGGCGAATGGATCAAGACCGACGTGTGGGACAAGGTCCTGTCCGATATGAGCATCCCCAACGACACGCGCTGGGCGATGATCTCCGGTTTCTGGGCACAGGCTCGCACCACGCCCTCCGCCTACGCGTCTTACGTCGACGAGTACTTCGATGCCCTGGCCGGAATCTGGGAGCGTTTCACCTTCCACACGGCCGAGGACCTGACAACGCTACTCTTCCCGACAGCCCTCGCCGGCTATGTGCCCGAGGTCGACGTCGTGGCGGCGGGACGCGCCTGGATCGAGGCGCACGCCGACGCGTCGGCGGGAACGCTGCGCATCGTCCGCGAGCTCATCGACGTGTGTGAGCGTCAGATCGCCAACCAGGCGGTGGACGCGGGCTGATTCGCTTCTTTCAGACGCCGGGGGGCGTGGCCGTGTGGCCACGCCCCCCGTGTGTTCATCATCCGCACACACGCCCTCGCCCGGTTGGGTATGCAGCACCCCGGACTCGCTGCGAAGAACGAGGCCGGGGCGGCGTGTGTGATTGCGTGTCAGCCAGCGTGACTCACCGCAAGCTTATGCATCAGTTCCAGGCACCCCACCAGGCACCGTTGTCGTAGAACCAGTGACGCTCGCCATCGATCCACTGGGTGCCGGTGGCCATCGCGCCGGAGGTGTTCAGGAAGTACCAGGTGTCACCCACCTTGACCCAGCCGATCAGCATGACGCCGGCCTCATTCATGTAGTACCAGGTGCCACCGATCTGGGCCCAACCGGTGACCATCGCGCCGGAGCCGCCCAGGTAGTACCACTCGTCGTTGTACATGACCCAGCCCATGGCCATGTCGCCGGAGGCGTTCATGTAGTACCAGGTGCCGTCGAGCTCCAGCCAGCCGGTGCGCATCCAGCCGGTCTCGGGGTCCAGGTAGTACCAGGAGCCATCGATGACGTTCCAGCCAACGGCCTGGGCGCCGGAGGGAGCGAAGTACTCCCACATGCCCTCCTGGTTGTGCCAACCGGTGATCATGTAGCCGGCCGCGTCGAAGCGGTAGGTGGCGTCGTCGATCTCGATGAGCTCGTCCTTAGCGTAGGTGCCGTCTCCGAAGTCGAACCACCAGCCAGTGTCGTCCTGCTTCCAGGAGGCGAACGCGGAATCGTCGGCGCCAGTCTCGTCTGCAGCGGGATCGCCGGCCTCGGCCGCACCTGCGGCGGGAGCCTCCTCCTCGCCTGTTTCGGCGGCGGAATCGCCGGCCTCGGCCGCACCGGCGGCGGGATCGTCGGCGGTGACGGCAACCTCGGTGGGAGCCGCGGGGTCGGTCAATTCGGCAGCGTTGGCGGGAACGACGGTTCCGGCGAGAACGGCAGCGCTGACCGCGGCGATCATGAACGCGTGGGCATTGATGGGACGCATCTGTGGGTTCCTCTCAGGTGTGGTGGCGGCATCGCATGCAGTTGTCGGGTCGCCCGAACGGATGATCCTTCGAAGAAGCGTGCTATGGTTCCGCGCTAATGCGTTACTGAGTATATATAATAGTTTGCCAACAATCAAGGAGTGATGAAATAGGGCGTTTCGCATCACAGGCAATCTGAGATGGGGCGCCACCAACCAACTCTCACCCCTTCCAGCGGCAAGCACATACGACACACCAATTCGGCCAGCCATCGATTCTGTCAGACTCAATCACAGCACCGACTGACCATCCAGTATGCGCATCTCAATTCCCCGCTACTGCGACACCCGCACACAACCGCGCCCCAGCCTCGTTCATCGACGAGGCCGGGGCGCGGCAACGGGAGAGAACTACCTCAGCGAGGACGAACCTCGCAGGCAACACCATCACCATCTCGATCCAGGTCCGCGCTATAGCCGGGCTGCCCCCGACGCAGAGGGGCTGCCCCCGCATTCCAGACCTCAGCGCAGTTACGATACGTGCGCGATGGCGTCGCAGCACCCGAACCACTCGAGGCCACGGGATACGCACCCCACCAGACACCCGAATCATAGAACCAGTGACGCTCCCCGTCGATCCACGAAGTGCCCGTCACCATCGCGCCGGAGGCGCCCAAGTAATACCAGGTGCCCGACTGATTGAGCCATCCGGTCACCATCGCGCCGGAGGAATCGAAGTAGTACCACGAACCTCCGATCGCATTCCATCCGGTCACCATCGCTCCGGAGGCATCCAGGTAATACCACCCGCCCCCTTGCAAGAGCCAGCCAGTGGACATCGCACCCGAAGCGCCCAGGTAGTACCAGGACGCGCCGATGCGCTGCCAGCCGGTGCGCATCACACCGGTCGCAGGATCCAGGTAATACCAAGCCCCCGAAATAGCGGCCCATCCACGCACCCGTGCGCCCGACGCGGCGTAATACTCCCACGAGCCCCCGGAGCCATACCAGCCGGCGACCATGTAACCGCTGCCATCAAAGCGATACGTCACCCCGTCAATCTCACGCACTTCGCTGCGCGCATACGCCCCGTTGCCCAAGTCGTACCACCAGCCGGCCGCATCCCGCTTCCAACTCGGACGAGGCGCGGGTGCGGGATCCGGATTAGGAGCCGGGTCGGGGTTGGGTGCAGGAGCCGGATCATCCGTCGGCACCACCGTCGGTTCAGTGGAGGGCGAGGGATCCGACACCGGGTCACCGTCAGCCGCGTAGGCAGGCATGACAAGTCCGGCGGCGACGACTGCGGCGCTCAGGGCCGCAATCATGCCTCGACGCATATTCATAGAGCGCACGTACATTCCTTTCGATAGTGATGACACCGAGGCGCAACATCCCCCACATGGGACAACACATGACTCGCGCCACCAGCCTTGCGTGAGTTTCACAATATCCACTTACCGAGTATATGCGCACTGGGCTCAACAGACAAACCATCCACGAGGCTCACGTCACATTCCTTCCCGACAGCCTCTAACAACAGAAAAGGGCCCATCGATGAGCGCACTCATCGATGGGCCCTTTGCGAACTGCGTCAGTTCTTCGCGCGGCGCGATGCGACGAGCGCACCGATGCCCGCAACGAGGACCGCAACCGCACCAACCGAGACCCACACAGCGGAACTGCCAGTGGCGGCGAGGGTATCAGTACGAGCCTGCGAGGGAGACGGATCCTCAGTCACGCCGGGGGTCGCCGCGGCAGGAGTGCCAGCACCCGGAGCCGGGGTGGAAGGCTGCTGGACCGAAGGAGTCTCAGCCGGGGCCGAGGGAGCCGGAACACCCGGAGCCGGGGCAGAAGGCTGCTGGACCGAAGGAGTCTCAGCCGGAACCGAGGGAGCCGGAACACCCGGAGCCGGAACACCCGGAGCCGGGACAGAAGGCTGCTGGACCGAAGGAGTCTCAGCCGGGGCCGAGGGAGCCGGAGCACCCGGAGCCGGGACAGAAGGCTGCTGGGTCGGCTGGCCGATCGACGGGTTCGGAACGTTCTGCTGGTCAGCAGGCTTGGCAGGATCATTCGCATGCACACTGGTCGTGCAGGCGCTCAGCGCATTGCGGTACTGCTCGGCGGTGAGGTAGCGACCGTTCTGGTCACCACCCTGCATGGTCACGCCGCCATCCTTCTCGGGGCGCACGGACGTCTCGGACGCAATATCGACAGCGAGCCCATCCAACTGCGCATCAATGTCGGCCAGGCTTGCGGTCGACTGCTCATTGGCGACGGACTCGAGGTAGCTATCCAGAGCGGACTGAGCAGCATCGACTCCGGCCTGGGCATCAACGACGGCCTGGTTGGCGTCGACCGAGGTGCCGTTCTCAACGGGAGCCGGGGCGGGGGCGGAGGGAGCGGAAGAGCCCGCCTTAGCAGGAAGCTGGTTCACGTCGATGGGCAGGGCGACACCCGGAAGGGAGCCAACCTTGTTCTGCCAGGAGTTCGCACGCTGCGCATCACCGGAGCCAGCCAGACCGGAGACATAGTTGGTGTTGTCGGCATTGAAAGCGGCGCCGTCAAAACCGTAGGCCGAGGCCGTGTCACCCGTGGTATGGAAGCGCGAAATCGTGGGAGAACCGCCGGTAATCGCGTAGAACTTCTGGGTGCCATACACGCGAGTACCCTCGCTGTGCTTGGCGATGTGCACGCCGACGCCGACAACGTTGTTCTTGGCGAGCATGTTCTCATCGTGACCCGAGGAGTTCTTCCACTGATCAAAGAGGGCGTCAGCGGCCTGCATGGGGTTCTTGGTCGTACCGTAGGCCCCCCACTTATCTCCGTAGTTTTCGAGGTGGTTGTAGGCGATGTTCTCGCCGGCGTAGCTCGTGGCGCCTCCATCGAGCGTCACACCGTTCCAGTACTTGTAGACCGGGTCATGGTTGAAGTCATCGGTGTCCGACATGTGCTTGCTCCACCCGCGAGAGTCGGTGGTCAGCGTGTCCGAAACAACCAGTTCAGGCAAGCCGGCATTGGCTCGATAGGCGTTCATCTTCTGAACGATGAGGGCCTCGATAATCTTGGCCTGGGTATCGTAGTCAACCTTCGACCAATCAACCCAGTCGAGTCCACGATCACCGGTGCTAGCACTCTCGGCGGGGGCAGCACCCACGGAGGGGTTGGACTGCGCCACACCCTGCTGGGCGGATTCGAGCAGAGCCTGCGCGTTGGCGAGCTCATCGCGCAGCTGGGTCTCACGCGCAGGATCAGCGGTACTGGCAGCAGTCTTACCGGCGGCGGCGGAAGCGTAGCTGGCGAGGAGGGGGTTGTATTCGGAGCTGATGCGAGCGTCGGCACTGACGAGGGACGTGCAGAAGGCATCCTGCGAGGCGCCGGTTCCCTCGGCTAGTGAGGGGATCACGACAAGGGACGCCGCAATTGTGGTGGCGGCTAGGACCACCGACGTGTGGGTGCGGGTGAGCTGGAAGGACATTGACGACCGACCTAACACTATGGAACAAAGACAGGTAAATCTTTCCATGCGGTACACCTATTTTCAAACTTTTCCCAGTAATCGATTACAGATGAATGACCGCCATTCCAAGGCTTTCAAGGTTTGACAGATTTTGAATATCCCACATATTGATACCAAAACGTTATGTTTTCGATGAGGCACTTTACCGCCTTGCAAGCCATAACATGACCAGATCATCAGTTTTCTGACGATAACAAGCATCGACAAGTCCAGCGATTATCCGACAGTCTGCATGGCTGCGCCGTCACGGTCGGTATCAGGCCGCTACCCGCTCAGGTGCTCCGCTCGGTGTTTGTGCCGTGTTCGGGGCCCCGCTTTGGGCTTGGCTGCCGTTGCACCGGGGCTGCGCCGGCAGCCCCGGTGACGCCAGGTGTCCGGTGCCCGGGCGGTTCAGGGGCATGGCAACAGGAGGACATTTTGCGGGCACATCGCCGACACGCGCGGCTCCCACGTTGCAAGTCCCCTGCCCGACGGCGCGAGGGTGGCGGATTCAATGGGCATGCCGCCCAAAGTGCAGACCACCTCGGCGAAAAATGGTGGAAATGGTCTGTTATGGGTGAGGTGGTCTGCGATTTGAGCGAATCCGGGAACACGAAGCACTGCGAGCCCCTCCCCCGGGCGCGATCCGGCTCATGAGCGCTTCCCAGGCCCGGGAATTCTCACTCCTCGCCGCGTACCAACCCAGCACATGATCGGGAGTTTGAGCGATGAGTACCACGGCACCTCGGCCCAGGTGGATACCATCGACGAAGATGACGTCATGAACCTCATCGATGATCGGGCTGAAAGGCCATAACTGCCACAACGGCTCACAACGCCTACGAAACGAGCGGCCCCCACCAGGCAAATCCACCTGACGGCGCCGACCCAGCAGCCAGGCCACGAACTCATCACGACGCTTCGCCGTGGAGCCTATTTCGTTCAGCATCGTGATTTGGCGGGGTTTACACCGCCGCCGCGACCGACCCGATGAAGTCCTACCGTGACGGATCATGGGGCAACCACACACAGGGCGCGACGCAGTATCCACAGGAACGAGGCACACACGACCAACTAAAAAAGCGACTTTCCCGTGCTACAAAGCCGAAAAGTCACCCTTTCAGCAACACGATTTGTCCATCCTCATAGTTGGTCCCAACCAACTAAAATACCGACTTTCCCGTACCAGAAAGCCGAAAAGTCACCCTTCCAGCAACACGAAATGTCCTATAACCCCAACAACGCGGCAAGCAGCCAGAGGAGACAACAAAAAACCGACACTCGCTAGCCGAGTGCCGGATTTTCGGTGGAGCTAGGGGGATTCGAACCCCCGACCTCTTCCATGCCATGGAAGCGCGCTACCAACTGCGCCATAGCCCCATTATTTAGTTCGTCGCCCTGGCGACCTGATAAATAATAGCCAACCCGACGAAGGATACGCAAATCAGAACCAAGTGTCGCTCATCACAAGCACGTGCCGTTTTCTACCGAAGCGGCACGGGGCCCACGGTGTCTACGCGCCCAGGATGTCCTCGCGCGCGCCGATATTGTGCGAAGCCAGACGCCACCCGGTGCGCGCAGCGCTCTTGGCCGTGGAGATACCGACAGGCACAAGCTCCGACCAGTGGCAGTTATCAACGCCGCGCAGCCCTTTGAAATCGGCGGGATCGAGACCAAGCAGGGACACGATGCCGCGCGCGATCGCGGAGCCGTGACAGACCACGATCAGCGACTGATCGGACCGGCACCCGCCCGCAGCCTCCAGGACAGCGTCACGGACACGTTCGCCCACAACCTCGGAGCGTTCCACCTCGGCACTCTCGCACTCTCCGTCCGCTCGATACTGGGCATAGGCCTCGGGCTGCTCGCTGGCGATCTCCTCGTAGGTCTTCCCCTCAAAAGTCCCGTAGTAGCGCTCCGTAAGCCGTTCGTCGCTCGACGGACCCTCGCAGGGGTAGCCGGCGATGTCGAAAACACGCGCGACGATGCGCGCTGTTTCCAGCGCCCGCCCCAGGGGCGAGCACACGATGCGCACTCCCCCGTCGTCATAGCCACGCGCGTCCTCGGCGGCGATCATGCCCACCTCGGCACTCGGCTCGCACAGGCGGCTCACCAGCACCCCGGCGGCACCAGCCGCCTGGGATCGCCCCGCCTCGTTCAGGGGCATGTCAATACGCCCCTGGAACCGACGCTGCAAGTTGAAGTCAGTCTGGCCGTGGCGCAGCAGGACGATCCGAGACGCGGTCACTGCACGGGCTCCACGCCATGCGCCGCAGCGCGCTCGGCTGCCGCCGCACGGGCCTCGTCCGTGTCCACGTCGATCGGCTGTGCGGGGCAATCACCCCACAGGCGTTCGAGTGCGTAGTACTCGCGTTCCTCCTCGGAGAGCACGTGCACGAGCAGCTCCGAGTAGTCCAGCAGCACCCACGTTCCCTCGGCTCGGCCCTCGATGTGCGTGGGTCGACGGCCGTGCTCCGCCCAGACCCTGTCCATGATGTCCTCGGCGATGGCGCGCACCTGACGGTCAGTCGGCGCGGACACGACGACGAATGCGTCAGCCAGGGCAAGTTTGCTGGTCACGTCCACCAGCACAGGGTTGATGCCGCCGCGGTCGTGCGCGGCGCGAGCGACCAGGCTCGCCAGTTCTGCGGTAGCGTCGGGAAGGCTCACTGTTCTCCTTGCGTTAGGACCGGTAGAGGCCGTACTTGTTGATGTATTGGACGACGCCGTCGGGCACGAGGTACCACACGGGTTTGCCTTCCTCGACTCGCGAGCGACAGTCGGTGGAGGAGATGGCCATCGCGGGAACCTCCAGCAAGGACACGGACCGAACGGGCAGGCCCGTGTCCGACAGATCGTGACCCGGGCGCGTAACCCCGATGAAATGCGCCTGCTCAAAGAGCTTGTCGGCGTCCTTCCACTGCGCGATCTGCGCCAGCGCGTCGGCGCCGGTGATGAAGTAGAAGTCCGAGTCCGGATATTCCTCGGACAGGTCGGCGAGCGTATCGATCGTATAGGTCGTCCCGCCGCGGTCAATATCGACGCGTGAGACGGCGAATCGAGGATTGGATGCGGTCGCGATGACGGTCATCAGGTAGCGATGCTCCGCCGACGTCACGCGCCGATCTGCCTTAAACGGCTGCACGGCGGCGGGCACGAACACCACCTGGTCGAGCCCGAACACATCCATCACCTCCGAAGCGGCGACGAGGTGACCGTGGTGAATAGGGTCGAAGGTGCCGCCCATAATGCCGATCGCCCGTCTCCTGCGCAGGGCGCGCGGGGGATGCTGGGGCGAGGCCGGGGCTGCAGTGGCGCCCGCCGTGGCCTCGGTGGTCTTCTCAATCTCGTCGATGCCCGAGGGGTCGTTCCTCTCCTGCGTACTCACGGGCGAATGGTTCCTTCCCCCTCGTAGATCCAGGTGGTCGTCGTCAGCTCCGCGAGTCCCATGGGGCCACGCGCGTGGAGCTTCTGAGTCGAAATCCCCACTTCCGCGCCGAGCCCCAGCTGCCCGCCGTCCGTGAAGCGGGTCGACGCATTGATGGCGATAGCGGCGGCGTCGACCCCCGCACGGAACGCGCGAATGGCCGCCACGTCGGATGCGACGATCCCCTCGGTGTGCCCAGTTGAATAACGCCGGATATGTTCGGTGGCCTCCTCGACGCTGGCGACGACACGCACTGCCAGGTCCATCGAGAGATACTCGCTCTGCCAATCGACCTCGGTGGCGGGCACAATCATGTCTGCATCAATCGAGGGTTGGCCCTCCACGATAGCCCGGCTGGCCTCGTCAGCGTGGATCGTCACACCGGCCGTTGTCAGGCGCGTGATCGCCGCAACCAGGAAACGCTGCGCGACGTCGGCGTGCACCAGCAGTGTCTCGGCCGCGTTGCACACGCCCACGCGCTGCGTCTTGGCATTCATGATGATGGCTTCGGCGGCCTCCAGGTCAGCCGAGGCATCGACGTACAGGTGGCAGTTGCCGGTTCCCGTCTCAATGACCGGCACACGCGATTCGTCGACGATGGCGTTAATCAACCCCGCTCCCCCGCGGGGAATGAGCGCGTCGATAGCCCCGCGGGCGCGCATCATGGCTCGAGCGCCCGCTCGACCCCACTCATCGACCGTCTGGATCGCGTCTGCGGGAAGGCCAACCGAGATCAGCGCGTCACGGCACACCTCGATGAGAACGCGGTTCGAGGCCTGGGCAGCGCTTCCCCCGCGCAAGATGACGGCGTTTCCCGCTTTGATCGCCAGGCTAGCCGCATCGATCGTCACATTGGGGCGAGCCTCGTAGATGATGCCGACAACGCCGAGGGGCACGCGCTCCTGCGTGACGCGCAGGCCGATATCCGTGCGGGTTCCGCGCACGACCTGACCCACCGGGTCGGGCAGGGCAACAATCTCAAGAACGGCATCAGCGATGGAGCGAAGACGGTCCTTCGTCAGTGTCAGGCGATCAAGCAGCCCGTCACTCATCTGCTCGGCGCGACCGCGCGCCACGTCCTCGGCATTCGCGGCCAGGATCTGGTCGGCGCGCTCCACGAGCGCCGCCGCGATGGCCTCGAGACCTCGGTTCTTCGCACGGGTCGTCGCGGCTGCGAGCACGCGCGCCGCCTCGCGGGCGGCGTCGGTCACCTGGGAAATGTCTGCAACAGTATCCACTCGCACATCATGTCACACGAGTGGCACTCGGACCGTGTCAGTCCGCACCCATCGCAGAAAATGCGTCGCCCAACACCGCAAGGTCATCGCGGTGAATGGCCGGCCTGGGATGCTCGTGCCCGGCTGATGCCAGCTGCTCTATGCCTGCCCCTGCGACCTCGGCGAGCGTGTCCGAATCGTAGCCGGAGACGCCGCGGGCGATGAGCCCGGTCGGGCTTGCCACGTCGACCACGTCACCCGCCTCAAAGTGGCCCAGCACCGAGTGCACTCCGGCGACGAGGAGCGACTTCTTGCCCGCGGTGATCGCACGGGCTGCGCCCTCGTCCACGATGATCTCACCGCGCGAGGGGGCCACGTGGGCGATCCACAAACGCCGCGACGCGGGACGCTGGGAAGAAGGCTCGAACCAGGTACCCACGCGCGTTCCCTCCAGGACCGCCTGCAGGTCGTCGGCGCTGGCCAGTTGGACGCCGATTCCGCTGGCGGTCGCCAGCATCGCCGCCTGAACCTTCGTCGCCATACCTCCGGTGCCCACGCGCGAGCCCGCACCGGTGACGAGGACGCTCATGAGGTCGTCCGCGCCAGTAACGCGCTCGATCAGCTGCGAGCCCGGGTGGTCCGGGGGCGCCGTGTACAGTCCGTCGACGTCGGTGAGGAGCACCAGGGCATCAGCTGTGATCATCTGGGCGATCAGCGCGGCCAGGCGGTCATTGTCGCCAAAGCGCAGCTCCCGTGTGGTGACCGCGTCGTTCTCGTTAAGGATGGGGACGACGCCGAGGCCGAGCAGGCGCGTGAGCGATGCGCGCACATTCGTGTAGTGGTCGCGACGCATGACGTCGTCCGTTGTGAGGAGAACCTGCGCGGCGTCCAGGTGATGTGCCTGAAACGCAGCCGTCCACCTCGCCATGAGCAGCCCCTGCCCCATCGCGGCAGCGGCCTGAACGCTGGGCAAGTCCTTCGGCTTGACCGAAAAACCGAGCGGATCCAAACCCGCTGCGACAGCGCCCGAGGAGACGATAACGACCTGACGGTCACGCCCGCGCCAGCGCGACACGAGCCGCGCGACGGCGTCAATACGGTTCAGGTCCAGACCGCCGTCCTCGCGCGTGAGCGAGGAGGAACCGATCTTGACGACGATACGGGAAGCGCCAGACACTCCGCTCATGACTGGTCCGACGCATCCGTCCAGTGCCCGGCCTCGCGCTCGGTCCACAGCTCATCACGGGCCGCACTCTTCGCGTCCATCACCTGGTGGTAGACCTCGCGGCGCTCCTTGCGGCTCGGGCGGGCATTCTGGTCCAGGCGCAGGTCGGTACCGCGCGAGCCCAGCAACTCGGGGCCGGTGGTCAGCGAGGGCTCCCAGTCGAAGACGACGCCGCCATCCAGGTCACCGATGACCACCGTATCACCGGCGAGCGCACCCGCCTTCATCAGCTCGTCCTCAACACCCGCGGCGTTCAGGCGATCCGCAAGGTAGCCCACGGCCTCGTCGTTGGCGAAGTCCGTCTGACGCACCCAGCGCTCCGGCTTCTCGCCGCGCACCTGATAGACCTCTTCCCCGTCCTTGCGGGTCTTACGCACCGTAATCTCCACGCTGCGCCCAACAGCCTTAGGCCGAATGACGGGGCGGGCGACCTCGAGGGCCGGCCGCTTCGCGCGCTCCTCCTCAACGATGGCGGCCAGCGCGAAGGACAGCTGCTTGAGACCCTCGTGGGACACGGCGGACACCTCAAACACAGGCCAACCGAATGCCTCAAGGTCGGGCCGCGTAATCTCGGCCAGGTCCCTGCCGTCGGGAATGTCGATCTTGTTGAGGACGATGACGCGGGGGCGCTCCATGATCGGGACGTAGCCCTCGACCTGGGTCAGGTCGCCCTGGTAGGCCGCAAGCTCCTCCTCGATGATGCGCATATCCTCCACGGGCTCGCGATCGGTTTCGAAAGCAGCCGTGTCCAGGACGTGCACGATAACGGCGCAGCGCTCAATGTGGCGCAGGAATTCCAGGCCCAGGCCTCGTCCCTGGGAGGCGCCGGGGATCAGACCGGGAACGTCTGCGACCGTGTAGCGCGTGTCGCCGGCAGAGACGACGCCCAGATTCGGCACCAGAGTCGTGAAGGGGTAGTCTGCGATCTTCGGGCGCGCCGAACTCAGGGCAGCGATGAGAGACGATTTGCCCGCCGACGGGAAGCCAACCAGGGCCACGTCCGCCACGGACTTCAGCTCGAGGATGACGTCGCGTTCCTCTCCGGGCTCACCCAGGAGGGCAAAACCGGGAGCCTTGCGTGCCTTGGAGGCCAGCGCCGCGTTACCGAGGCCACCGCGGCCGCCCTCAGCGACCACGAAACGAGCGCCCGCGCCGGTCAAATCGGCCAGCAGCTCCCCCGACATCGACTTGACGACCGTCCCCTCGGGGACCGGCAGGACGATGTCCGCGCCGGTCTTGCCCTGACGGAAATCGCCCATGCCGGGCGTGCCGTTGTCCGCGCGGCGGTGCGGGCTACGGTGGTAGTTGAGCAGAGTCGTCTCCTGCTCACTCACCTCCAGGATGACCGAGCCGCCGTTGCCACCATCGCCTCCATCGGGGCCGGCCAGCGGCTTGAACTTTTCACGCTTAATCGAGGCAACGCCGTTTCCACCGTTACCACCCGCCGCGTGCAGCGTCACGCGATCCACGAAGTCTGCCACTGGTGCTCCTA
>ERZ772930.246-NODE-246-length-18914-cov-7.55072_pt1 | contig 18914 bp, 17 predicted proteins | sample MGYA00511685_ERZ772930 | MGnify/ENA primary metagenome ERZ772930 (study PRJEB29015, sample SAMEA2738053) | human oral metagenome | biome: human oral; feature: human-associated habitat; material: saliva | place: China | collected 2226 ... | reverse complement strand
TTGATGTAGGGATGAACCGAGATGAAAATGGCAAGCTTTGTGGAGATGTTGACTATGATGCCGTTGCACTACTTGCCGGCCACATCACGCCAGTACCTGGTGGAGTTGGCCCTATGACCATTACCATGCTGATGGAGCAAACCTATGAAGCAGCGCTTCGTACACTGAACAAGGATTAGGAAAATGAAATTCGTATTTGATCTGGATGGGACGCTGTCATTTGACTATATGACCATAGATGAGGAGATTAAGCAGGTTCTTTTAAAGGCTAGCGATTATGGACATGAGGTTGTATTTGCCTCAGCTCGCTCATATCGGGATTGTTTGGGCTTATTAGGTACCGATCTCAGTCAGCGTTTGGTTATAGGTTTGAATGGTGGCGTAGCCTATTATCTGGGGAAAGCTATCTATGAAAGAAATCTCGATGCTAGAGTTTATCAGGCGCTAGTGGATTATTGCCAGACCTATAATCTCCCTTTCTTTGTAGATGATTGCTTTGACTATAGTGGTCAGATTGTGGAGAAGATTCCATTTTTCTCCAGCGTGGATCCCCTAAAGGTGGCTCGTCATCAGAAACTCGAGGACTTAGGGACTCCGATTAAGGTAGTCGTTTATATGGGAGACCATGAGGATTTGCTTGATGACCTGCTTGGACAGCTAGAAAGACTGGGGCAGGCTCATCTGTCCTATCATGCGCATGAAAAGTGCCTTTATGTAAACCCCTTGGACACTCATAAGGCGACAACTGTTGAAAAGTTGTGTGGAGAGAACTTCATTGCTTTTGGCAATGACCAAAACGATATTGAGCTCTTTAAAACATCTCTCTACTCTGTCCGGATAGGCGATTTTGCTGGTCTTAGTCCATATACAGATGAAACGATTGAGCTAAAAGGAGCTCCTTCTCCAGCAGTGGCAGCTAAAATCTTAGAGACCTTTGCGGAATTTAAGGGAAAATAGATAGAAGGAGGTTCGCCCCTCCTTTTGTAGTATAATGGAGTGAGAGGAAAAAACGATGAAAGTGATTGATCAAACTTTATTAGAAAAAGTCATTGTGGAACGGCCACGTCACAGTCATAAGGGGGATTACGGCCGTCTACTCTTGCTGGGAGGAACCTATCCTTATGGGGGAGCTATTATCATGTCAGCCATTGCAGCAGTTAAAAGTGGCGCTGGTTTGGTGACTGTTGGCACGGATAAGGAGAATATTCCGGCTTTGCACAGCCATTTACCTGAGGCCATGGCATTTTCTCTAAAGGATAAAGCATTACTAAAGGAACAGTTGGAAAAGGCAGAAGTTGTCTTGATAGGTCCGGGTTTGCGAGAGGATGCATTTGGAGAAGAACTCGTAAAATGGGTTTTTAACAACCTCAGAAGTGACCAGATTTTGATTGCAGATGGTGGTGCTTTGGGCATCTTAGCAAACAGCCAGTTACCATTTCCTTCTAGTCAGCTCATCCTAACTCCCCACCAAAAGGAATGGGAAAGACTGTCTGGTATAGTTCTTGACCATCAAAATAAAGAGACGACTGCTAGGGCTCTTTCTGCTTTTCCTCAAGGGACGATTTTAGTTGAGAAAGGTCCAGCGACTCGTATCTGGCAAGCTGGTCAGCCTGAATATTATCAGTTACAGGTTGGAGGCCCCTATCAAGCAACTGGTGGAATGGGAGATACTCTGGCTGGGATGATTGCAAGTTTTGCAGGTCAGTTTCCACATGTCAATCTCTATGAACGCGTAGTAGTAGCGACTCATCTGCACTCAGCCATTGCCCAAGAACTAGCTCAAGAACACTATCTTGTCTTGCCAACAGAAATTAGCAAGACACTTCCGAATACAATGAAAAAAATATCTCAAAAAGGCAACTGATACCTTGGTTGTCTTTTTATATTGATGTAACTAACCTGTTAAGGTTTTCAAATACCTCAGAACCAGGAATCAACTGCTGAACTTGCGTGAAATTCTCACTTTTAAGGTCTGGGTTTTTACTCAAACTCACAAGGAAAGTGAGATTGTTATCAAAGTTGAGGGGTGTCAAATCATGCTTTTTTTGATATAATTTTTAATGATGAATGCAAGAAATGATCGGTATGTAGTCGTTGATTTAGAGGCGACCAGCACCGGAAGCAAGGCAAAAATTATTCAAGTAGGTATTGTGGTGATTGAGAATGGCGAAATCGTCGATCAGTATGCGACTGACGTCAATCCCCATGAACCCTTGGATTCTCATATCAAAGAATTAACAGGTCTGACTGATCAGCGTTTGGCTGCGGCACCAGAGTTTTCTCAGGTGGCTGGAAAAATTTTTGAATTGGTTAAGGACGGTGTTTTTGTTGCGCACAATGTACAATTTGATGCCAACCTCCTTGCAAAATTTCTTTTTTTTGAAGGATATGAATTGCGCACACCGCGGGTGGATACAGTTGAGCTTGCCCAAGTTTTGTATCCTCAGTTTGAAAAGTATAACTTAGGTATCCTTTGTCAAGAGTTGGGCATTGAGCTGGAACATGCCCATACTGCCCTGTCAGATGCTCAGGCAACAGCTGAACTCTTGCTTTACATGCGTCAAAAACTCTTCGAGCTACCTAAAGGGCTTTTAGAAAGCTTGTTAAACCATGCAGACAACCTTCTCTATGAAAGTTATCTGGTGATTGAGGAGGTCTATCAGCAACAATCTCTCTTATCTTCGCCAGACTTGATGGAGCTTCATGGGCTTTTCCTCAGAAAGGAAAGCAAAGGCTTAGTCCCACGAAAGTTATCCAAAGACTTTGCTAAAAACATTTCTTTATTGGGGCTGGAGGAGCGTCCGCAACAGTTGGATTTTGCGGAGAAGATTGAGCACTTATTGGAAGAACACCAGACTTCTTTTATCCAAGCTCAAACGGGATTGGGTAAGACATACGGTTATCTCCTCCCAGCTTTGAACTCGGAGAGTGAAGCTGGAATCCTAGTGAGCGTTCCGACTAAAATTCTTCAAAATCAGATCATGCAAGAAGAAGGACAGCGTTTAAAAGAGGTTTTTCATCTGGAGATTCATAGTCTCAAGGGGCCTCAAAATTATTTAAAACTGGATGCCTTTCACAGAGTTCTCCATCGATCTGAGTCTAATCGTCTTTTCACACGCTTTAAAATGCAACTGCTCATCTGGCTAACGGAGACAGAGACTGGTGACTTGGACGAAATTGGGCAACTTTATCGCTATCAGCATTATCTACCTGAACTAGTCCACGATGGCAAGCTTTCAAAGAAAAGTTTATTTGCCACAGAGGATTTTTGGAAACGAGGGCAGGAAAAAGCCAAGACTAGTCGTGTTCTCTTGACTAATCATGCCTATCTGGTCACTCGTTTGGAGGACAATCCAGAGTTTGTCGACAACCGTTTGGTGATCTTGGATGAAGCTCAAAAAATGCTCCTAGCCCTTGAAAATCTAGCTCAGCAGGCTTATCGCCTTGAGGATCTTGTAACTCAAATTGAAAAGTCTTTGGAGACAGTGGAAGATTTGATTCAGAAACGCTTGCTTGAGAGTATCGGCTTTGAATGTCGTTACTTGATGGAGCAGTATCAGTCAGGACTTAAGAATGGAAAGTGGTTGGATTCTCTCGAACACTTGCGCCAACATTTTTCAGAGTTAGCTCTTCCGGAGTATAGAGAGATTGCAAACTTTTTTACGTCGGACCGTGAATTTTGGCTTGCTCCAGCAGAGAAGTCTAGTAAGGATGTCCTGATTTGTTCAAGCAAAAACGGTCGCTTTATACTAGCAGACTTATTGCCAGAAGCTTGTAGGCTCCTAGGAGTGTCGGCCACTCTTGAAATTAGCAATCGGGTTTCCTTAGCAGATTTACTGGGATTTCCAGATGCTCCACTTGTTAGGCTCGATGTAGCAAAGCAGGACCAACAAGAAGTCTTTCTAGTCAATGACTTTCCTCTCGTTACCGAAGTTTCGTCTTTTGACTATGCTAGTGAAGTAGCTTCTGTCATTCGAAGTTTACAAGCCTTTCAAGAACCCTTATTGGTTTTGTTTACTTCAAAAGAAATGCTGTTGGCAGTTTCGGACCTGCTAGACCAACCTCATCTAGCTCAGTATAAAAATGGGGAACCAAGCCAACTGAAAAAACGTTTTGAAAAAGGTGAACGCCAGATTTTACTTGGAACAGGTAGTTTCTGGGAAGGAGTTGATTTTTCAACCCATCCATTTGTACTCCAAGTGATTCCGAGATTGCCTTTCCAAAATCCACAAGAACCGTTAACCAAAAAATTAAACCAAGAACTACGTCGAGAAGGAAAAAATCCTTTCTATGATTATCAATTGCCGATGGCTATTATTCGGCTAAAACAAGCATTAGGTCGTACTGTTAGACGGCCTGACCAAGGTTCGGTTGCTGTGCTTTTAGATAGCCGTGTTGTCAGCAAGCGCTATGGCAAACAAATCGCCCAAACCTTGTCAAAAGAAAGAACGGTTCGGTTTCTTGCTAGAGAACAGCTAGAGTCTGCAGTAGCAGATTTTCTACAATCCCGACGCAATAGAGTGAAAGAAAAATCCAAGAAAGAGAAAAGGTAAAAAATATGAAACGTTCCTTCGACTCTCGAGTCGACTATAGCCTCCTCCTACCAGTGTTTTGTCTACTGGTGATTGGAGTAGTGGCTATTTATATCGCAGTTAGCCATGACTATCCAAATAATGTACTTCCAATTCTAGGTCAACAAATCGCTTGGATTGCTTTAGGGCTTGTTATTGGCTTTGTCGTCATGTTATTCAATACCGAGTTTTTATGGAAGGTGACTCCCTATCTTTATGTCTTAGGTTTGGCCTTGATGGTTCTCCCTCTTGTTTTTTACAATCCGAGTTTAGTAGCTTCTACGGGTGCTAAAAACTGGGTGTCAATTGGAGGGACAACACTTTTTCAACCATCTGAGTTCATGAAGATTTCCTACATCTTGATATTGGCTCGAGTCATTGTACAATTCACTCAAAAGCACAAGGAGTGGCGCCGAACCATCCCTTTGGATTTCCTGTTGATTATTTGGATGATTGGCTTTACTATTCCAGTGCTGGTTCTTTTAGCCCTACAAAGTGACTTAGGGACTGCCTTGGTCTTTGTAGCTATTTTTGCAGGAATGGTGCTCCTTTCAGGCGTTTCGTGGAAGATTATCATTCCAGTTTTTGTTACGGGAGTGACTGCAGTAGGAGGCTTCCTAGCGATTTTTATCAGTAAAGATGGACGTGCTTTCTTGCACCAGATTGGGATGCCGACCTACCAGATTAACCGTATTTTGGCTTGGCTCAATCCCTTTGACTTCGCGCAAACAACAACTTACCAACAGGCGCAAGGGCAAATTGCGATTGGAAGTGGTGGCTTATTTGGACAAGGTTTTAATGTGTCCAATCTCCTCATTCCAGTACGTGAAAGTGATATGATTTTCACCGTAATTGCTGAAGACTTTGGCTTCATAGGATCAGTCTTTGTCATTGCATTGTACCTACTTCTTATCTATCGGATGTTGAAGATTACGCTTAGATCAAATAACCAGTTCTATACCTATATTTCGACTGGCTTTATCATGATGCTGCTCTTCCATATCTTTGAAAATATTGGCGCAGTGACTGGCTTGCTTCCTCTGACTGGGATACCTTTACCTTTCATCTCTCAAGGGGGGTCCGCAATTATTAGTAACCTCATTGGTGTCGGTCTCCTCTTGTCTATGAGTTACCAAACCAATCTAGCTGAAGAAAAGAGTGGAAAAGTTCCATTCAAACGAAAGAAAGTCGTCCTAAAACAAATCAAATAAGAGGAGGTCGCTATGGCAAAAGTAGCAGTTATCTTAGCAAATGGCTTTGAAGAAATTGAAGCCTTGACAGTAGTCGATGTCTTGCGTCGAGCAAACATTTCCTGTGACATGGTAGGATTTGAAGAGCAGGTGACAGGATCACATGACATTCAGGTAAAAGCCGATCGTGTCTTTGATGGTGATTTATCTGACTATGACTTGCTCGTTCTTCCAGGTGGTATGCCAGGTTCAGCTCACCTACGGGATAATCCAGCCCTTATTTCTGAGATTCAAGCCTTTAACCAAGAAGGAAAGAAGATTTCGGCTATCTGCGCAGCCCCGATCGCCCTCCATCAAGCGGGTGTTTTAAAAGACAAACGCTTTACCTGTTATGACGGTGTTCAGGAGCAAATTACTGAGGGAATTTACCGAAAGGAAACGGTGGTTGTGGATGGTAATCTAACAACTAGCCGAGGACCGTCAACTGCCCTTGCCTTCGCCTATGAATTAGTGGAGCAACTGGGAGGAGATGCCGAAAGTTTACGAGTCGGCATGCTCTATCGGGATGTCTTTGAAAATCAACAGTAAAACGAGGGTTAAACTCTCGTTTTTTACTTGGAAAAATCTAGGAAATCATCGCTTTTTTCATAAAAAAATGGTATAATGAAGGGTATGAAATATCACGACTACATATGGGATTTAGGTGGTACCCTATTGGATAATTACGAGACTTCTACTGCAGCCTTTGTAGAAACCTTAGCCCAATATGGAATAGAGCAAGAACACGACCGTGTTTACGAAGCCTTGAAGGTTTCGACAGCTTTTGCCATCGAGAAGTTTGCACCAGATATCGAGGATTTTTTAGAGAACTACAAAGAAAATGAAGCGCGTGAGCTAGAACATCCAGTTTTGTTTGAGGGAATTCCAGAATTACTCAAAGACATTTCGGACGAGGGTGGCCGCCATTTCTTGGTTTCTCATCGAAATGACCAAGTGCTAGAACTTCTTGCTAAGACCCGGATAGCCAACTACTTTACCGAGGTGGTGACTGCCAGTTCTGGCTTTAAACGGAAACCTGATCCTGAGTCCATGATTTATTTACGTGATAAGTATCATATCTCATCAGGTTTGGTCATTGGTGACAGAAATATTGATGTAGAAGCAGGTAAAGCTGCTGGCTTAGATGCCTATCTTTTTAATAACGTTGCGACATTGAGACAAGCAATAGACATGTAAGAAAAGGGAAAAAATGACAGAAGAAATCAAAAACCAACAGGCACAGGATTATGATGCCAGTCAAATTCAAGTTTTAGAAGGTCTGGAAGCCGTTCGTATGCGTCCAGGTATGTATATCGGATCGACTGCTAAAGAGGGTCTTCACCACCTAGTCTGGGAAATTGTTGATAACTCTATTGACGAGGCCTTGGCTGGATTTGCTAGTCATATCCAAGTCTTTATCGAACCTGATGATTCTATTACAGTTGTGGATGACGGTCGTGGAATTCCTGTTGATATTCAGGAAAAAACAGGACGTCCCGCTGTTGAAACCGTCTTTACAGTTCTTCACGCTGGAGGAAAATTCGGCGGTGGCGGATATAAGGTATCAGGTGGACTCCACGGAGTAGGTTCATCAGTAGTAAACGCTCTTTCAACGCAACTAGATGTTCATGTTCACAAAAACGGCAAAATTCATTACCAAGAATACCGTCGTGGTCATGTTGTTGCTGATCTTGAGGTGGTTGGAGATACGGATAAAACGGGAACAACAGTTCACTTCACACCAGATCCAGAGATTTTTACAGAAACAACGACTTTTGACTTTGAAAAATTAAACAAACGTATTCAAGAACTAGCCTTTTTGAACCGAGGTCTTCGAATCTCCATCACAGATAAGCGTGAAGGTCTTGAACAGACTAAACATTACCACTATGAGGGTGGGATTGCTAGCTACGTTGAGTATATCAACGAAAATAAGGATGTTATCTTTGACAAACCAATCTATACAGATGGTGAAATGGATGATATCACAGTTGAAGTAGCCATGCAGTACACAACCGGTTACCACGAAAACGTCATGAGTTTCGCCAATAATATTCATACCCATGAAGGTGGTACGCATGAGCAAGGTTTCCGTACAGCACTGACGCGTGTTATCAACGATTATGCCCGCAAGAATAAACTGCTAAAAGACAATGAAGATAACCTGACAGGGGAAGATGTTCGTGAAGGTTTGACTGCTGTTATCTCTGTCAAGCACCCTAATCCGCAGTTTGAAGGACAAACTAAGACCAAATTGGGAAATAGCGAAGTGGTTAAGATTACCAACCGCCTCTTTAGCGATGCCTTTTCTGATTTCCTCATGGAGAATCCTCAGATTGCCAAGCGCATCGTGGAAAAAGGGATTTTGGCTGCCAAGGCTCGTGTAGCTGCCAAGCGTGCGCGTGAAGTCACTCGGAAGAAATCTGGTTTGGAAATTTCCAATCTTCCAGGAAAATTAGCAGACTGTTCTTCAAATAACCCTGCTGAAACCGAACTCTTCATCGTTGAGGGAGACTCAGCTGGTGGATCAGCTAAATCTGGTCGTAACCGTGAATTCCAAGCTATCTTGCCAATTCGTGGTAAGATCTTGAACGTTGAAAAAGCAAGTATGGATAAGATTCTAGCTAACGAAGAAATTCGTAGTCTTTTCACAGCTATGGGAACAGGATTTGGTGCAGAATTTGATGTCACTAAGGCTCGTTACCAAAAACTCGTTTTGATGACCGATGCCGATGTTGATGGAGCCCACATTCGAACCCTCTTACTGACTCTGATTTACCGCTACATGAAGCCAATTCTAGAAGCTGGATATGTCTACATTGCCCAACCGCCAATTTACGGAGTAAAAGTTGGAAGTGAGATTAAAGAATACATCCAGCCAGGTGCGGATCAAGAAATTAAACTCCAAGAAGCCTTAGCACGTCATAGTGAAGGGCGTTCAAAACCAACCATCCAACGTTATAAAGGTTTAGGAGAAATGGATGACCACCAATTGTGGGAAACAACCATGGATCCAGAACATCGCTTGATGGCGCGTGTTTCGGTAGATGATGCTGCCGAAGCAGATAAGATCTTTGATATGTTGATGGGGGATCGAGTAGAACCTCGTCGCGAATTTATTGAAGAAAACGCTGTTTATAGTACACTTGACGTCTAAAAATTGTGGGAAATAGTTCCCTTGGTTTAAAAAATATGATATAATCATTACGATTGTTTCTAGTATAAAAGGAGTTTGATATGTCTAATGGACAACTAATTTATCTAATGGTTGCGATTGCAGTCATTTTGATCCTAGCTTATGTAACAGTTATCTTTTTACGTAAGCGTAATGTAAGTCGATTAACGGCCCTTGAAGAAAGAAAAGAAGAACTCTACAACCTCCCAGTTAATGACGAGGTTGAAGCCGTTAAAAACATGCACTTGATTGGTCAAAGTCAGGTAACCTTCCGTGAATGGAATCAAAAATGGGTTGATTTATCTCTGAACTCATTTGCTGATATTGAAAATCATCTCTTTGAAGCTGAAAGCTACAACAATTCTTTCCGTTTCTTTAAAGCAACACACAAAATTGATCAAATTGAGAGCCAAATCGACTTGATCGAAGAAGACATTGCAGCTATTCGCAATGCACTCTCGGAACTTGAAAAACAAGAATCTAAAAACAGTGGTCGTGTCTTGCACGCTTTGGACTTGTTTGAAACACTCCAGCACACTGTTGCAGAAAACTCAGAAAAATATGGAAAAGCCCTTCCTGAGATTGAGAAACAATTGGAAAACATCCAATCTGAATTCTCTCAATTTGTTACCTTGAACTCTTCAGGTGACCCAGTTGAAGCCGCAGCAATCTTAGATGATACTGAAAACCATATTCTTGCTTTAACTCATATCGTTGATCGTATTCCGGCTCTAGTTGAAACATTGACAACGGATCTACCAGATCAATTATCAGATTTGGAAGAAGGCTATCGCAAGCTGTTGGATGCCAATTTCCACTTCACTGAAACAGATATCGAGTCACGTTTCCAACTTTTGTATGAAGCCTTGAAGGAAAATCAAGAAAACATCCGCCAGTTGGAGTTGGATAATGCTGAGTATGAAAATAATCGCATTCAGGAAGAAATCAATGCTCTTTATGATATCTTCACTCGCGAAATTGCAGCTCAAAAAGTAGTTGAAAGTCTTCTTTCAACATTGCCAACTTACCTCAATCACCTGAAAGAAAACAACCAAGTTCTTGTTCAAGATCTTGAACGTTTGAACAAGGCCTACCTTCTTCCAGAAAGTGATGGAAACCATGTTCGCCGTCTTCAAGCAGAATTGGCAGCACTTGATACAGCTATCTTAGAGGTAACAGAGGACCAAGGTGAGCCAACTCAAGCCTTCTCTGTACTTGAAGAACAGTTGGAAATGCTGCAAAGCAACCTCAAAGATATTGAGGATGAGCAAATCTCTGTGAGCGAACGACTTGCCCAAATCGAAAAAGTTGATCTCAATGCTCGTCAAAAAGCAAATGTTTATGTGAATCGTTTGCATACCATTAAACGATACATGGAGAAGAGAAACTTGCCAGGTATTCCTCAAAGTTTCTTGAAACTTTTCTTTACTGCAAGCCACAACACAGAGGATTTGATGGCAGAGTTAGAGCAACCACAAGTGAATATTGAATCCGTTAAGCGAATTCTTGAAGTCGCAACCAATGATATGGAAGCACTTGAAACAGAAACCTACGATATTGTTCAATATGCAACTTTGACTGAGCAACTCTTGCAATACTCAAATCGTTACCGTTCATTTGATGAACGTATCCAAGAGGCTTTCAATGAAGCGCTTGAGATTTTTGAGAAAGACTTTGACTATAAAACATCATTTGAAAAGATTTCGCAAGCCTTGGAAGTTGCAGAACCAGGAGTTACAAACCGTTTTGTGACCTCATATGAAAAAACACGTGAAACGATTCGTTTTTAAAATAGAAACCTAGATGTATTGAATTACACTACGAAAGTTAGATAGGAAATGCTAACTTTCGTTTTTTTTTAAGCATCATAATGTTTTGATTTATGAAATTTACTCTAAGTGAGTAAGGCTGGCAATACCAACATGATTCTTATCATCGGTTCCTAGAGAATAAGGACATTCAAGCATCCATGTTACGGATGGGAAACAGTCCAGATAATGGAATGATGGAGTCCTTCTTTGACATTCTTAAGTTTGAGATATTTTATGGTTATGATAAGTCGTTTCAGTCACTTAAGAAATTAGAACCAGCTATTGTAGATTAAATTGATTATTACAATAACAAACGAATTAAAATCAAACTAAAAGGACTTAGTTCTGTACAATACAGAACTAAGTCCTTTCAATAATTATTTGTCCAACTTTTTTGGGGTTAGTACATTAAAATACAGCGTCAGTGATCATTTTACCATCATTAATTCGATAATCATAGCTATGTAGATAATCAGAGTAAGGAGAAAACCTGCTCTCCAGAAGAATTTGATAAATTTAGGGTAGTAAAAACTTCTTTTTTTGAGGAGAAAAAAGATAACTGAGAGGATTGCTAGGAGAGAAAGGGCAACACCAAGTCGCGGTAGAAAGTTGTGGGTAAAGGCTTTAGCAGTGATAAGGTAGTACTCGAATACCAAAAGTGGAAAAGCTAGATCCGCGAAATTAAATCCTATTTTCCTAAGTCCGAAAAGCTTGGTGACAATAAAGCAAACTACCAAGGTTAATATCAATAATAAAATAGATGCTATTTTCATTAAAATCATACCCATATTGTATCATAAAAAAACGCTAAAGGAAATGAGAAACAAGGGAATTTGTAGGAAAGTCAGGCTTTTGAGATTGTAGGTGTTTTTTGTTATAATGAAAGTTATGAAATCTTACAATACTTTGAATGATTATTATCGAAAACTCTTTGGAGAAAAGACCTTTAAAGTTCCTATTGATGCGGGGTTTGACTGTCCCAATCGCGATGGAACTGTGGCACATGGGGGTTGTACCTTTTGTACGGTTTCGGGTTCTGGAGATGCCATTGTAGCACCAGATGCCCCTATCCGTGAGCAATTTTATAAGGAAATCGACTTTATGCACCGCAAATGGCCAGATGTTAAAAAGTATCTGGTTTATTTTCAAAACTTTACCAACACCCATGAAAAGGTGGAAGTGATTCGTGAGCGTTATGAACAAGCCATCAATGAGCCAGGTGTAGTAGGGATCAATATCGGAACGCGCCCAGACTGTTTACCCGATGAAACCATCGAATATTTGGCTGAGTTATCGGAGCGCATGCATGTGACGGTAGAATTAGGCTTACAGACCACTTATGAAACAACCTCTGAACTGATTAACCGTGCTCATTCTTATGAATTGTATGTTGAAACAGTAAATCGCTTGAGGAAATATCCTAAGATTGAGATTGTTTCTCATCTGATCAACGGCCTGCCTGGGGAAACTCATGAGATGATGGTCGAAAATGTTCGCCGTTGTGTCACCGATAATGATATTCAAGGAATTAAACTGCACTTGCTCCATCTTATGACCAATACGCGTATGCAAAGAGATTACCACGAAGGACGCTTGCAACTGATGAGTCAGGACGAATATGTCAAGGTCATTTGTGACCAACTGGAAATCATTCCCAAGCATATCGTCATCCATCGAATTACAGGAGATGCACCGAGAGATATGTTGATTGGTCCCATGTGGAGCCTCAATAAATGGGAAGTGCTAAATGCTATTGAAACTGAAATGAGACGTCGAGGAAGTGTTCAAGGATGCAAGGCTGTAAAACAGGAGTTTGAAAATGAAAAGACCACTTGAGATGGCACATGATTTTTTGGCTGAAGTAGTGACAAAAGAAGATATTGTTGTGGATGCGACCATGGGCAATGGTCATGACACGCTTTTTTTAGCCAAACTAGCCAAGAAAGTCTACGCCTTTGATATACAGAAACAAGCTTTAGAGAAAACCCAAGACCGTTTAAACGAGATAGGTTTAGAGAATGTCCAGTTGATTTTGCAAGGGCATGAGACGCTCGATCAGTTTGTGACAGAAGCTAAGGCAGGGATTTTTAATCTGGGTTACCTGCCTTCTGCTGACAAATCCGTCATTACCAAACCTCAGACTACCATGGAAGCACTTGAAAAGCTCTGCCATTTGCTTGTCAAAGGGGGACGGATTGCCATTATGATTTATTATGGTCATGAGGGAGGAGATATTGAGAAGGATGCTGTTTTGGACTTTGTGAGTCAGTTGAACCAACAAGAGTTCACAGTTGTGATTTATCGAACTCTCAACCAAGTCAACAACCCCCCATTTTTAGTTATGATTGAGAAATTAGAAAGATATAGGCATGGATAAACAATACCTTCGTGAGAAATTAGAGGCCATGCGCCAAAATTTTGTCGAGTCAACGCATCACGAGCGAGCAGTCGGAGTGCTCGACGAAGCACATATGAGCAAAAAAATGCTTAAAATCAAGAAAAAACTAGTGGCTCTTGAAATGGAACGATGCCAGAAAAAAATTGAGCACAAAGACTGTTCTAAGATTGATCAGAAAATTCAAGAGCAGAAGGAGATATTTGAATCTTGCTGTAAAAAAGACTAAGGAGGAATTGCGTGGAATTACTCATTTACCTGCTTCTATTTTTATTTGTCTTAATTGTTTCCAGTACGACAAATAAACTCTTGCCTTTTTTGCCCCTCCCCCTAGTACAAATTCTTTTGGGAATTGGCATTGGTCTCTTTTTGCCAAATACTGACTTTCATCTCAATACCGAGCTGTTTTTGGCAGTTGTTATTGGTCCCCTACTCTTTCGAGAAGCTCAAGAAGCAGATATTACATCTGTTTTAAAACACTGGCGTATCATTGTTTATTTAATTTTTCCAGTGATTTTCATCTCTACCCTGAGTTTGGGAGCCTTGGCTCATTTCCTTTGGCTCAGCCTTCCCTTAGCTGCCTGCGTGGCTGTTGGGGCAGCGCTTGGTCCGACGGATTTAGTTGCCTTTGCTTCTCTTTCTGAGCGTTTTAGTTTCCCAAAGCGGGTATCCAATATCCTCAAGGGAGAAGGACTTTTAAATGATGCTTCTGGTTTGGTTGCCTTTAGGGTGGCTCTGGCTGCATGGACAACAGGCACTTTTTCCCTCAGTCAGGCTGGAACTTCCCTAGCGCTTTCTATTCTTGGTGGTTTTGCGGTCGGTTTTGTGACGGCAATGATCAATCGTTTCCTACATACATTTTTACTGAGTGTGCGAGCGACGGATATAGCGAGTGAACTTTTGCTTGAACTGAGTTTGCCTCTTATGACCTTTTTTATCGCCGAAGAAATCCATGTTTCAGGGATTATCGCAGTTGTAGTTGCAGGGATTTTGAAGGCCAGTCGTTTCAAGAAAATTACACTCCTCGAAGCCCAAGTTGATACTGTTACTGATACTGTTTGGCATACCGTGACCTTCATGCTCAATGGTTCTGTCTTTGTCATCTTGGGAATGGAATTGGAAATGATAGCAGAACCTATCCTGACAAATCCCCTTTATAATCCCCTACTCTTATTGGTATCGGTTGTTTTACTGACATTCTTACTTTTTGCCATTCGCTTTGTCATGATTTATGGCTTCTATATTTGGAGAACTCGACGGCTCAAGAAAAATCTTCGTAATTACATGAAGGATATGCTTCTTTTGACCTTCTCTGGTGTAAAAGGAACAGTCTCTATTGCAACTATTCTTCTCATACCTAGTAATCTAGAGCAGGAGTATCCCCTCTTACTTTTCCTTGTAGCGGGTGTCACGCTATTAAGCTTTCTAACAGGTCTTTTAGTTCTTCCCCACCTTTCCGAGGAGCAAGAAGAAACCAAGGATTACCTCATGCACATTGCGATTTTAAATGAGGTCACAGGAGAGTTAGAAAAAGAACTGGAAGGGCATAAGAACAAACTACCCCTTTATGCGGCTATTGATAATTATCACGGTCGAATTGAAAACCTAATTCTTAGTCAAGAAAATAGAAGCGCCCAAGAGGACTGGGAGGCTTTAAAACTCCTCATCTTGAGTATCGAAAGCGATGGTTTAGAGCAGGCTTACGAGGAAGGGAAAATCGGTGAGCGTGGTTATCAAGTTTACCAACGCTATTTGAAAAATATGGAACAGAGTATCAATCGCAAGGTGGCTTCGCGCCTAACATATTACTTCCTTGTATCCCTCCGTATCTTGCGTTTTGTCTTGCATGAATTGCTGACCTTTGGCCAGACCTTCCGTAGTTGGAATGACAAGGAGCAACGACGCCTTCGAGCTCTTGACTATGATCAAATATCCGAACTTTATCTGGAGAATACGGAGTTGATTATCGAAAGTTTGGAAAACCTAAAAGGAATCTACAAAAGTAGTCTGATTAGCTTTATGCAGGAGTCTCGCTTGCGTGAAACAGCTATAATCGGTAGTGGGGCCTTTGTCGAACGTGTTATTACTCGTATCAAACCAAACAATATCGATGAAATGCTAAGAGGTTACTACCTAGAACGTAAGTTAATCTTTGAATACGAAGAGAAGAAATTGATTACGACCAAGTATGCCAAGAAATTACGGCAAAATGTCAACAATCTTGAAAATTATTCTCTAAAAGAAGCCGCAAATACCCTACCCTATGATATGATGGAATTAGTCAGAAGAAATTAGTTTAGAAAATTAAATTGTATTAGGAGGATCACAACATGAAAAAGTGGTGGAAAGAGCTGATGGAACGGCCCTTGTTGAAAGCTTTTTTACATTTTTATCAAGCTTCCGATAGTGAACTGACCAGTGTTGCGGTTGCCTACTATTGGTTGATTTCAATCTTTCCCTTGCTGATGATAGTGGTCAATATTTTGCCCTACTTTCAAATTCCGATTTCAAATTTTTTGCTCACCATCAAGGAATTTGTACCAGATACAGTCTATGATGTGGTTGCAAAGATTGTCCGAGAAGTCCTGACTCAACCATCGACTGGTTTGCTGAGTTTTTCAGTCTTGTCTGCACTTTGGACCTTCTCGAAATCGATGGATTTTCTCCAAAAAGCTTTTAATAAGGCTTATGGAGTGGCCAAGAGCCGAGGAATTATCTCCCATCAACTGATGAGTTTACTCGTCAGCTTTGGCTTGCAAATTCTTTTTGCCTTAGCCTTATTTTTGAGTATGTTTGGACGTATGTTGCTTAATCTCCTCAAAACTTACTGGCAATCAGACAGTCCTTTCTTTGATTATCTGCAGGACTTTACAGGCCCTTTGATTTATGCCTTGCTCTTTGCCATCTTGGTCATGCTCTACTATTTCCTTCCAAACGTTAGAGTCCCTCGTATTCGCTACGTTTTTCCTGGTAGTATCTTCGTTTTGCTGACTCTTGTCTTTCTGTTGAATATCTTTTCTGTCTATTTCAATAACTATGTCAATCATCTGGTCGATGTTCGATTTTTCAGTTCCATTATTGTGGTGGTCATGATGTTCTGGTTTATTCTCATCGCAAAGATTTTAATTATCGGAGCAGTTATCAATGCCAGTGTGCAGAGTTTGAAGGATCCAAAGTTTAGTATGGAATAATTAGAAAAATCCCTATTAGGTTTCCTAATAGGGATTTTCTTAATAGATAAACATGGCATCTCCAAAACTGAAGAAGCGGTAGTGTTCTTGGATGGCATGGTGATAGGCATCTAGGACTAAGTCCCGACCGGCAAAGGCAGAAACTAGCATAACAAGAGTTGACTTGGGTAGGTGGAAGTTGGTTGAAAAAGCATCCACAACCTTCCAGTCGTAGCCTGGTTTGATAAAGATATTGGTCCAGCCAGAATCTGCTTGGATTTGTCCATCAAACTTGGAGCCGATAGTTTCTAGTGTGCGGATCGAAGTAGTTCCTACAGCGATGACACGGCCTCCATTTTCCTTGACAGATCGAAGGGTGGCTGCTGCTTCATCAGAAAGTTGGTAGAACTCTGAGTGCATTTCATGTTCGTCCAGATTGTCAACAGAGACAGGTCTAAAGGTTCCGAGTCCGACATGGAGGGTCAAATAAACCAAATGGACACCCTTAGCTTGGATTTCTACTAGCAGTTCTTTGGTGAAGTGGAGGCCAGCAGTCGGTGCAGCAGCAGAGCCACTTTCTTTAGCGTAGACCGTTTGATAACGTTCACGATCATCTAGTTTTTCATGGATATAAGGCGGCAGTGGCATTTCACCTAGACTTTCCAAAACTTCTAGGAAAATTCCTTGGTATTCAAAGCGGACAATACGGCCTCCGTGGGTCAATTCTTTCGTAACGATAGCGCTGAGACGACCATCTCCAAAGCTGACGCGAGTACCGACCTTGAGGCGTTTGGCAGGTTTAGCTAGGACTTCCCACTCATCACCAGCAGTATTTTTAAGAAGGAGAATCTCCACGTGGCCACCTGTTTCTTCCTTTTGACCATAGAGGCGGGCTGGGAGAACACGGGTGTCGTTCATGACAAGGGCATCACCTGGTTCCAACATATCAATAATAGAGTGGAAGTGTTTATCCTGAAATTCTCCCGTCTCACGATTGACGATAAGGAGTTTAGAGGCATCACGTTTTTCAAGGGGTGTTTGAGCAATCAATTCCTCAGGTAAGTGGAAATCAAAATCAGCTGTGTTCATTTTTTCATCATTCTTTCTAAGTTCTAATCTTATCCATTATAACATGTTTCAAGTTTGGGCGCTCTTTTTTTAGAAATTAAATCGTTTTCACTTGACAAAAATTGGTCTATACCATATAATAAATATAGATTAAAATGGAGGATGAAAAGATGAAAGTTATTAAAGTTGAAAACCAAATCGAAGGTGGAAAAGTAGCTTTTGAAATTTTGAAGGAAAAGTTGGCCAATGGCGCTCAAACTTTGGGACTTGCGACAGGAAGTAGTCCACTTGAGTTTTACAAAGAAATCGTTGAAAGTGACCTTGATTTTTCAAATCTAACTAGTGTCAACCTTGATGAGTATGTGGGACTTGATGGAGACAATCCACAATCTTACCGTTACTTCATGCAAGAAAACTTGTTTAACCAAAAACCATTTAAAGAAAGTTTCTTGCCTCGTGGGGTTAAGGATAATGCTGAAGCTGAAGTTGAACGCTACAACCAAATTTTGGCTGACCATCCTGTTGATTTGCAAATCTTGGGAATCGGTCGCAATGGACATATTGGATTTAATGAGCCTGGTACTCCATTTGATAGCCAAACGCATCTAGTCGAACTTGACCAGTCTACCATCGAAGCCAATGCTCGCTTCTTTGACAAGATTGAAGATGTCCCAACCCAAGCCATTTCAATGGGAATTAAAAACATCTTGGATGCCAAGTCTATCCTTCTCTTTGCTTATGGTGAGTCAAAAGCAGAAGCCATTGCTGGAACAGTGTCAGGCCCAGTAACTGAAAATCTACCAGCAAGTAGCCTACAAAATCACCCTGACGTGACCATCATTGCAGATGCAGAGGCGCTAAGTCTACTTGAAAAATAAATTCAGAACCACTTGCTTTTTGGAGTGAGTGGTTTTTATAGCTTTCATGAGTCAATAGAAGAAGTGGTATAATAGATTTGTAGAAGAACTCAACCTAGTTAGGTTCAATTTTTACTACTTTATGATATACAAGAAGAGAATGAAAGTATGCTATTAGAAAATGATTTGATAAAAGACAATATACGAGCTGAAAACAAAAGCTTTCTCTATTATTTACACGAGGAAAAAGTATTTGATTCGCAGTCGCTGGCTGATTTATGTCGCTACATAGAAAATCTTGATTCTATTAGTATAGATCAGATAAGAGATTTGCATTTTATTGAAAATCAAATTCTTCGACACCTTGTTTACCATTTTGATAGCAATGACTTGAGTAAGATTTCGAAACTTCCTGATGAATATTGGGAATATATTGAGCCTTTTGAACAAGCAGTAACAAAGTTGTACGATTTGATGTAAAAATTACTAGATTTGATAAAGTATAAGCAAGAAAGTCATTAATGGACTGAGAAATAGGATTAAATGTAGGTTTCCTCTTGACATTTATTCATTTTGCATGTAAAATAGAATAGATCTTGAACTTGAAGGGAGTGAAAAAAATGTCTAAAACAGTAGTA
>ERZ772930.245-NODE-245-length-18918-cov-15.3972_pt1 | contig 18918 bp, 13 predicted proteins | sample MGYA00511685_ERZ772930 | MGnify/ENA primary metagenome ERZ772930 (study PRJEB29015, sample SAMEA2738053) | human oral metagenome | biome: human oral; feature: human-associated habitat; material: saliva | place: China | collected 2226 ... | reverse complement strand
TAGGCGTGGACCACGGCCTCGCGGTTCGCCTCGCTCATCTCGCGCCGCTTATCGCCCATGCCCTTACGCATCGGCTCCCACAGACCCGACGCGTCAAGCAGCTGAATCTTGCCGCGACGCTTGAGCGGCTTATCGTTATCCAGAATCCACACGTATGTCGCGATACCCGTGCCATAGAACATCTGCGTCGGCAGCGCAATAATCGCGTCGATCAAATCCTCATCGAAGAGCCACTGGCGGATCGAATTCGGCCCCGTATCCGAGTTAAACAACGGCGACGCATTCGATACCACGGCCGCGCGCCCACCCGACGGGCTCAACTTCGACGCGCAATGGCACAGGAACAGCATCTGCCCATCCGACTTGCTCGGCAGCCCATGGCTGAAACGAGAACCCGGCACCTGCGCCTCCTCCTTCACAGACGCCTGCTCCACCTCCCAGTCGCCACCAAACGGCGGATTAGACAGGACGTAGTCGAAGGTCTTATCCGCGTGCAGGTCCTCCAGGAGCGTATCCCCCTTCAGGATCGCATCCGGGCGACCTCCCTGAATGAGGAGGTCAGCCTTACCCAGCGCGTAGGCGGAATCCATCATCTCCTGGCCGTAAACCGTGACCTTCACGCCCGGGTTCAGCTCCCGCAGCGCCTCCTGAGCGACCAGCAGCATGCCGCCCGAACCCGCCGTCGGATCATAAATCGAGCGCAGCACATCCTCCCCCGCCAGCGACTCAGCGTCCGCGGCGAAGAGCACGTCAACCATCAACTTGATCGCGTCACGCGGCGTGTAGAACGCACCCGCGGCCTTCCCCTTCTTATCGAAAGCCCGATACATGACGTCCTCGAAGATGTCGCCCATCGTCGAATCCTCAACGCTCGTCGACCCCAGCGACAGCGTCGAGAAGTGCTTGACCACTTCCAGCAGGCGATTCGCCGCGCTGAGCTTGGCGACCAGCTTCGGGAACTCGAACGCCGTCCAGATGTCCGCGATGTTGTGCGAGAAACCATTAACGTAGCTAAGCAGCGCCCTATCCACGTTATCGTCCACCGACGCAATACGCGCCAGGTTGAACGGGGACGTGTTGAAGAAGCTCAAGCCAAAACGATTACTCACGGCGATGTCGATCAGGTACGAGGGCATATCGCCCTGAGCCTTCACGAACTCGATAACATCGTCCTTCGTGTCCTCCAACAGGCATTCGAGGCGACGAAGGACCGTGAACGGCAGAATGTAGTCGCCGTATTCCTGGGGTTCGACGACGTTGCGCAGGAACTTGTCAGCCGTGTCCCACACAATCCGGGCGGTGGAGGATGCCGCCGCCCGCGATGCCTCGTTTGCCATGACCGTCTTGCTCCCCCACACCTGCGACTACTGCGATTACAACGAAAAATAAGGACGTCCCGCCCGCTGACATGCCAACGGGCCGGAGCGTCCATTGAAGTCTACCTCACTGATTAACACTAACTGCGCCTCATCACCCGGAACCACAGTTTTCCTCGAATGCACGCTCTCACGAGCGCTCCCGCAGCGAGCTCTTGAAACAAGTCGATTACACGCTTACTGAGTACCCAAAGCGCGCTGGAAGCGTCTATCCTATTGTTTCTACACATCGCTGTGACACACCACGGAGGCACGCATGAGCACCCCACGGACCGTACACATGTTCCTCATGGACGGTGCGCCGACTGGGCGCATCAAGTGCTCACTCGACAATTGGGTCGGCAAGGTCTATCTCATCCCCCGAACAGAGATCGCACAGTCCAAGGACCGCTCTGAACTCAACCAGACCGGCATCTACCTCTTATTCGGGAGCGACTCAGCCACCGGGGACGACCTCGTCTACGTCGGCCAGGCCCGCGAGCGCAAGGACGGGAACGGCGTCCTAGGACGCGTGGCCGAGCACCTCGGGGAAGAGAGGCACGAGTACTTCACCCACGCGATCATCATCATTACCTCCGACGATTCTTTCGGCCCCACGGAGATCTCGTATCTCGAAAATGCCTTTTATCGACTGGCATGCGCAGCTGACCGAGTGTGCACAGTAAATGGCAATGATCCTTCCTCCGGCAACGTCACTGAAGAGAAGCAAGCTGCACTCGACGAGTTTATTTCCTTCGCCACAATCCTTATCGGCTCACTGGGATACCGCGTCTTCGACGCCGTCGACGAGGCAAAGGCGAACTCCCCCGTCCTCTCAGCAGCCTCACCGCTGGCACCGGAACCCCTTCTAACCCTCCACTCTAGCGTCGCTAGCGGCCAGGGCAGACAGACCTCCGACGGTTTTGTCGTACTCGCGGGGGCATCGCTACGCCGAGAACTGACTCACTCCGCACCCGAATCGGTTCGAAAGAACCGCGAACGTTTCGCCGACCGAATTGCCAGCGACGGCACACTAATACGCGACACCCTATTCACTTCCCCCTCGGCCGCCTCAGATTTCCTCACAGGCTCCTCAACCTCCGGCAAGATGTATTGGAGAAACGCACAGGGAGTCACCTTGCGCGAGCTCGAGCAAGCCGAGATCAACGCTGCAACGAATCCAACCGAGCATCCAACACTCTGCCCCCACCCCGATGGGCGTGACACCATCTAAACCAGCTCATCAAAGACGAGGTAAACCAGCTCATCAAAGACGAGGGGGGCACACAACAGCGCTTCCCATCGAGCAGACAGAGGACTTCCCTGTCGACCGCTACTCCCTCACACCGATCCCTGCCCCGACAGCAAAGCCGGGCCACGCTCGCGCGCCCCGGCCACGGCCTCGCCAGACTGAGTGGAGTCAGGCAACTTCCACCGTCGCAAGAGGGACAATTCCGCTCAATGCATCCCCCATCGCGTCTTCAGCACGATCAAGCTCGTAGCGCACCTGCAGGTTCATCCAGAACCCCGGGGTCGTACCAAAGTAGCGGGACAGCCGCATCGCCGTATCAGCCGTGATCCCGCGCTTCCCGTGGACGATTTCATTGATACGACGGGGCGGAACACCGATAGCAACGGCAAGCTTGTGCTACGTAATTCCGAAGCCCTCAATGAAGTCCTCCATGAGGACTTCACCCGGGTAAACCGGAGCAATCTTAGTGATAGTCAACGATTTCAACCCCTTCTGGACCAGCATCGCCCCGGCCGTCACACATCACGGACGCGCTCACCACGAGCGACGAGGGTCTGCCCGAACAAGCGTGCGCACACGATTGCTCTGCATCGCAAGATCAGGCAGCTTCGAATCTATCAACGCGAGAATGCCGAGCATATCCCGCAGCCGCCTACGGATGTCGACGGACAGCAAGTTCTCATGATGAGCCACACGATTCCTCAGCTTCCTCACTCGATCAAGCTGATCACCCAGCTTCTCACGGCCCCAGTCGGAAGGGTCCGCATGGGGAAACGCATCCGACAAACATTCGTGCCACAACTGTTGACACTGTTGAGGCTGATTCCGAACCCTCGGCTTAATGAGATAGACCCAGGTTCCGAACATAAAATGCGACACAACATCATCGTGCGTGACGGCTGCCAGACGACGCGGATGAGTCTTTGGACGCAAGCGCGATTGCTCACGTGCAAAATTCTGGGCGACCGCAAGGCTCTTGTGAGTGACAAGATCGTAGAGCAAGGGGGCTGCGCCCTTACGGAGCGCCCAATCTTCCCCATAATCTATCCCTTGCTGATCATTCCAGGCCCGAAGCTTCCGGTCCATTGCATTACGTAGACCCACCTCAACAAACGCAATCGTTGAAAACAATGCTCCCGCAAGATCCGCAGCCCACAAATAGAGCCCACGAGCACGGTCAATATCCCCATGAGCTTCACGGAGGTAAGGCGCGAACCTAGCTGACCCAGCTAGGTCCAAAATCACATTTTGGCCTCCCACGTCTCAATGCTAACATTTAATCAATCGCGTCGGGCTTGGACCGGCGCAGTCTACCACGGGGACCCTGGCCACAACGGTCAGGGTCCCTTGGTATTCCAAGAGCACCCTGCGCTTCAGCACCACAGACCGACGCACAGCTCTCACTACAAGCAAGCGACCGGGCCACGTCCCCGCGCAACCCGGCCGCACAGCACTGTTCAGGAATCACCCTCTGGTGGTACGAGCCACTCCCTTGCTTTCTTGCAGATCATCCGCAGCTGCGGATGATCTCGTACGATCTGGCGCTGCTGTTTTACCGGTAGACCCAGCTCGTGCAGAACATTGAGGACCACGACGGCACTCGTGACGCGGACAATGGCAATCAGCTCATCGATGGAATGGCTTGGGGTCTTTCCCTCGTGTGCGAGGTTATTGCGAGCTTGCGTCGTTCGCTTCGCCCAATGATCAACGTCTGGCACAAGCTGCCTGATAGCCTCCTGATCAGGTCGACCGGCTAGGGTGAGAAGCCTGTCTCGAAGCGTTGGTGAGTTCCTAATCGCTTGTTTGAATCTGCCACGATACTCTTCAGGCACCTGCCCGAGTATGGCGTTACGGATCTTCTTGAACTCTGCCTCGGGGATTGGTTTCTCCTCAATGTCAAGGCCTCGGTGGAGGGCCTCCGCAGCACCCACTGCCATTAGAAGATTATTCTCAACGAAACGCGCGGGGGCGTAGCGCAGGCCCAGGATCATGTTGATAGCCGCCTGCAATTTACCCCGCACCTCGCACCAGCGTGGCATGAGTTCTTCAAACGGGAGCATCTCACAGGTAAAGAGAACACTGCCAGGATCAAGAGCCTTCTCATCAGGTTTGCCGACTGCTACAGGGGAGTACAAAACATCCGCGCGTCGAGGTGGTAGCATCCGCCAATCTGGGAGAAGTGCCTTAGTCCCTGCAATCTCCAACTGGAGCCAGATGACGCCAGCGGCACGGTGCGTTGCCAGCGCAATCAGATCTTGCACCAGGCTTGCAGCTTCCAACGCAGTTTTGAGGTCGGACGGTTCAGACCAGCGGACACGAATGGAAACAACATCACGCATGCGTCCAATCATTTTCCCCCTGCTCCAGTCCCAGAATGGCAGAGTATGAGCATGCTCAAGGCGATACTCAGTATTGTTGACCGTCACCGATTTCGCTTCGACCGGTTTCACCGAGATTGCCCCAGTTCCATCCGGCATGCCATTACGAGTACCGTGGTAAGCCGAGAATACAGACGATGCAGCCCAGAGCATCAAGTCTTCGACAGATATCTCAGCCGCTTCAAAAGCCGCGTCCTCTCGTCCGCTAACATGCGCTCCGATTATCGCTGTCGTCGCGCTCACCGTCTGCGTATCCGGACTTTCGACCCGCGCGCCTATACTCCGTCTACTCTTGATACGAATGCAGCCGAGAAGTGTGATCTCGCGTTGTTGAGCCACACCATTAATCACGTCCCACACTCTGAGGCCCTCAAGCTCATCCTTAACCCCAGGGGCCAGCTGACGGAAGAAGCGTTCCTCAAAGGCTCCAATCAGCGAGAGGGAGAGCCCGCCCTTTCCGTCATACCGCAAGACACCAGGCAGTCGCTCGTCAGGGACATCCGGCAGCCACCAGAGTCCGGCCCATTCAGCAGCCTCGTCGAGATTCAGAGGATCGCTGCCCATCGTTCTTCCATGACGACTACTCGCATAGTGAAGCTATATTCATTTTCGCAGCCACGACCCAATACGCACATCTGCAGCCTTCACTCAGAGCACTACAGGGCCACTGAGGGCGCACTCCGGAGCCGCTCAATGTGCGCCTGAATCTCTGCCTCAGAGGAGCATCGAACTTTGATCGTTGACCACCAGCGGCTCTCACCGACGGTCCTCCTACCGAACTGACTATCGTTCACGCGACTCCTAGTTATGATCAGTCCGTGGCGCGCTCGCGAGAGCATCACCAGCAGTACTCGCCGTTCCTCATCCAACGCGTCACCGTAACTGTTCCGTCTCCCCGGCAAATGCCCTTCCTCAAGGCCAATCACGAACGTCCAGTCGAACTGCTGGCCCTTGCCTGTGTGAGCGTTGAGCAGGTGCACTCCTGGACCAACCGCCTGCTTAGGATCGGTTTGCCTGATGGAGCCGATGGCAGCTCGGGCAGTGGTAGCCCCGCTCTGCTCGAGAGCTTCGAATGCATCGTCGATAAGTTCTCTAGCATCGACATCTGTAGGATCGAGGGTGTCAAGGACAGCAAGCCTCGCATCGCAGACCGTGGCACCCCTCGGAAGCCCAGAGACTATCTCCCGAATCAGAGCCACGGTCGCTGGGTCTTCAATGGCAAGATCCCACCTGCGCACTGGAACTTCCACCTGTTTGTCGAAGGCCTGATCAATGTGATTCCTTCGCCATCCCGCTCTGGCAATAATCCCGATGGATGCTTCGGGTGCCACATCGTGAATCGACGTGGCCAATCGCACCACGAGCGCTGCCTCGGCTGCCTGGTCATGGAGAACCAGCGCAGCCGAACAGCCCCCGTCAGCCCACTCTTCCGGCTTCGCGGAAACAAGACCTGCCCCTGGGGCAATCTGTTCGCTAATCGAGTTGACTGTCTCAAGAACCTTGGGCGACGAGCGGTAGGACTCGCGCAGTATGATCGGTGCTTCGCACATGCGCCTGACCTCAGCCTGAACCTCGGCAGGCTCAGCACCTGCCCACGAGAAAATGCCCTGGTGCGGGTCTCCAGCAAAAGTGCGCCGATCGATACAGCTGCGGATCGAAATGTCAAACTGTTGTAGCGAGAGATCCTGGAACTCGTCGACCAGGACAGCTCCGAAATGCTCCTGATAGAGCCTTGCAACCTCTGGAATACGGAGAAGTCGCTGCGCGTGCCGAAGGAGGTCATCGTAGTGCAGCTGGTTAGCCTCCTGGCGCGATCGCTCGACCTCTTCTGCCAGGAGGACCGACTGACTCCGTTGCCTCTGCTTGATCTCCTCGAGTACCTCAGCGTCGGAAAGTGGTGCTCTCTTAATCTCGGCAAGGAGCCGCTCTGCGTCGTACATCGCGTCACCGCCACCAGCAGCTTCCATCGCGCGACGCATCGTACTGGTCGTCGGCATGCCCAGATTGTCCATGCGCAAGCCAATGGTCCTACCATGCGCAAGAACGACCTGAGTGGCGAAGCCATGGAAGTTGCGCACGACGACCTGTCGGCGCGCTTGTGTCTGTCCTAGCACCGAAAGCAGACGCTCCTCAAGGTTCGCGCGGGCACGCTTGGTGAAGGTGAGGGCAAGAACTCTCTGGTTCGGCTTCAGCAAGTCAATCTGGTGAGCGGCCCTGTGCGCCAGCACCTCAGTCTTCCCACACCCCGGCGGCGCGACGATCAGCAGGTGTTCCTTCTCCGAGGTAGCTGCAGCGTATTGTTCCGCGCTAAGTGCAAACATACTCACTGCCGACTCAGTTCATCAAGCTTACGGACTAGCCTGGCCACACTACCGATTTTCTCAGCAGTGCATGCGTCCAGCACTTCCGCGATGCAGGTTGCCGCTTCTACCTTGCCTTTCTTGCGACAGAACTTCGCTACCTCATGCTCGGAAACATCTTCAAGCGCTTTAACTCCGGATGCCTGGAGGATCCCTTCCTCTCGACAGAACCCGCCGTCGATGAGCGCCTGCGCGGCGACCGAACCACCAAGAGCGCGCGTGTATTCGTCTTCAAGATCACTATCAGAGATGAAAACCATCTTGTCGACAACATCCCCTGGCTTACTACCAAAAGCACCCACCCACTTACCGCTCTCCGCCCTATCCACAAGACCGAGCAGGGTCGGCCCAAATCCGCGAGGGCCCAGGAGGGGAAAGACGTTCGTGAACTTATCGGCTCCATCCAGCTCGATAACCACTGCTCCAAGCCGATCAAGGTCGATACCAAGTTTCGTCGCGACTGCCTCAACGATCACTCGGTCTGCATCGCCCTCCACGAGGATGACGAACCTCGCTGTCAGCGCTTCGAGCAGGCGCGGCGACCACCAGTGAGCCCGCACTTTCTCAATATTGGTCAGCCTCTCGTCGCCAATCTGTCGGCATTGTCCATGCCGGTCTATAGCAATTACCTCCGAGGGTTCGAACCGATGGAGAATATATGGTGAATGAGTGGCGATGATCTTCTGATTACCGTCACCGCTCAGTAAGTCTGCGACCGTCCGCTGACTGGTCGGATGTAGGTGGAGTTCTGGCTCATCGATCGCAAGGACGTTCGCAGTCCCCTCAGCCAAATCAAAGAGCGTCATCGACATAAGCTGACGAACACCGTCAGACTGTTCCATCAGCGATATCTGATCGTCCCCCCGGTTAAGGAAGATCGTCACGTCTTGAAGCACATCGGAGGATGGGTCTGTGACACTGCGGACTGTGAAGTCACGCCTCGTGATCAAACGCGGCATCGCGCGGCTAAGGTGGGCAGCCACTTTGTTAAGGAGTTCCCCGAGCGACTCGTTTCCAGCCAGCTCCTCGTTGAACTGCTCCAGAATAGTCCTCAGTTCGCGCTCGTTGGTTCCGAGGTCAGCAGCGGCCAGTAAAGTCCGGACTGGACTATGCACCCCCTCGATCATCGATGAGCCTCGCGTTGCCTTGAGGAAACGCCACCCAAAGGCCTCGAGCTGCTCTCGGCTCGGCGCTCGCCGATGGCCGCTCTCCGGAAACCAACGACGTACCGTTACGGTCTCGTCGTCGTCTGGATCCACCTCCACGATCATCTGGACCCAGAGGTATTCACTGGCGCGATCCTCGGTGATGGAGATCTCATCGGGAAAAACCCGCCTGTTCTCATCCGTGAAGTCTGTCCACATAGCATTGACGACGAGCGGCTCAGTACAGTCCCTAAGGTCTCCAGGGGTCAACGTCTGATATAGACCAGCAACACTCGACCCTAAGAGCAAGTTGAGCATTCGGAGGATCGACGACTTGCCGACATCATTTGCGCCGACAATCACAGCATGCCGGCGTAACTCAAGAGTCAGGTCCTGAATCCGACTGTGATTGGTGACTTTCACTCGTGATAATCGCATGACTGCTCATCCTCTCGTACTCAGGAGCGACGATGGGGTCGCGAAAGACAATTTCCCCAATTCATTAGATTACCGGGTATTGCGGAAAACACCGCGGGTTCACACAGTAGCGTCCCGTATAGTGGTGTAACCGTGTGGTGGTCGGCTTGTTGCTTGTTATGGGTGCGGTCACCGTGTGGTCCTTCGAGAAAGCTCTCTACTTCTGACTCGAAATGATTTGGAGGCACAACGATGACCGCTCCTCATATTATCGACCCTGCTGGCCTGCTTGGCGAGGCGTTGTCCCAGGCATCCCCGGATTTGATGCGTTCCTTGCTCCAGCACGTGATCAACGCGTTGTTATCAGCGGACGCTGATGCGGTGTGCGGGGCCCAGTGGGGTCAACAAGATCCACAGCTTCACACCCAACGCAATGGGTATCGCTACCGGCCCTTGGACACCAGGGTCGGAACCATTGACGTGGCGATCCCCAAGCTGCGCTCAGGCACCTATTTCCCAGAGTGGTTGCTGCAACGGCGCAAACGCTCCGAAAGCGCCTTGATCACAGTGGTCGCCCACTGCTACCTGGCAGGAGTATCGACACGCCGTATGGACAAGCTCGTCAAAACCCTGGGGATCACAGGACTGTCCAGTCCCAAGTCTCACGTATGGCAGCCGACCTGGACGAGCACGTGGATCAGTTCCGCAACCGTCCCCTCCACGATGCCGGGCCTTTCACGTTCGTCGCCGCTGACGCTCTGACCATGAAAGTACGCGAAGGAGGACGCGTCGTCTCGTGCGCGGTCCTGGTTGCCACCGGAGTCAACAATGACGGACACCACGAAGTACTGGGCGTACGCGTGTCCACCAGCGAGACCGCTCCAGCCTGGAATGAGTTCTTCACTGACCTGGTCGCCCGAGGCATGGCCGGCGTGCGCCTGGTCACCAGTGACGCCCATCTGGGCCTAGTTGAGTCCATCGCCGCCAACCTGCCCGGAGCCACCTGGCAACGATGCCGCACCCACTACGCCGCTAATCTCATGTCGGTCACCCCCAAAGCACTATGGCCCGCCGTCAAAGCGATGCTGCACTCGGTGTACGACCAACCCGACGCAGCATCGGTCAACGCACAATACGACCGGCTCTTGGACTACGTCCACGACAAGCTCCCCGCCGTGTGTGATCACCTCGATCAAGCCAGGGCAGACGTCCTCGCGTTCGCCTCCTTCCCAACCGGGGTGTGGACCCAGATCTGGTCCAATAACCCCAATGAACGCCTCAACCGCGAAATCCGCCGACGCACCGACACCGTGGGAATCTTCCCCAACCGACAAGCAATCATCCGCCTAGTCGGAGCCGTCCTCGCCGAACAAAACGACGAATGGGCCGAAGGCCGACGCTACCTCAGCCTCGACATCCTCACCAAATCACGACTCACACCACAACCCACCCAACAGGAGGACACCCCACTCCAACTCAGCGCATAACCCAACCCGAAGGACACAAAACGATTACACCACTCCACAGGACTTGACCTACTCCCCCAAGCGCAGTTCTAAGGAATCCCGCCAGGATCACACCAAAAAAGCATCACCCACGCCGACGCGGCGCAGCCCCAGCATCTCGATCAATTCCACCAAGAGCACTTAGCTGCCGCTCGCTTTCAATGCGTACCAGAAGCTCAAGAGCGCGCCGAATCAGCGCTGCATGGTCATCCATTCCAGTGAGGGCAGCAGCGCGCGTAAGCGACTCGTCGTCAACGTCAATTGTCAATTGCATAGGACCCTCCAGCACCAGGATAGGGCCGATCTTCACAATCAGGCGATATGCGGCTCTTCAGTGTTGAGTGTGGGTGGAGGGGTTGCGGCAGCCGCTGGCGGCGCCTCTGCACAGTTCAACGATTCCGTTGATGGCTTCGGTGGGGCCGTTGCTGGCTCCGCCTGTGTCAAAGCAGACCACACTCACGCCGAGCGACAGCAACCAGGGGCAAACCCTCCAAGTCGACGAGCAGATCGCACTGACCACAACGGCCAAGCGACACAGGGCAGCAACAGGGAGCGTGAGACATTCATGAGGGCTCTAAAGTTCTTGGGGCAGAAATCCACCCATCATCAAGGACCACGAGCTCTACCCGCCCCCGACCGACACCCGGCCACCTCACCTCAGAAAAGCCACGAAAAGGCGTACTAGCTGATGGCTCGCGAGGTGAAGGAGGACCATATTCCACATACCCACCACTACACGGCAACAAATTTAACGCACTGAGGCTCACAATGGAGACCACAGCGTCATGTCAGTGAGTTTCGAGGAAATGCGCGCAAGCAAGACAGACTCCTCGACAGCCGCATCGTTCTTCAGCCCCAAGCAACGCTCGATTCCCGCGACATCGGTCGACATACGGCTATGAAGAACGAGATCAGAGCGCTGTTGCCCCGGCTCCAGAGACTGCATCCCATAGCTATGAAAGTGAACCGTATCGACCACGTCAGCTGGATCGGTAAAGTGATCGAAGGCGAATTCTCGACGCATATAGTCCAACAAGGGATCTTGAATGACCAACACGAGATGCCTATTGATATTAGCGAAAGTTGCCGCCTTGTGATGCATCTGGACGAGGATCGTCTTCGCAGTCATCTTCCAATTCATGCCATAGGGCTTGTCCTCAGGCACCGTCACAGGAATACCAAGACGGTTGAGCGCGCTCATACGCGCGGGCCACACGCTACCGGTTGTGTCCAAGGTTTGGAGCTCGATACCGACAAAATCGACCGCGTGACGCCCGCGAGCAGACACCAGAACATAGTCTAAATTTCCACCCGGAATCTTAATCTCCGACAGCAGATGGTAGTCATTACCTGGCTGATGCTTCGTAAGCAGATGCATGCAGTCAATAAAGATCTTGCGCCGGTCGATAAGCCGGTTCGGACAAATCATCACCGGATCCGTCGACCGTCCAGCAAGGACCGTGCACGTTCCAATTGCGACGTCTGGTTCAGACTTGCGGGTTTTATAGCACTTCTTGTCAGAGAAAGGACATTGCTGCTCAGCAACGATGGTGCCCCAGTCAATCCCCTGAGCCTCCGTATTCATACCAAATAGTTCAACTATCTTATCCACGAAGAACCCTATCCTTTGCAAGCTGAATATAGCTCGGCGCCGTATCCACCCCGATAGCTCGCCTCCCCTGCTGCACCGCGGCAAGAACCGTTGTGCCCGTACCCACGAAAGGATCGAGGACAATCCCCCCGGGGGGACACGTCGCAGCGATGGGAGTCATACATAATTCCAGAGGGTACGCCGCGTAATGAGAGGCGTCCCGCTTGTGCGTGTCCTCAGGAACGATCTCCCACACGTCCGATGGCATGGCACCATCGGGGTGGTACTTCAGGAAGTAAAAACCCTCGTCCCTCAGCTGCTTCGCCCGACCCGACACAGCGGCCTTGTCCGAGTGCGTAGTCCTCTGTCCGGAACCGCGGATCACCATCCGGAAATCGGAGAGTTCGCCCGCCGCAACTTGCGCGAGCACCGCGTCGAGTGCCTCCATAGCGCGCTGTTTTTCCGTGTCGTTCAGATCAGTGGATAGCTCAATGCGCCTACGGTAGCGCACACCAGAGACACCCGTTGCGGAAACGACCGCGCCGTTGACGACCTTCGCGGCCCTGGGCTTATTTCGAATAGAGCTGGAATCGAAGTAGTATTGAGGCTTCTTGGTGAAATGAAAGAGCATCTCGTGCGTGCCTCGTAGTCGATCCCGAACAGCGCCACCGCCTTTGAGCTTGGACCACACCACGTCGTTGCGCAGAATCCAGCCCTGCTCGTCCATCATCGCGATGGCAAGCCGCCAGGGAATCCCTTGAAGCGACTTCTTCACGTAAGTATCGCCGACGTTGAGCCAGAAGCTGCCCGTCGACCTCAGCACGCGCTGCACCTGCGCGAAGACATCGAGGAGGGAGCGAAGGTATTGGTCAGGAGTTTTCTCTTGGCCAATACCTCCACCATCGTATTGACGTTGCTTCCAATAGGGAGGTGAAGTCATCACCATGTCGATGGAGGAATCAGGCAGACTCTGGGTGACAGATAGAGCATCCCCCTCGACAAGTGCGGCTGGACTCCGCCAGGTTTTAAACCATGGTGATTGTTCGTCAAATATGTCGACGTCTGGACTCACACTGATCGGCCCCTATTGTTCTTCTCAGACGTTGAAGCGGAACTCCACGACGTCTCCGTCCGCCATCACGTAGTCCTTACCTTCCATGCGGACCTTGCCGGCGGCCTTCGCGGCGGCCATGGAGCCGGCCTCAACCAGGTCGTCGAAGGAGACGACCTCGGCCTTGATGAAGCCCTTCTCGAAGTCCGTGTGGATGACGCCGGCGGCCTTGGGGGCGGTGTCGCCCTTGTGGATCGTCCAGGCGCGCGCTTCCTTCTCACCGGCGGTGAGGTAGGTCTGCAGGCCCAGGGTGTCGAAGCCGACGCGGGCCAGCTTGTCCAGGCCGGACTCGTCCTGGCCGGATTCGGCGAGCATCTCGCGGGCGTCCTCGTCGTCCAGTTCGACCAGCTCGGCCTCGAACTGGGCGTCCAGGAAGATGGCCTCGGCGGGGGCGACGAGGGCGCGCAGTTCGTCCTTCATCTCCTCGTTGTCCATCTCGGCGGCGTCCATGTTGAACACGAAGATGAAGGGCTTGGAGGTCATGAGCTGGAAGGAACGCAGCGCGTCCTGGTCCAGCTTGGCGCCCTCGGGGCCGGACAGCAGCTCGCCGCGCTCCAGCAGCTCCAACGCCTGGCGGGCGGTCTCGAGGACGATCGGCTCGGTCTTCTTGCCGCGCACCTCCTTCTCGAGGCGCGGGATCTGCTTCTCGATCGTCTGCATGTCGGCGAGGATCAGCTCGGTCTTGATGGTCTCAATGTCCGAGGCCGGGTCCACCTTGCCGTCGACGTGCACGACGTCGGGGTCGGAGAAGGCGCGCGTGACCTGACAGATCGCGTCGGCCTCGCGGATGTTGGCGAGGAACTGGTTGCCCAGGCCCTCACCCTCGGAGGCGCCGCGCACGATGCCGGCGATGTCCACGAAGGACACGGTGGCGGGCAGGATGCGCTGGGAGCCGAAGATCTCCGCGAGCTTGTTCAGGCGCGGGTCGGGCAGGGGGACGACGCCGACGTTGGGCTCGATGGTCGCGAAGGGGTAGTTCGCGGCGAGCACGGTCGCGCGGGTCAGGGCGTTGAACAGGGTGGACTTGCCGACGTTGGGCAGTCCAGCGATACCGATAGTAAGAGACACGCCCCCATCCTATCGGAGCGGGCCCGGCGGTGTTGCTCTACTTCGTGTGGTTTGGCCCGGCCACGCGGGGCGCGTGGGGACGCGCGGGCGCCATGCCGGCCTTCTTGAGGTCTGCGCGCAGGTCGCGGGGCAGCGCGAAGGTCGTCGACTCGGTTTCGGTGCGGGCCACCTCGACGGTGGGGAATCCGCGCTCCTGCAGCCATTCGATGACCTCGCGCACGAGGATCTCGGGCACGGACGCCCCCGAGGTGAGACCCACGGTGCGGGCGCCCTCGAACCAGGATTCCTCGAGCTCGTCGGCCTTGTCGACGCGGTAGGCGGAACCCGCCCCGGCCTCGAGCGCAACCTCGACGAGGCGCACCGAGTTCGAAGAGTTCGCCGATCCGACGACCACCATGACGTCCACCTGCGGCGCAATATGCTTGACGGCGCCCTGACGGTTCTGGGTGGCGTAGCAAATATCGTCCGACGGCGGGTCGATGAGCTGGGGGAAGCGCTGGCGCAGGCGGTCCACGGTCTCGCGGGTCTCGTCGACGGAGAGCGTGGTCTGGGAGATCCACACGACGCGCGAGGGGTCGCGCACGACGACGTTATCGACCTCGTCGGGGGTGCCCACGACCTGGATGTGGTCGGGGGCCTCGCCGAAAGTGCCCTCAACCTCCTCGTGGCCCTGATGGCCCACCAGGATGATGTCGTAGTCTTCCTTCGCGAAGCGCACGGCCTCGCGGTGCACCTTGGTCACAAGCGGGCAAGTCGCGTCAATCGTGGCGAGGTGGCGGGTGGCGGCGGCCTCGTGGACGGCCGGGGAGACGCCGTGCGCGGAGAAGACGACGCGGGCCCCCTCGGGCACCTCGTCGGTTTCCTGCACGAAGATCGCGCCGCGCTTGGTCAGCGATTCGACGACGAACTTGTTGTGGACGATCTCCTTGCGCACGTAGACGGGCGCACCATAGAGCTCGAGGGCCTTCTCGACGACGTCGACGGCGCGGTCCACGCCGGCACAGTATCCGCGGGGGGCCGCAAGAAGGATACGGCCGCTTCCCTCGCCGTGGGAGGCGGGCAAGGGGGACTCGGCGCTGGCTCGCAGGTCGACGTTTTCATTCATGTACCCACCCTAACGCCCGGGGCGGCGGGCGTGCGCGCGCTCGTGGCAATCCCACACGCCCCTCATCGACGAGGCCGGGGCGAGGCGCGCTTCCAGCTCGCCCGGGTGCGGGGGTGGCCCGGGAGCCCCCTCGCGCTCGCCGGGCCACGCGCGAGAAGCTATCCACAGGCCCGCGCTGAGCCAGCGCGTCGGGGACGCTCCTGTGGCATGCTGAGTGGCGTGACATTGCCTCATACTCCTGCTGCGCCGCCTCCCGGCGGCTCGCCCCAGCCTCGTCCACCCGCCGCGAGGGCGGCCGACACGACGCGGGATAATCCGTGGCCGCTGCGCAGGCTCACGGAGAACATCAAGGTGTACGTGGACCGCATGAGCCCCCTGTGGGTGGAGGGCCAGGTCGTCGAGTACAAGGTGCGCCCGGGCGCGAAGATGCACTTTTTGACGCTGCGCGACCTTGAGACGGACACGTCGATGACGGTGACCGCGTGGGCGGGCGTCATGGATTCCACTCCGCTGACCGAGGGCGCGCGCGTGGTGACGCGCGTGAAGCCGGTGTTTTGGGAGCGCTCGGGTCGACTGAACCTGCAGGCCGCGGAGATTCACCTGCAGGGCGTGGGCGACCTGCTGGCCCAGATCGAGGCGCTGCGCGCCCGCCTCGCCGCCGAGGGCCTGTTCTCGGACGGGCGCAAGAAGCCGCTGCCGTTCCTGCCGCGCACGATCGGCCTGATCTGCGGTCGGGGCGCGAAGGCGAAAGACGACGTCGTCGTCAACGCGTCGGATCGCTGGCCGAGCGCGCGCTTCGAGATCCGCGAGGTCGCCGTGCAGGGCGACCACTGCGTGCCCGAGGTGGGCCGCGCGCTGACCGAGCTGGACGCCATGGACGACGTGGACGTCATCGTGATCGCCCGCGGCGGCGGCGCGGTCGAAGACCTCCTCCCCTTCTCCGACGAGCGCCTCGTGCGCGCCGTCGCGGGTGCCCGCACGCCCATCGTCTCCGCGATCGGCCACGAGGGCGACTCACCCCTGCTGGACCTGGCCGCCGACTACCGCGCCTCGACCCCGACGGATGCGGCTCGCCGCATCGTCCCGGACCACGCCCGCGAGCACGACGGCATCACCCAGGCCCTCACCCGAATGCGCGGGGCGCTGGGGGCGCGCCTGGCGACGGAGCGCTCGCACCTGACCCTCATCGCGTCGCGACCGGTCCTCCAGGGTCCGGAGGCCATCGTCGAGGGGCACCGAGCGGCCCTCACGCAGAAGGTAAGCGCGCTCAGAGCAGCGATCGAACGCCGCCTCGCCTCCGAACGCCAGAGCCTGACGCGCTCGCGCGCGACACTGACCGCCCTGTCCCCGCAGGCGACGCTGGACCGCGGGTATGCGCTGCTGAAAACCCCGTCAGGCGCGCTCATCACGTCCTCGGCGCAGGTGAAAAAGGGCGACCTGATCGAGGGAATCCTCGCGTCGGGCCGCATGGTCGCCCAGGTGGTGGGTGCCACCAACCCGACTCCTCCCCCGAAGGCGCCCGACACAGGCGCTTGACCGGAAGGGCCAGCCCCGGCCTCGTCCCCCTGCACATCCCACTCACAGGAAGACTCTTATGACCACGAAAGACCAGCTCCCCGATCCCCAGTCCCTCGGCTACGAGGAGGCGCGCGACGAGCTCGTGCGCATCGTCCAGACCCTCGAGGGCGGGCAGGCGCCGCTCGAGGACACTCTCACCATGTGGGAGCGCGGCGAGGCCCTGGCGGCGCGCTGCTCCCAGATCCTGGATGGAGCCCAGGAGCGTCTTTCTGGACGCACCACCACGCCCTCCCCCGAAGCGCGCTAATCTGCATTCTGTAGATCCACTGACACCCGCAGGCGAGGAGACACCATGACGGTGCAATCTGGGCCCCACATTCTCGCGATCGGCGAGGCGCTCATCGATGTTGTGATCACGCACGAGCAGCCCGACTTCCCCGTCGAGATCCCGGGCGGTTCTCCCGCGAACGTCGCCCTGACGCTGGGTCGCCTCGGCCGTCCGGTGGCGCTGGCGACCTGGATCGGTCTGGACGAGCGCGGACGCCTCATCGACTTCCACATGTACGATTCCGGCGTGCACGTCACCGGGGCCTCACGCGGTGCCTCGCACACGTCGACGGCGCTGGCACGCCTGGATGAGTCGGGGGCCGCCTCCTACACCTTCGACCTGGAGTGGGCGCCGGCTCCACCAATCACCGTTCCGCCTACCGCTCAGATCATCGAGGCGGGCTCGATTTCGGCGATCATCGAGCCGGGCGCCTCCGCCGTTCTTGACGCGCTGACCCGCGGCCGCGAGCACGCGCTCGTGTGCTTCGACCCGAACGCGCGCCCCTCGATCATGGGCGAACCCGAGGCGGCCCTCGCCTCCCTCGAGCGTTTCATCGCGCTGGCGGACGTCGTCAAGGTGTCGGATGAGGACATCGAGTGGCTGACGGGCGGCGCCCCCATCGACGAGGTCGTGGATCGTTGGCTGGGGATGGGGCCTTCGCTCGTGGTCGTCACTCGAGGCAAGGACGGGAGCGACGTCGCCACTACCTCGGGCCTGCGCTTCACGAAGAAGCCAGGCGAGGTCAAGGTCGTCGATACTGTTGGCGCGGGAGACTCCTTCATGGGCGGCATGATCGATGCCATGTGGGGCATGGGACTGCGCGGCGCCGAGGCACGCGAGGCACTGCGTTCCCTGCCCGAGGACCAGGTTCGTGCCATCATCGACCGCGCCAGCGCCGTCTCCGACGTGACCGTCTCGCGCAAGGGTGCGAACCCACCCTGGGCGCACGAGCTGGCCTGAGGCGACACCTCCCTCTGAGGCAGGCGAGGCCGGGTCCCACACGGGGCCCGGCCTCGTTCGTTGTATGAGCGCCGCGCTCGGCGCGAGCCTACTTGCCCATGCGGCGCTCGCGCTGGGCGTAGGAGCGCAGGGCGCGCAGGAAGTCGACGCGACGGAAGTCGGGCCAGTACACCTCGCAGAAGTAGTACTCGGAGTGCACGGACTGCCACAGCATGAAGCCGGAGAGGCGTTGCTCCCCCGAGGTGCGGATCACGAGGTCAGGGTCGGGTTGGTCCTTCGTGTACAGGTGGGCGGTGATGTCCGCGTCGGTGAAGGAGTCGGCGAGTTCGTCGAGGGTGCGCCCCTGGGCCGATGCCTCGCGCATCATGGAGCGGACGGCCTCGGTGATCTCGTGTCGGCCGCCGTATCCCACCGCGATGTTGACGGTCATCCCCGCAACTCCCGCGGTGCGTGCGACGGAGGAGCGCAGGTCCTCGGCCACCTTCTCGGGCAGCAGGGACAGGTCACCGACGACCGCTAGCTTCCAGCGTCCCTGGTCGGCCAGGAGGGAGACGGCCTCGCAGATGATACGCAGCAGCTCTCCCAGCTCGCCCGCGTCGCGCGAGAGGTTGTCGGTGGAGAGCAGCCACAGGGTCACGATGGAGACGCCCGCGTCGTCCGACCACTGCAGGAACTCGGAGATCTTGCCCGCACCCGCGCGGTGCCCCTGGGAGGCCGTGGCCCCCAGCGACTTTGCCCAGCGGCGGTTCCCGTCCAAGATGACGCCGATATGTTTGGGCACGGCCGCGTCGGACAGCTCGGCTTTCAGGCGACGCTCATACATGT
>ERZ772930.241-NODE-241-length-19078-cov-3.89376_pt1 | contig 19078 bp, 24 predicted proteins | sample MGYA00511685_ERZ772930 | MGnify/ENA primary metagenome ERZ772930 (study PRJEB29015, sample SAMEA2738053) | human oral metagenome | biome: human oral; feature: human-associated habitat; material: saliva | place: China | collected 2226 ... | reverse complement strand
GCATACGGAGTCGGCGTTCCGCATGTGGTATGGGCGTCGTGGCGAGGAGATGCGTCGGGCGTTCCGCGAGATGGGGCATGTCGAGTTCGAGATGCGTCCCGCGTCTGGGTGGCAGGACAAGGTGAAGGGCCTGCTTGACGGGTTCTTTAACAAGGAATATACGGGCCGGGTTCGTTGGTCCGTTGATGAGGATTTGAATGATGTGGGTGCGTTGCGTCGATTGCGCGCCCGCATGGAGCGCGAGTTTACTCACGGCTGGAAGTATGTGGTTGATCCCGACGTTGATGTGAAGTCGGGGCGTGTGGATGCGGCGTTGGATAAGCTGCGCCATGAGATGCGTGAGCGTGCCTTTGGAAAGCATGAGGCTTTCCATTTGGATATTAAGCCGCACATGAGCGACCATGAGCTGCGCGAGGCTGGCCGGAAGCTCAAACACTTCAAGCGCAAGTGGGACGACACTGAACTGGAGTTTAAGCTCAGTCTGGATCATTCTGCCCGTTACGTCGCGGCGGCCAGGTTGGCGATGTTGGCTCGCGACAGGTGGGTGAAGCTGCGCCCGGTCATTGACCATAAGGCGATGGTTGTTGCGCGGGAGACGTTGGCCGCTATGTCGGGTTGGCGTTTGGCGAAGGACCTGACGTCGAACGTGTGGGACCTGGTAAAGAATCTGGATAAGTTGGTGCCGACTCTTGGTGCTGTGGGGTCTGGGTTTGCGGTCGCTGGCGCCGGTGCCACGCAACTGTTGAAGCACACTCTGACGCTGGGTGGCGCGGTTGGCCACGTGTTGCAGGCGGCGGCACTGCTCGGCCCGACGCTCGCTATATCGGCGGGGTTCATTGGGTATACGGCTATCCAGGCGGCGAAGGTTGCGACGGAGATTGTGCCCGGCCTTGAAGATGCTTTCCATAAGATGAATGATGCGGCTCAGCACGGGTTCTGGGGTGCTGTCTCTCGCGATCAGATCGCGAAGATTACAGATTCGTTCTTCCCTGAGATGGCGTCCGGGTTCGACAGGTTGTCGAAGGCGATGGGCGGCCATTTCGGTAAACTGGTCGATTCGTTTGACAGGATGTTGAAGCCGCATATCGCTGAAATGTTTGAACATTCGGCGGCGGGTATTGATGTGCTGGGTGAGCACACGGATTCGTTGATGACGATTCTTGGCGTGCTCGGTAAGCATGGGTCGAAGACCATGGAACGATTCTTGGGGTTCCTTGGCGAGGCGACGGATAAGTATGCGGATTGGCTGGTGAAGGCCGAGGAGTCGGGCCAGTTGCAGGTGATCATTGATCGCGGCATTGACACGCTGAAGGATTTCGGTCGCGCCGTATTGAGCGCGGGCGGCGTGTTGCGCGGGTTCTACAAGGCCGCTGAGGCTGAGGGCGGCGCTTCGATGAAACGGTTTGCGGATGGTGTCGAGGCCGTGAATAAGGCTGTGAATAGTGACGGCTTCCAGAAGTCGCTGGCTCAGGTCTTTCACGGCATGAGCCGGGCGTGGTCGTCCTTTAAGGTGGAGACGCGGGGCGTGTGGGCCGAGTTTGGGCGGTCGTGGGCGCAGCTCGCGGACGAGGCGGGCGCTGCTATGGGGCGCGCGGGCGGCAAATTCACTAAGGCGCTACTCACGACTTTTAGCGGCGCGGACTTCAATAAGGGGTTCCGTAATCTGTTCGATGGGCTGTCGGATGGCCTGTCGCGGATCGCGGGCGTGTGGCCCAAGGTCTCGCAGGGCCTTGGGTCTTTGATGTCGTTCATGGGGTCCCTTGGGAAGGGGCTTTCGCCCGTTGTTAGCGCGGCGCTGGAAGCGCTGGCTAATGCGGCGCAGAAGCTCGGCCCGGCATTGTCTCGCGCGGTTGAAGCTGGCGGCCCCGCGTTGGCTCGTAGCATCGAGTCTTGGGGCAGGGTGGCGACGCCGGTGGCCGAGGCGTTGTCTAAGCTGGTGGAGACGCTAGTGCGCATCCCCGGCGCTGTCGAGGCGGTGGCGACGGGGTTCATGCTGTTCCGTGGCGCTCGCGGTGCAACGTCGTTGTTTACGGCGGTCAGTGGTGCTCTTTCTGGGTTGAAGGCGGATTCTTTGTCGGCGCAGGATGCGTTGTCCAAGTTCGCGTCTGGCGGGGGCATGGCGCAGGCCAGTGTGCAGGCCGGGCGCTTTGGTGGCGCTTTGTCGAAGGTGCAGGGGGCGGCTCGCGGTTTGGCGGGCGGCTTGTCGAGTGCGGTTGGCGTGCTGACCGGCCCGTGGGGTGCGGCCATTGCTGTTGGCACGGCGGCCTTGGGTGCGCTGGTGTCGGCTGGTAACGCGGCGTCGGACGCTATTGGTCGCGACTTGGCTGATGCGTTGGCGAAGTCGGCGGATGGTATCGACGGTGCGGCGGATAAGGTGACGCAGGCTGTGGCGAAGATGACGGCTAGTGTGTCGTCTGGTGTTGGCTCCACGTTCGGGGGGAACCTCAACGAGGCGATGCGCCGGTATCGTGATAATGCGCGTTGGCAGAACTGGCTTGCTAACGGGTCGAAGGGCCTGACGTCGGTGACGGCGGCCCCGTTCTTGGGGGGTGGCGCTAACCCGCTTGATTACAAGGCGAGTGGCGCGGCGGTGAACTTGGCTGATGCGTTTGAGCGTATCGGCGAGGTTGCTAAGTCCGGTAATGTGTCTGGCGCTGCGCAGGCGTTGGCGCAGTTGCGTGGCGAGATGTTGCAGAATGGGGCGTCCGTTGAGTCGTGGGACAAGACGCTTGATTCGGCGTTGGGTTCGGTTGATGGCTTGAAGGATGGCCTGACGCGGTATGCTTCCTCGTTGGGGTATGCGACTGATGCGCAGTCTTTGCATCGGTTTGTTGCTGAGCAGACGGACGCGGTGTGGAAGAAGATGCAGGCGGACGCTAAGTTGCTCGCTGACAATTCGGACGCTTTCGGGAAGGCCATGGATTCGAGTTTCGCCAAGTGGGGGCAGAACGCTAAGTCTGCCGAGGAGTTGCACTCGGCTATTGAGCGCGTGGGGCGTTCGATGATCGACGTTGGTGCGGCGGCCCGTGACGCTAATGGCGAGGTCGTCCAGTCTGTCGATGAAGTGTTGGCGAATTTGAAGCGCCAGGTTGATGCGCAGACTGAGATGGCGCAGAACATGTTGGAGCTCGCGCAGGCTGGTTTCGCTACTCCGGTGTTGGAGGAGTTGGCGAAGTTGCCGCAGGGCGCTCAGTATTTGCAGCAGTTGAAGGACGCGCTTTCGGATACTTCGGAAGAAGGTCGGGCGCGTTTGGCAGAACTGCTGGAGGCGACGAATAGTGTTGCCCCGGCGTTGTCTGGGATGGCGTGGGGAGCTACCCCCGCGTTGCAGGCGTTCCACGATGCCGTTAAGGGCGCGTTCGATGATACGAAGTCGAGCGTGTTGTCCGCGCTGGACTCGTTGGGTGTGGATGCGTCGGTGAAGGCGGCGGCTGCCGGTTCTAAGACAGCCGACGAGCTTGTCAAGGCGCTGTCGGATGCTGGCGTTCAGATTAGTCAGACGGCTGACGGGTGGGCGTTGACTTTGAATGGGAAGACGGCTCAGTTTAGTTCGGCTGGTAATGCGGCTGGTTCGGCTTATACGAATGGCTTTAAGTCGGGCGTGGGGTCTGTTAATGATACTTCGGTGTGGGAGTATTTTACGTCGACGCCGTGGTGGGCTTCGGATAAGGGCGCTGAGGCTGGCCGGATGTATGTTGAGGGGTGGCGTCAGGGGATTACGAATAATGATCCGAATTACATTCCGTCGCCTTTGGACCCTGCGAAGATGACGCCTTCGCCTTTTGATTCGGGTGTTCAGGTTGGTACTGATTTCACGAATGGTGTCCAGGCTGGTAGCGCGCCGACTAGTGGTGGCGCTTGGTGGGTGCAGGATCAGTGGAATCAGCAGCTTCCGTGGTTGCATAATTCGTTCCTGAATGGCGGCATTGATGCTGGCGCGAATTATGCGTCTGGTGTCGGTTCTCAGGCTGGTGCGGCTGGCGCGTCTGGTGAGCATATCGGTTTGTCTGCTCGTGAGGGCGTGAGGGCTGGCCGGTTGTGTGAGGCTGGTTCTGCGGCTGGTTCGTGTTATGCGTCTAATTTGGGGGCTCAGGCTGGTGCGGCTGGCGCGTCTGGTGCGGCGTTGGCGGCTCAGGCGGCGGCTGGCGCGTCGAGTGCGGTTGGCCGGTTGGCGGCGTTGGGTGCGGCGGCTGGTTCGGCGTTTGCGCAGGGCGTGATGAGTCGCGTGTCGGCGGCGATTAGCGCGGCTCAGGCTATGGCGTCGGCGGCTGCTGCTTCGGCGGCTCACGCGCTGAATGAGCATTCGCCGTCTCGCGTGTTTAAGCAGATCGGTTCTTACGCTGGTGAGGGTTTTGTGATCGGCTTGAATGAGTGGGATATGAGGGCTGGTTCGGCGGGTGGACAGTTGGCTGATAGTGCTGCTGTTTCGGCGTCGCGCGCGTTGGATGAGCATTCTCCGTCGAGGGTGTTTAGGCGTCTTGGTGAGGGCGCGTCTTCTGATTTCGCTGCTGGTATTCGTGGTGCGGCGGATGTGGCTGCGCGTGAGGCTGAGGCGTTGGCTTCGCGTGTGGTTGAGGCCGGCTCTGGCGTGCGGATGCGCGTCTTTGATGGTGGCCGCGTGGACGTGTCGGGGGATTCTCGTATGGTGGTTCGTGTTGATCCTGAGTCGTTGCGCGGTGCCAAGTTCGGGTTGCGCCTGTCGGATGAAGTGGAGTTGGAGACGTTCATTAGCGATGTGGCTGATGGGCGTGTTGTCGAGTACGCCCGTATGGGCGCTTAGCGGCCCTTTGTGGGGTGGGCGGCTACTCTCCTACCAGTGTGGGCTGGCGGGGGCGTAGCCGCCCGTCTGAGGGCCTTTTTGGAGGTGTTTCGGGGATGGGGTCTGTTCCATCGTTTCGAGGGTTCGTCCATAACGTCACGGGGCTACCCACTTTCGTAGTGGGGTCGCCTGGCGTGTTGAAGGCGGACGGGAAGCTGGTGTGCACGATTAAGCAACGCTGGCAGGACTTGTACTTTTCGCCGTGGGTGTTCTCGTATGTGATGGCGCCGGTGGGGGAGCCGGTGCAGTATACGTTCACGCTGGCCGACGGGACCGTGCTTGGCCCCGTGTGGTTGACTCGGACGATGAATGGCATCCGTGATGGCGGGGCGTCGGTCGCCACGCGGGCGGGCCGGGGAGTGTTCGTTGACCTGTATGAGGACACGGGGGACCCGTTGTCTTGGGAGAACCAGGTGAGCGAGTATGAGAACGGCGTGGTCCGGTTCAAGCGTGGCGTGCTGTCCGGGTCGTCGAGGTTCACGGTGGATGACCCTGATCAGGTGCGTAGGGTGCGCGAGGTGTTGGAGGCCCCGGGGTTGACTCTGATTACGCTCGGCCAGCCCGCTAAGGGCGTGGATGGCGTCAGGTGTGTCCTGGTGAAGTCAGCGAAGTACGATCGCCTGTCCCCTGAGGGTGACCGTCAGATTGATGTCGAGTGGGTGTTGAAGCGGTTCCCTGGCCCTAATGGGGAGTGGGGTCTGGATGGTCAGGTTGTCCCGGCGGTGACGTGGGGGGACGCTATCGGGCAGGGCCGCAAGTGGGGGAATTGGAGTGCGCAGGATGTGCTTCGTCAGGTGGGTGGTGTGCAGTGAGGAGCCCGGAAGACCTTGATGTTGACGCGCTCGCGTTGCCGTGTCGCGTGTGGTGCACGGTGACGGTGTCGCGTGGCAGTTTTACTCTGGCGGACGGGGTTGAGATTGAGGGCGGTTCGTTGGAGTTGTCGTCGGGGCAGCAGACGCAGGAGCGCCTGTCGTTCACGTTGTCCCCGGATTGGGTTCCGGTGGATGAGTGGAGCCCGTTTGCCCCGTATGGGCAGGTGGCCCGGTTGCGGGTGCATGTGGAGCCGGATGGGATGGCCCCGTTCACGGTGGACCGTGGGTCGTTCCTGTTGCAGGATGTGACGTGGGATTCGGGGACCGCCGGGGCGGTGAAGGTGACGGCTTACTCGTTGCTGCAGCGGCTTGTGGATGATGACTTCGCGTTCCCCACGTCGCCTGACCCGAAGGCTACGCTGCAGCGTGAGGTGGAGCGGTTGTGTTACCCGCATCTTGTGCCGGTGTTGGAGTGCGGTAATCCGGTGTTGCCGGGGGGCTTGTCGTGGGGCAACCGGCGTGTGGAAGCGTTGACGAAGCTCGCGGACATGTACGGGTTCCGGTTCTATGTTGGGCCGGATGACCTGTTGCACGTGGTGGATTCAACTCGGCGCGGCGCGGTCGCCTCGTATTCGGGTGAGGACTTGTTGTTGTCCGAGGCGCGGAAGATGACCCATTCGGTGCCGAACCGGTGGACGGCGGTGTCGAACTCGACGGGCGGTGACCGCTCCCATTCGGGGGGGTTGTCTCATTCGGTGGCTGTGAACGCGGGGGTCCGCTCCCCCGCCTTGTATGGGGTTGTGCATAAGGTGCTGCAGGTGCAGGCGGGGTCGCAGGACGGGGTTGTGGCGGCCGCCGATCGGGCGATGCGTGAGGCGACGTCGGGGAATGATGCGAGGTCGTTCAAGATCGTCCAGGACTTCCGCCTGGACTTGGGTGACGTGATTCAGGTTGTCACTCCTGATGGTGGGACGGTCGCCGGGATCGTCACTGGCGCGGTAATGGACCTATCGGGCGGTGCGCAGTCTATGCGCGTGGATGTGCGAGAGATGGCGGTGGTGTAAATGGGTGCTAGAGCGTCTTTCTGGTTGGATGCTCCGAAGGCTGCGACGGCGGGCGGCGCAGGGGTTCCTGGCACGGTGGTTGGCGCGGGAGAGAACGGAACCATCCGTGTTGAGGTTGGCGAGTCTGGGAACGTGGTGAACGTCCCGTCTGGTGGCGGCGTGTTCAAGCCGGGGTCGGATGTGCGTGTCCAGGTTGACGCGGCGGGCGCGCCGATCGCCGCGTTGGATGCGGGGCCGTCAGTGACTGAAGGCGGCCTGGTGTATGCGGGCGCCGAGGGGGAGCGTGTGAGGGAGGTCGCGAAGGATGCCGCTGACGCGAAGGCGGCGTTTGATCGGGCGATGGCAGCGCTGGATGAGGCGCGAGAGGCTACTGCCAGAGATTTGGCGACGCTTCGGACTGATTTGTCCGACGCGCAGACGCAGGTTGCCCGGGCGGGGCGCATGTTCCAGCGCAGTAAGGAGCCCCCACAGCAAACGTATTCACCAGGGAGCGAGCCCCCCGTTGGGGCCGTGTATGAGGTGTTGGATGCGGACGGGTCTGTGAGTCGTCACATGCGTTGGGATGGGTCGAAGTGGCAGGCGTTTAAGGTCGTGGCGCGTGACGTGGTGATGTCCGCGCAGATGTGGACGGACCTGTTGCATGTTGCGGGGGACGCGACGATCGGTGGCAACCTGATCGCGGGCGGGTCGGTGACGGCGGACAAGATTGTGGCGTCGAAGGAGTTGTCCGCGAAGGTCGCGAAGTTCGACGAGACGGTTGTGTCGAAGTTGCGGGCTGAGGGGGCCGTAATTTCGGGAGACCTGATTGCTGAGAATCTAGTCGGCAAGACCATTCGTGGCTCTACTGTCCAGGCTTCTGGGACGAAGACGATGGTTGAGATGAGCGCTCATCCGAGTAAGGGGCCTGCCGTCACGTTCTATTCGGGTATGGCGGTTGGCACTAGCAACGCGGCGAACGTTGTGCGCCTGTCCCCCGATGGTGTGGTTGGGTCTTTTAGGGGGACTTCCTCGAAGGACTTCTCTGTTTCTTGGGAACAGTTGGTTGCGTCCCCGTATTATCGTGCGGCTTCGGGGAGTACTTATGTGGAGCTCCAGAAGGACGTCATGACGAAGATGCCTCTTGGGGCGGATACTTCCGTGCGAGGGTCACAGATTAAGGTCGCGGGCGGGAAGTCCTTGCTAGTCCCGAAGGCGGGCCGCTATCGGGTTACCGGGTGGGTGTGCGCTATATCGAATACGTGGGACACCACGGTTCAGGTCGCGTTGTTGCGCGGGGATGCGCAGGACGCGAATTGGGGCGACTTGTATGGGTATGCTATTGCACCGGTGGGCGCGTATGCGACCCCGCAATTTACGGGGCTGATTGATATTACGACGGCGGACAGGGTGTCTCTTGGGGTCAAGTCGAATGGCCGGTCCATTGTTCGCGATTATAGGTTTGAGGTCGAGTTTGTGTGCCCCTTGTGATGGGGCATTGCGTGGAGGTTGAGCATGGTTGAAAATAGCCTAAAGGGGGTTAAGCTTCCTGAGTTTGATGACCCGTTGTTGCCGGGGTTGGCGCGCGCGTTTAATACAGCGGGCATTATCCAGGTTGCCACGTCGGTCACTGACGCCAGGGGGCATGTTGATGACCTGGCAAAGCACGGGATTGCCCCGACTGTGGCAAACCCGGCGTACTTGGATATTCTGGGTCAGTTGTACAAGTGTGATGGAACAAAGTCGGGTAGTGGGTCTTGGCTGTTGAAGGCGTTGAATGAGGTCGAGATGGATACTCAGACTTATAACGCTTCGGGCGCTTGGTATAGCGTTTCGTCTGGACAGTATTATAAGTACTATTCGGCGAATCTCCCCGTGCGTCCGTATAGGCGGCTGGTGTTGTCGTTTGTTACGGGGTGGGCGAATGTGACGGGTGACGTTGACTTGTATTTGTGGGTGAAGTCGGCGGGGAATGTGCGGTCGGCTTTTAATGCTGGCGGCAACGATCAGCAGTCTAATGCTTTGTTTAATTTTGGGATTGTTGAGGCTAATGAGACCCCGCAGGTTGAGTGGGGTATTTATGGGCGTGGGAATGGTGGTTCTGCGCGTTTTACGACTGATGGGACGTATAACCGTTTTATGACGGTTGCGTTCCCGGTTAGTATGTGAGGGGTGGTTGTTTGTCTGTGTTGGAAGATGTGAAGTTGCAGGGGCTTTCTGATGTCGAATTGGCGGATTTGTATCAGAATGTGATGGTGGAGTTTGCGCGTAGGGATGCGTTGCGGACGGCGCAGGAGGCGGCTGTGGAGGCGGCTAGGAATTACGCCGAGGCGGTGAAGCGTGAGCCCGCTAAGGATGTGGGCAAGATGGATTTGGCGGCGACGATTGGCCCGGGTGAGCGTGTCTTGTTTAATGGCACGATTTGGAAGAATGTGTCGGGCCAATGGTTGTCTCCTTTCACTCAGGGGCCGAAGGAGTTTTGGCGCGGTTGGGTTCAGTGTGATTCGGACGGCAAGGTGCTAGTTGGTGCGCATAAGCCGTGGGCTGCTGGTATGCATATTGGTGAGGGTGATCAGTGCCAGCACGCGGGGCGCGTGTGGCGCTGTGTTAGGGAACATGATTCGTCTGTTGAGTTCGCGCCGGATAAGGCTCCGGCGTTGTGGCAGGCTATTGACTGAGTAGGGGGATGTTGTGGATTACGTTAACTTGAACGCTGACTATGATATTTGGTCGGATAATTTCACGCAGGGGCGTGGTGGTTATGCGTTGAATCGTGTGGTGCTACATCATAACGCTGGTGTGCGCATGTCGCACCAGGGCGTGTATGGCGCGTTCGTGTCGAATGGCACATCGGCGCATTACAATGTGGATGCGGACGGGTCGGTCTGTCAGTATGTGCATGATTCGGATACGGCTTATCATGCTGGCAATTGGGCTGCTAATTGTCAGTCTATTGGTATTGAGCACGCGAATATTGGCGGCCCGTCTACTGGTTGGGCTATCTCGGATGAGACTGTCGAGGCTGGCGCTCACCTGACGGCGGCTATTTGTGCGGCGTATGGGTTGGGTCGTCCCGAATGGCGTGTGAATGTATTCCCTCATTCGGACTTCTTTAGTACCGCCTGCCCGGCGGCGTTGCGTGATGAGTTGGCCGATCAGTATATGTCTCGCGCGCAGTACTGGTATGACCACCTGGACGAGGCGGATGGCCCCGGTTGGGTGAAGGAAGGCGACGGCTGGTGGTACCGTCGCGAGGATGGCGGCTGGGAGACTGGCTGGTTCCAGGTGGACGGGAAGTGGTTCCTTGCGAGCGAGAAGGGCTGGATTCAGTCTGGCTGGCAGCACGTCGATGGTCACTGGTACTTCCTGCACTCGATTCACGATACGCGCTTCGGCGAGATGGAGACCGCCTGGGTCAAGGATGGTGAGAACTGGTTCTACCTTGGCGACGACGGCAAGATGCAGACCGGCTGGGTACAGGTGAAGGGCAAGTGGTACTTCCTTGGCGACAATGGCGCGATGCGTACTGGGTGGCTGTCTGATGGCGGCCACCATTATTTTATGGACGATCAAGGCGTGATGTGTACGGGTGTTGTTCGCACTCGCCTGGATGGTGGTTGTAGCGTGTTCGACGATCAGGGGCGTTTGGTTGTTGGGCGCGTGGTGATGGTGCAGGACGCGCAGGGTGTCTTGCAGGTTGTGAAGGAGGTAGCATGATGAATGGTTTGTCGTCGCAGACTGTGTTTCCGTGGCGTGCGGTGGTGCGCACGGTGTTTCAGGTTGCGGTTGCTTTGGCGGCGTTGTTGCCGTTGGTGTTTGCGCAGGCTGGCGTGTCGGCGGCTGAGGCGTCCGGGTGGGCGGCTGTGGTGTTGGCTGTGTGTGCGACGGTGACGCGCGTTATGGCAATGCCGGAAGTTGAGGCATTTCTCCGTGTGTGGTTGCCGTGGTTGGCGGCGCATGGCCCGGAGGTTGACCCTAAGGGGGACTGATGGTGATTGAGTTCTTGGCGCAGCCCGCGTTGTGGGCGGCGCTTGGTGGTCTTGGCGGCGTTTTGGTGACGTTGGTGACTAAGCGTGAGGATCGGAATTTGGATGCTTTGAAGGTCCTGGTGGATCGTTTGGAGCATGAGGTGGACGGCCTGTCGCAGCGTGTCGCTTCGCTGGAGGTGGAGCGTGAGACGTTGGGGCGTCGGTTGCGTGCGACGTTGGATTGGGCGCATAAGGTGTGGCGTTGGGGTCATGCGTTGGTGGAGTTGTTGCCTGATGGGGTGGATGCTCCGCCGGTGCCTGAGGTGCCGTCCGTGTTGGAGGATGAGTTCTGAGTCGCCGTGTGGGGGGCGTGGCCTGTTGTGTGGGTTGCGCCCCCCGTGCTGTTGTGTGGGTTTGTTGTTTTGGAGCGTGGTGTGTTGTGGCGGCAAGGTTGAGTGAGCTACACGGGGCCGTTGAGGGGTCTGTAAGGCTCGTGGAGCGGCGTTTGTGTAAGGTGGGGGCGTTTATTCGTTCTCTGGATTCTGAGGACGCTGAGTGGCTTTCTGGAGCGTTGGATGACCCGTCGGAGTCGTCGGCTGGTTTGCGTAGGACGTTGCGTGCGGCGGGGTTTGAGGTAGCTCGGTCAAGTTTGTCGGCGCATCGCCGTGGGGAGTGTTGTTGTTATGGGGTCGCTTAGTGAAGTGCATGAGCGCGTGAATGCGCCGGTTGCCGCGTCGGGCGCGCGGGTGGATGCGGGTAATGGTGCTCGCATTTTAACGTTGGACATCGAGTGCAGTCCGACGGTTGCGCACGTGTGGGGTTTGTGGGATCAGAACGTGGGTTTACCTCAGATTGTTGAGGATGGTCGGATGATTTGTTTCGCTGCTAAGTGGTACGGCGATTCGCAGACGATGTTCTGGTCTGTGGAGAAGGATGGGCACGAGGGCATGGTTGCGGCGGCGTGGAGGCTGCTCGATGAGTGCGATGTGCTGGTTACGTTCAATGGGATCAAGTATGACGTGAAGCATTTGAATCGTGAGTTTGTGTTGGCGGGGTTGGGTAAGCCTCGCCCGTATCGGAATGTTGACTTGTTGCCGGTGGTGCGTCGGGAGTTTAAGTTCCCGTCGAACAAGCTGGACTATGTGGCGTCTCGCCTGGGTTTGGGCCATAAGGTTGCGCACGAGGGGCACGCGCTATGGGTTGCGTGCATGGATCACGACGTGGAGGCGTGGCAGCGGATGGAGACGTACAACCGTGGTGACGTCGAGCTGACCGAGAAGTTGTTCGACAGGTTGCGGCCGTGGTTGTCGTCGGCTGTCCACCTTGGCGTGTGGGCTGGTGGTGATGGGTTGTCGTGTCCGTCGTGCGGCGGTAGCGAGTACGAGGCGTGCGGTGAGGCGGTGACTGCTGTGAGCGTGTTTGAGTGTTTCCGTTGCTCCTCGTGTGGTGGCGTGTTCCGTGGGGCGCGCGCTGTTCGGCGTGTTACGTCGCGTAGGGTGGCGTAGCTTAACGCGCGGTAGGTTGGCGGGAGTGTGACCGGTTTCGGTTGCGCTCCCGCCGTTTTCCTGTTTCGTCTTCATCGTATGATGGGGGCGTGTTGGCGCTATGTGTTGCGTCGGGGTTGCAGTGTGGTAATGTTTGGGGTGCGGCAATTGTTACCTATAATTTTTCGGAGAGTGATGCAAGATGTCGCGGCCAACTAAGATCGTGGACGAGGATGAGGCTCGCCGCCTGCTGCTTGACGAGGGGTGGACCTATCCTCAGATGGTGGACCTGTATCGGGAGAAGTATGGGGTCGAGACTTCCATTACCATGTGGAGCCGGTTCGTTAAGCGGTCTGGGGGCCGTCGCGTGGGCGAGCGCTTTCCACTTGCTACGCCGTGGGTGATGCGCGCGAAGGAGCCTCGCAACTCGCATTACCGTGCGGGGCTGCGCGCCTTGGCTGCTATTGAGCAGGGGATGCCGGTGTCTGATGATGGGCGTCAGCGTGCGGCGCAGCTACGTCGCGCGCTTGGTACGGACCTGGTGGTTGATTACGACCAGGACGCGGATGCGATGGTGCTTGTTCCTCGTCGCGAGGGCGTGGATAGGTGGTGGATTCGTGACCCGTTCCTGGATGATGAGGGTAATCCTGTGGCGGATTTTTCTCGCGTGAGTGCGGCGGCTGTGGGCGCGTATTTCGGCTTGTAGATGGTGGTTTGAGCTTCCATTGCGGGGGTCGTGACGTAAGTCATGGCCCCCGTTTTTGTGTGTCGAGTTATGCTACCTGTCGGGCTTGCGTTATCCTTGCATATGTTCGACCAACACAGGCGAACACTCACACACTTTCCATAGAAGGGAGAAACCTCGCATGAACGAGAAGCGGACCATTCACAGGCTGTCGTATTCCAGCGCGGCACAGTACAGTGATTGTGCTGAGCGTTGGCGACTGTCCCGCGTGTATGGCCTGGATGGGTCTACGTACTGGGTGACCATGATGGGCACGGCAGTACATGAGGTGACGGAGGCGCGTGACCTTGACGGGGTCGGCCTCGCCACGGACAAGCACGCGCCCCTACTGGTCGAGGACGTGGACAAGGCGTTCACGTTCGCGTTCGACCGCGAGAAGGCCCGACGTCTTGAAGCGGGGACGACGATCAATGCGTCTGGTCGCGTCTTGAAGACTGGCCTGGGTAAGGGCGGTGGCCCTAACCGGAAGGACGAGGAGTGGGCCAGGCATTACGGGCCGATCATGGTTCAGAACTGGATCAACTGGCGGGCCGCGAACAACTACAAGATCGCCCTGTTCGACACGGCGGACGGGAAGGTGATTCCCGGCATCGAGCTGAAGGTGTCGCACCCCCTCGGCGGGTACCCGTATGTTGGCTACATTGACCGCATTCTCGTTGATGGGAATGGGGAGATGCTTGTGGTCGATTTGAAGACGGGTAATCCCCCGTCGTCTACGACTCAGCTTAAAACCTATGCGGCGCAGTTGCGCGCTGCTGGGGTGCCGGTGGCGAAGGCCGCGTACTGGATGGGCATGGACGGTGACGTGTTGGAGTGGGTGACCATGACGACGCGGAACGATAGCTACGTGGAGACGTGGCTGAATAACGTAGGGCGCGGCCTTGAGGCCGGCATTTTTCCCGCATCGCCGAGCACGATGTGCAAGGCATGCCCTGTGCGCGAGTACTGCTCTGCGGTTGGTGGTGAGCGTGCGGGTGAGATTCCGCCGATTACTGGTCCTGTCGAGTTTTTGGAGGTGGCGTGATGACGGTCCCGGAACAGTCCCCGTGGCGGGATGACGTGGGTCGCGCGACGGCCCTGGCCGTGGACACCCCGGCTGAGGTGACAGTGACAATGAAGGCCGGGGGCGGGTATGACGCCCCATGGATGGTGGTCCGCGGTTCTGTCGCGTCGGTTGAGCGCGCCCTGGAGGACGTGTTCGGCTGGCAGAATTGGGATCACGAGAAGGTTCCATTGTCTGACGCGGTTCTGTCTCTGGCGAAGGCCCTGAACGGGAAGTGGAACGTGGTCGACCAGCTTAATGCTCGCGTGATCGTTGATGACGTTCCCGTGGACCTGGGTTTGCATGAGGGTGACGGTGAGCGCCCGAAGGCCCCTACGGCGGATCCGCTGGAAGCTCTCTCGGATAATGAGAAGAATATCTACAACCTGATTGCTGACGCTGGTGATGTGCCGACGTTGCAGGAGTTGTGGCGTAGGTATGGGACGGCGATGAATAATCGGCCTGTCCTGGTGGAGGCGTGGAAGGCGCGGGGTCGTGAGCTTGCGGCCGCCGCGAAGAAGAAGGGGGCGTGACCTGTGGCTTACGAGTTGACTGAGCACTGGACGGCGCTCCCGGTGGAGTTCCCCATGAGTGTGGAGGAATTGTATGACCTTGCTATGCGGTTGCCGGATGATAGTGAGGTGATGGTCGAGGCGGACGCATGGCGGCGCGTTCAGCTAAAGGCCCGTGTGAATCCTCGCGGCTAGTCTGCGAGGCCGTTAGGCGCGTTTCTAACACGGTTAGTCGCGCTGATATAGCCCCCCTGTGGGGGGCTTGCACAGAACAAGACAACAAGAAAACATGAGCACCCCCAATAGCGGGGGTGAGAATCTAGGAGAACAACATTATGCAGCGTGTCGTCAAGATGCCCAACACCTCGTCCTACTTCCGTACCAAGGATGTCGAGAACGCGCGAGCCATCCTCGTCGTCCCTCACAAGGTTGAATTCGACGTGCCCACCAACTTCAACGGCATGGCGGGCACCCGCCACGAGGTCGAGATGGACGCCTGGGTGTTCCACACTCAGGCCGACGTGGAGAATGGGACGCCCGAGGAAATGCTTGGCGTGATCTGGGGGGCGAACAAGGGCATCGCCCGCGCACTCAACGGCCAGATCGGGAACCTGGTTGGCCCGTTCCGCATCGTGAAGGAAAGCAAAAATGGCAAGTCGTTCTGGGCGACCGTTGACCTGGGTGAGGGTGAGCCCGCGTGGAAGCCGGTGAACGAGTTTGCGGATGCCCTGTGTGCGAAGATGAGCGCCGCTCCGGATGCGCCGTCGTTCAATGATGAGCCGCTTATGCCGGACTTTGGGGCCTGACCTTAGCCAGTGGGACTGAATGTATTCCAGTCCCTCCGTAAGGGCGTGTCCGGCCAGCAGCCCCTCCCCCACGTTCCCGCTTTCAAGGATTTGTATGAGGCGGGCGTGACCCCAAGGCAGGGGCAGGTGGTGATGGTTGCTGGCCGGTCGGGCTCGCAGAAGTCAGGGTTTGCCCTGTACTGGGTTGCGAGCATGGGCTTGCCGACACTGTATTTTTCGGCGGACATGGCCCCCTTTACGGCGGGCGTGAGATTGGCGAGTATCGCCACTGGCATGTCGTCCAAGGAAGTTGAGGCCATGATGGGCACGACGACCGGGCGAGCACAGATCGAACAGGCAGCATCCAGTCTGCCTATCGAGCTGTCTTTTGGCTCCCCGATCACGTGGGAACAAGTGGAGGATGAGCTTAACGCTTACGTCATGCTCCACAATATGTACCCCAAGGTTGTTGTGTTCGATAACCTCATGGACTTCGCTGGTTGCGAGTCGGATTATGAGGCGCAAATGGGAGTCATGCAAGACGTGATCTCGTTTGCGCGGACAACGGGGGCAACGGTGATCGTGTTGCACCATGCGTCGGATAAGACGCTGGATGCGAAGTCGAACCCGTGGAAGCCCCCATCGAGGGACCAGATTAAGAATGGCCTGTCAGAGAAGCCTGAGTTGACTCTGACGGTGGCTCTGGACCCGATCAATAAGGAGTTCTATGTCGCGTGCGTGAAGCAGAGGGATGGGTTTTGTGACCCGTCTGCTTCACGGTATGTCGGCTTGGCGTGTGACCCTGCGAGGACGTGGTTTGGCGCTCGCGGCGGGAGTGGGGGTGTGAGATGACCGCCTGGGAGATTGCGTACCGGGCTGTGTGCCTGGTGGTGGCCGCATTGATTGGCCTTAACACGTGGTTTATGTGGCGTAGGGGTGAAGCCCTGCGCCGTGACCTTGACGAGGCGAGACGGCGCGTCGAGGAAGCTAGGAAGGAAACAAAATGAGTGTGATTGAAGTATGCGTCTTCGCGTGCGTTGCCTGCAACGTTATCGCGACGGCGCTTGTTCTCCTGCGAGTACAGGTGCAGGTGCGCGACCTGCGTAAGGCGTGGGCGAAGACCGAAGTGTCTGCCCTTGACCGGGGCCTGCGCCTGACTGTCGTCGAAAAACAGGTCAAAGACATGCGGGCAGGAGTTCGTGACCTGTCCGCGACGGTCGGCATGGTCGACCGAGACGTGCAAGACCTCATGAGCGAGGCGTATCCGGGTAGCGATGATGACCATGAGGCCCGGTGCCTCGGCTGTCGAGCTTGCATGAGGGGGGACTGCAACTGATGACAGTGTCAGTGATGATCCTCCTTGCAGAGTGCGGAATCATCGGCCTCGCGGTCGGATGGATTACGCGCGGCCTCTGGGATGAGTGGAAGTGGGGAGACAAACTGTGACGAACCGCAACAAGGCCAAGGGGACGGCGTGGGAAACTGAGATACGCAAGTATCTACGAGACAACCAGCTTGACGTTGAGCCACTCCGGCAACTCGGCACAGTGGACGAGGGTGACCTGGTTGTGCGCACCCCGAACACGGACGCCCGCATGGTGCTAGAGGCGAAGAATCGGGGGCAGGTGAGCCTCCCTCAATTCCTGCGTGAGGCGGCGGACGAGTCCGCGCTGTACGCCCACAACCGGGGCATACCGCAAGCCGACACGTTCGGCGTCGCGGTGGTCAAGGCAAGGCAGAAGCCGACCGGCCAGGCTTACGCGGTCCTCACGTTGGAGGATTTCGCGCGCCTCATGAAGCGCCTCTAGGGGCTGCTCTACACAGAACCAATTCAACACACAAACGAGGGGGTGTCCACAACATGAGTGAATGGAACACGCGAACAGGTGATGGCGGTCGCCTCAAAGCCACGCTGACCCATTTCAACGTGGACACCCCCCGCGGTTCAAGGAAGATCGTGTGCCCCTTCCACGGGGACGTCAACGCCTCCCTCAGCATCGACTGGAGTAAGGGTCTATGGCACTGCTTTGGATGCGGTAGGGGCGGGGATTGGCTTTCTTGGATCATGGAGGAAACAGGAGGGTCTTTTAAGGATGCCAAACGTTATGCAACCGCTGTCGGACTTGATGGTGGCGGATTTGGCGGCGAGAGCCGCTCACTACCAGCAGCAGGCCGATGGGGCCAGAACGTATCTGCAAGCGCGGGGTCTCAGCGCCGCAACATGCGAAGCCGCGCGACTCGGCTACGTTGGTGAACCCTATCCGGGTGACGAACAGTACCAGGGGTGCCTGGTGATCCCCCACACGAACGCGGACGGGATTGTGACGGGTATCCGGTTCCGACGCCTTGACGGCGGGGAACCGAAATACACAAGCCGTTCTGGCGAGCGGTTCAATATCTACAACCTGAGTGGCGTGAAGGGTGCGAGGGTCGCCCACATCGCTGAGGGCGAGCTGGACACGCTGAGCCTGGTCGAGTGCGGCCTGGCCGCGTGCGGAATGCCAGGAGCGTCCTACTGGAAGCCCTGGATGGGACTCGCGTTCGCCGGGTGCGAGCAAGTGTACGTATGGGCTGACGGGGATGAGGCAGGCGACCGTCTGGCCGAGGCCGTGACGGATAGCCTGCAGCAGGCGGTGAGGGTGACGGTGCCTCGCGGCGAGGACGTGAACAGTCTCCTCGTGGAGGGGGGTGCGGCATGTGTGACGGCACTGATTCCTGCGTGATGACGGCTGATCGCGTGCGAGAACTGCTCGCAGTGGAACCGCCCGAACTGGACACCATTTCGGATAGCATGCCCGGCCAGGCCGCTATGCTGTGGCGGGCTTTCCGTAAGGGCATGGACTGGTTTTGTCGCCGTTCTAGGGTGCCTCGCGAGGAGGTTATGGGCTGGCTGTACTTGAAGGCGTTCGATCGCGCCCATTACGTCGCTGACAAGTGGAATGTGGCGGGCGAGGCGGGCGTGGTGAACTGCCTGAGTGAGCTGCTATTCCGTAACTACCCAGACTATAGGCACCACGAACACGAGGTTCCCTGGGATTTCGACATGTTCCCCAATGAGTTCGGAACGGGGGACGCATGAAGTACGAACCGGGAATGATGGTGAAGTTACTCCCCCTCGCGTTCGACAAGCAGCGCGGATGGGGCGTGAGCCTCGCAGAAACCCACGTCGAGGCTGGTATGCCCCGGGCTAAGCGTGACCCATCTGAGGGCGGGGACATAATGGCCCTGTGCGCGGATGCGCAGCGCGCGTATTGGCACTTGTCTCAGGATGATAGGAATCTGATCGGTAATCGTCTGATCCTCGACGTCGAACAGGAGCGCGTGGCGCAAGTGCTCGGCGTGGACGTCAGCACTGTGCGACGTCACGAGTTCCGTATCGTGCGCGAGATGTGCGAGTTCCTAAACGGGCGCCCGCTCGACGACGGGCTGGATGATGAGCCATTGGAGGTGGTTTTGTGAACGGCCAGATGGTCGATCGCCTTGACGTGATCGAGGCGGGGTTGCGGGCCGAGGTCGCAGAGATTGAGGAGTCGATCGAGGCGGCGGACCTCCTGCTCGCCGAGGCGTCGCGGGTCTGCCCGCCTGCCATGCTTGACAGCACGGTCGAGTGCTTGCGCCGGTTCAGGGGTGAGCTCGGCTCGCGTAAATTGCGGGCGGTTACAGCGCTTGGTCGCCTAGCACATTCTCGTGTTTGTGCAACTCGAATGGAGTGTGAGGGGTAGGGGCCATTGCCTCCAATGGTGCCACTTTATCTCACGTTCACGCGCTTCCCCCCGCTTCCATCTGCCTTGACGGCGGTTGGAGGCGGGGGGATTTTTTGTTGCCCTCATTGGCAGAACTGGCTATGGTCAGGGAGTTTGCGTAGCGCCCG
>ERZ772930.240-NODE-240-length-19080-cov-6.38444_pt1 | contig 19080 bp, 15 predicted proteins | sample MGYA00511685_ERZ772930 | MGnify/ENA primary metagenome ERZ772930 (study PRJEB29015, sample SAMEA2738053) | human oral metagenome | biome: human oral; feature: human-associated habitat; material: saliva | place: China | collected 2226 ... | reverse complement strand
CTTACGTAGCCTCACGAAATATACTACTGCCCAACCGCATGGAAACTGCAACTTTGTCCACTTTTGTTGCAGAGTCGTTAAGGAGTATCGATGGCACCGGCACACAAGGGTCGTCACCAGCGAGGGAAGACACCTCGCTTACGTCCCAAACCCGGCGCCACCCGCTCCCTGATGCGCGGACGCGCCACGGCCTCGTCCCCCGTGCTCTCCGAGGAACCGCTGAGCCCTCAGCCTTCCCCCGTCGTACGACGCGTCCCCGAAGGCCCCCAGAACCCGCACGGCGAGGTACCCACCACAACCGTGCAGCGCGTGCGCGCGTGGCTGTCCAAGCAGGCCCGCTATTCACCTGCACGCCTCGCTCTGGGCACATTCGCGCTCATCATCGCTGTCATCACGGCACTCCTGATGTTGCCAATCTCCTCCTCGTCCGACACGCCAGCCCCCTTCGTCGACGTTCTCTTCACCGCCGTGTCCGCCGTCTGCGTCACCGGCCTGACCACCGTCGACACCGCGACCTACTGGTCCCCCTTCGGGCAGGCAGTCATCGCCGCCGGTATCGTCGTCGGTGGCCTGGGCGTCATGACCCTCGCGTCGATCCTCGGATTCGCCGTCTCGCGCCACCTCGGCCTCACCCAGCGCATGCTCGCCACGCAGGAAACCGGCACCGGCGCCATGGGCCAAATCTCTCTCCTACTCAAGGCCGTCATCGCAACATCGCTGACCATGCAGGCCCTCTTGGCCGCCGTGTTCCTCCCGCGCTTCCTGGCGATGGGCATCGACCCCGTCCGCGCCGTGTGGGACGCCGTCTTCATGGCGATCTCCGTATTCAATAACGCAGGCTTCGTCATCCTGCCCGAAGGCCTCTCCCCCCACGTCACCGACTGGTGGATGCTCATCCCCATCATCCTGGGCACCACCGTGGGAGCCATCGGCTTCCCCGTCATCATGGACGTCGCCAAGAACCTGCGCACACCCCGGCGCTGGCGGCTCCACACCAAGCTCACCCTGTCGACCTACCTGATCCTCGCATTCGTGGGGGCACTCGCCCTGGCGCTCACCGAGTGGAACAATCCCGCGACCCTGGGCGCGATCGACACTCCCTCCAAGATCCTCAACGCGATGCTCGCCGGCGTGAACTCCCGCTCGTCCGGACTGTCCGCCCTGGACGTCGGCGCCATGCAGACCCAGACCCACTTCGTGCAGGACATCCTCATGATGATTGGCGGCGGCTCCGCATCCACGGCGGGCGGCGTGAAGGTCACAACTTTTGCCGTTCTCGTCTTGGCCGTCATCGCTGAGGCGCGAGGCGACCGCGACATCGAAACCTTCGGGCGACGCATCCCCACGAGCGCCGTCCGACTGGCGGTTGCCGTGTCGCTGCTGGGCCTGGCGCTCGTGGCCGTGTCCGTCGTCCTGCTGCTGTCAATGACGAACTATTCTCTCGACATCATCCTGTTCGAGACCGCCTCCGCGTTCGCGACCGTCGGCCTCTCCACGGGCATCACCCCCATTCTGCCCACCGGCGCCAAATACGTGCTCATTTTCCTCATGTTCGCCGGCCGCACAGGCTCCATGACAGTGGCCGCGGCGCTCGCCCTGCGCGAGCGCTCCCGTGTCATCCGCATGCCGGAGGAGCGGCCGATCATCGGCTGATTGCTGGGGGCTGGCGTCGTCGCGGCGCGAAAAAGTTCGCCCAGCAGCAGCCCCGTGGCATCCCTGCGCGAAAAAGTTCGCCCAACAACACCCCCATCTAGGCCAAACCGCGAAAAAACTCTCCCAGCGAGCCTAAAAACACCGAAAACCGGCCATTTTTGCCGAGCAGGGCGAACTTTTTCGCGCAGCCCCAACACGCAACGAGCAATCCACGCGCACCACCGGCCCGGCGCGCACAAGAAAGCGCGCACAAGAAAGCACACGCGACAAAGCACCCACGACAAGGCACGTATACCTCGGCAACCGGGAGGCAACTGCTCGTCGTCCACAGGTCACTTCTCCCGCTCGTGGTTATCCACAGACTCACGCGGAAGGCTTGAATCGTACCCATCATCGGCACACAGTAGGACCCATGCACCAACAAAGAGGCCTACTAGCCCGTAACGAAGGAGTTGCGATGTTGCGTGACCGCGTGGAGTCCATCCGTTCTTGCCTAGTCGTTGTTGACTCGCACGCGACTAAGGATCGCATTCATCGGCGCGCACGAAAAGGAGAGCTCATTCGCCTACTGGCCGGCGTTTACATTCCTTCAGCGCGGTTGATTAGCCTGAACTCACGTGAGCGCAAAACAACGGTTTTCATTGCCCGCATGTGCGCTGCGAGTCTGCGATATTCCGATTACGTCATGAGCGGTGCTGCCGCTGCATACCTCCTTGGTCTCCCCGCAGAGGAGCAGATCGAGAAGCTCACGCTATATGCGCCGTTTCGAGAGCGCCCAAGCGAGATTCATTTCCCAGCGATCACAATTGATAAGAGCGAACGTTTTTCAGCCGTGACAATTGCCGTTTCTCGTCCACGATCACAGGTTCCCTCAATAAAGTACTTGGGCTTCCGCATCGCGACACCGGCGCGAGTTGTCGTTGATTGCACTCGTCTACTAAACGAACAGCGCGGGTTTCCCATCGTCTGCGCAGGGTTGGCACGGGCGTGCCAGTTTGATCGTTTCCGTCAGGACGAGTCGCGCGCCCGACAGGAGGAGGCGCGCGGGGAATTCCACGAGGCCTTGGCTGACACTCCCCTCAACACCATCGGACGCGAGCGGGCTCGATGGATGATTGAGCGTGCCGACGCTGGATGCGAGTCTCCGGGCGAGTCCCTTGTCCTGCTCGCACTGTTGCGCGCGGGCATCAACGGCATGACCACTCAAGAAGAGGTCCAGGTTGCCGGCCACACGTACTTCATCGATATTGCACTGCTCAACGTGAAGATCGCTATCGAATTCGACGGGCGAATCAAATACGGGGACACGATTGATGAAGTCCACGAGAGCATCGAGGCGGAACAGCGACGGCAGCGAGACCTCGAACGCGCCGGGTGGACAGTCATTCGTGTCCGTTGGTCGGATCTGCGCGTCATCGACGAGGTCGTCGCCCAGGTTCTGGTCGCCATCCGCGCGAAGTCGGGACGTTAGCAACCAAGTAAGCGTGTTTCACGCGTGTTTCACGCTCATCAACCCATCCGGGCACGGACACCGCAAACCCCACCGCGCTCACGGCCGCATCGACCAGCACACGACTCACGCAGGGGCACACGCAATGCAACCACGTTCGCAACCGCATCTGCGCAGAGCCCGCGAACCTCGTTCATGGCCGCAGCGTTCGCGTTGGGGGCGTGCGCAGGGAAGAATGGGGGCATGGCAGATGAACGCGAGTCAAAGGAACTCCAGTCGGGAACGCTCGTCATCGGGCTGGGCCGTTTCGGGTCCGCCGTCGCGGTGACGCAGGACCAGCTGGGCTACGAGATCCTGGCCGTCGAAAAGAACCCCGCCCGCGTGCAGGCCTTCGCGGGTCGTTTCCCCCTCGTCGAGGCCGACGCGACCTCCAAGGACGCCCTCGAGCAGCTGGGGGCGCGCGAGTTCCGCAGCGCCGTGGTCGGCGTGGGTTCCTCACTGGAGGCGGCGGTGCTCATCACCGCGAACCTCGTCGACATGGGCATTTCCTCGATCTGGGTGAAGGCAACATCCTCCCAGCACGGCCGCATTCTGCGCCGCGTAGGCGCGCACCACGTCGTCTACCCCGACTTGGACGCCGGCAAGCGTACGGCGCACCTGGTGGGTGGCCGCATGGTTGACTACATCGAGATGGAGAAGGACGGCTTCTCCATTATGAAGCTGCGCCCCCCGCAGGAGGTGCGTGGCTTCTCCCTCGAGGAGCTCGACCTGCGTGGCCGTTACGGCGTCAACGTGCTGGCGATCCGCCGCCCCAAGCAGCGCTTCGAGTATGCGGATTCGTCGACGCGTATCAACGCCGACGACGAGATCATCGTGTCGGGCGACTCGCACCTGCTGGAGTACTTCGCGAACCGCCCCTGAGCTCCTTTGCATATGGTTGTGGCCCCGCACAGAAACTACTGTGCGGGGCCACAACCATAGCCAGCGCTAACGTTCAACGCGGCACACTGAGGCCATCAGGCGGGACACTCACCGAGGGATGGACCTGCCCCCGCGGACACCTGTCTTAGGGAGAATACCGATTACCGGCGGCTCAAATTTCGGCCAGGGGCTGCTCGGTCCCTGCGGGCCCTTGACTTCGGGAAGCTTCACAGGGTTCTTGCCAGAATTCTTCCTGCCCTTCCAAAGTTCCCAACCCTTCTGAAGGATCTCCCCACCCTTCTTTAGACGGTCCCAGAAGGAAGGCTTCTCCTTCTTCGGGGCCTCGGGGGCGGGCTCCAGAATGTCGGGCTTCCGTTTCTCGGTTGGCGTCTCGGGAGTCTTCGACGAGGACGACTTGTCCGAGGAGGAGTCGCTGCCGCCGCAGCAGCCGCCGCCTGGATCCACGCAATCCTTGCCGACCTCGCGGATGGAGGACGTCAGGTTCGACATTGCGGTGCCGATCATGTCGACCATGGCCTTGAGGGCATCGAAGGCGGTCTTGATCATCGTGAGGATGTTCTTGATCTGGGAGGCCCACTCCCTGGCCCTCGCCATGATCTCCTTCGCGGCCTTGACCAACGAGGTGCCCACTGTCCACCAGGCATTCGCTGCGGCGTCCACAGCAATGCCGACGAGTTCGGAGATCACCGCGCAGATCAGGTCGTGTGCCTTCTTGACGAGGTTCGCGACCGTCACGACGGCGTTCCCAAACTTAGAGGAGGTGCCTGCGACGCCACGGGTGGCGTTGACGACCTGGCCTTGACGCATCAGGTACGCGGACACCGATGCACCAGACATCTCTGCCATGGAGCTCTGGCCGCTCGACTCGAGCTCGTCCGCGATCGACGACAGCGACTCAGACACGGACTGCCAGGAGACGCCGATGCCGTTCACCTGCGCGGAGTCACCGGTGAGCTGGTTCATCCACATGTTCAGCGGGTACGCGTACTCGAGGGCAAGGCGAGTGAGCAACGAGGAGACCGCCTGAAGGGGACTCGTCATCGATCCGACGATGGAGATCGCGGCATCCAGCGCGGAATCCGCTGCCTGCATGGCGCTGTCAATGCTCGGCGCCTTAGCCAGGGACATAAGGTCCTCGGCCGCGTTGATGATCGGGTCGGAGCCACGAATACCCTGGCTCGGCGTGTAGACGGGCTGCTTCACAGTCACTTCTTAACTCCTTCGAAGATAAAGCGGCGCAGGGAGCGTTCCTCGTCCTGACGCTGGCGGTTCAGGAACGTATCGATGTCCTGATCGCCGTGCTGATCCTGCTTCTCGAAGAGGGACTTCACGTCATCCGGCTTCGAATCCGGGTGCGACTTCGTGAACTCTTCGATGCGCGTGTTCTGGGCCTTCTGCTGCTCTTCGACGAAGGTGCGGTAGCTGGCCTGCTGGTCTGTGCGTTGCTTGGACATGAAGGTGTCGAACTCGCGACTGGTCGCCGTCGGGTTGTCCTTGACGAACTCGCGAATCTGCGCCTCTTCATCCGTGCGCTGCTTCGCCAGGAAGTCGGTCATCGCGTCCTGCTGTTCCTGCTGGTTCTGCTCGATGAGCGACTTAACCTCGGAGATGTCCTCGCCCGGGTGGGCCTCGGTGTAACGCTCGAGGGCCTTCGCCTGGTCCTCCTTCTGACGCTCGTAGAACGTCTTCAGGTCATCGTTTTCGTCCTCGCGCTGCTTCTCGAGGAAGGCACGCAGTTCGTCGTCGGTCACGGAGATCTTGTCGTTACCGCTCAGAAGGGAGGCGAGATCGTCTTCCTTCTTCTCGTCCTTGTCCTTGTCCTTGTCGTCGTCGATCGACGCGTCGCCACTGGGAGGGGTCGGGAGGGCCGCGCCGCCGCCACCGGTAGCTCCGCCGCCACCGGTAGCTCCGCCGCCACCGCCGAAGCCTCCGCCACCGCCGCCGGGGCCGGTGCCACCGCCACCGGGGCCACAGTTCCCAGTGTCGGTATCCCCAGTCTCTTCCTCGAGCTTCTTCATTGGCTCCTTGTTGTCATCCTCAGTCGTATCCATCTCAGCGGCGAGCTGACGCAGACACACGGCGAGGCGGTGCTCGGCCTCGGAGATGTCCTTCATCATTGCGGAGAGGTTCTTGATGCCGAAGTGCGCGACGACCGCGTACGGAAGGAACATAAGGCCGAAGGCGTTCTGCGACACCTGGTTCTGCGTGCCGGCCGCAATGTTCTGCGCGCTCTCGATCGTGTTCGCACAGGAATCAACCTCGGTCGCATGCGCCTGAAGTTGGGCGGTATTAATCGCGAGATCGTAACCCATGGCGATCAGCGCCCAAGCTGCTCGAGGCGCGAGCTAATCTGATCGACGAGTTCGCCCATCGCCGAGTCCCCGCCGCCGAACTGACGGTCGCCCTGCTCGCGCAGGAAACGGCTCATGTTCTTACCGGCGTCGGAGTAGGCCTCCATGATGGCTTCCTCGAGGTCCGAGGTGCTACCTTCGAGGGCCTCGTCGTCAATCGACACGCGGGTCATAGTCCCCTCCTGGTTGATCTCGACCTCGACCTCACGGCGGGAGTCGAAACCAGTAACGCGAGCGGACTCGAGCGTGGTCAAGAACTCGTCCAGAGCCGCAGCCTTGCGTTCGGCCTCGGCGATCTGGGCGTTGAGCATCTCTTCAAATTCTTCGGGGGTCTGCCCCATCACATCTACCATACGGTTATCCTAACTGACTTATTTGATCTACGTACAACACTTCACGAGACGAGACGCCTCGCTGCCCCGCAGCCCCGGGCATGTCGGCACGGCGTTCAACATTCGCGAGGGCGTCGCGGGTCACGGCCCGCTCATCCCTGGTAGTGGTAGAGCGGGCTCGTCCCCAGGTGGACCTCGTACCCGTGCCCTTCGGACAGAGCACTCTCCTCGTCAACACCACGGTACACGTACCAGTCGTCGTTCAGGACCTCACGCGGGTTCGCCAGCCCGTAGTAGTAGTCGTAGAGGTCATCCTCATGGAAGGCAAAGCGACTACCCTTCTCCAGCAGTGGATTCTCCTTCGGATACTGCGACGGATCGGCGGCCAGCAAAGCCGCCGGGTTGATCTCACCGTAGCCGGTGCGTTCGTTCCACTGCCCATTCGTCCCCCACGCGGTATCCAGCACGGCCTGGAGAAGCTGGTACACGGTCACCCCACTACCGCTAAAACGCTGCCACTCGAGGGCCAGGAAACCCGCAACCATAGGAGCCGCGTACGATGTTCCGCTCGTCTTGTAGTACTTGCCGTCGATTGACGAACGCCCATTGATTTCACCAATTGCCGCGAGAGTTACACCGTCTCCATAGTTCGAGTAGTCCGCGAAGTTACCATCCTTATCAAGGGCAGAGACGCCAATGACACCTCCCCACATACCCAGTTCATCATCGGGGTTGTACTCACTGTCATTACCGACGGACGCGACGATCGGAACACCCGCGACAGTCGCGCGAGAAATAGCCCAGCGCATCGATGAATTGCGAGAATCCGCGTAGCTGGAGGAGATCGAAATGATGTCAGCGCCGTCGTTGATCGCCTGTTCAATGAGGTATTCCGTACGGGCTCGTCCCGTCGGAAGATTCCATACCGTCGTGCAGTCGTCGCTACCCTGATTAACGCTTAGGGCATTCCGATAGTTATAGATGGTGGCCTTCGGCGCAACGCCGAAGGCCGGGGCGACCAGGAGCTGCGCAATGAACGTCGCATGCTCGTCCTGCTCGGCGTCGACTCCTACGTCGCACGTACTCTTGTCAACGATGTCCGCGCCCTGCAGCTCGGGAATGGAGGTGTCGATGCGCCCGTCGATGACCGCGATAATCACACCCTCGCCCGTGTACCCCTGGGCACGTAGCGCGTCCAGGTTGTAGCGCGAGTAGTAGGCCTGGTCGGCTGCCGTAAGCTCGCGATCCACCGCCTCCGCAGGGGCCGCGGGGGCGACGGGCGAGAGCACGGCCGTCAAGGCCAGGGCGCAAGCCGAGGCCAGAACGGAGAGGGCACGCAGGCCTCGGGACCGACCAATCGATCGCATCATTGTGTCTGTTCCTTTCGTTCGGGCGCTCAAGCACTCGGGCTCGCAGGCAAGCCGAGGCCTGTTACTGGCCGTGGTAGCGGGGGCTCGTGCCGATGTGTGTCGGATAGCCGTGTTCGCGACTGAGGGCAGCCTCTTCGTTCACGCCGCGGTAGACGTAGACATCATCATTACGAATCAGAATGGGGTTGACGACGCCGTCCATATAGTCGGCGACGTCGTCCCATGAGGGCACCGAGTCGTAGACCTGCGGAACGCATGGATTCTCGTTCGCATACTGCGACGGGTCTGAACGCAGGAATGCGATCGGGTCTGCGGGGCCGTAGCCGGTGAGCTTGTTCCACTGGCTCCCGCTTCTACCCGTTGCAGCCAGCGCCTGCAGCATCTGATCTGCGCTGACGTCCTCGTCGAAGTGCTGCCAGCCGAGCGCTAGGAAGCCGGCGATAATCGGGGTTGCGAAGGACGTTCCCTCCGCTTCCTCGACACGACCGGTCGACGTATCACGCGTCACGACTGTACCCAGCGCGGTCGTCAGCAACCCGTTACCCCAGTTCGTGTACTCCGTGAGAGTGTTGTAACGCGTCGTCGCTCCGATGCCGCAGATTCCCTTCCAGATAGCCAGCGCGTCATCGGGATTCTCGGTAGTCTCGTTGCCCATCGCGGCCACGACGATGACGCCCTCGGCCAGCGCCCTGGCCATGGCCCACCGAAGGTCGATGGAATCACCGTTAAAGTTACTCGAGATCGTAATGATGTCGGCACCGTCGTTGATCGCCTGCTCGATCAGGAGAGGCGTGTCGTTTTCCGCCTCACCCGTCCAGCCGGAGAGCGTGCAGTTCGACGTATCACCGTGAAGGGGGATCGTGTAGGTGTAGAGCGTCGCGTCGGGCGCTACACCAAACTCGGGCGAGACCAGGATCTGCGCGACCGTGGTGCCATGTGCTGCATTCTCGGGAGCCGAGTTCTTGGCGCAGGGCGTCCGATCCTGAATGTTCGCGCCCTTGAGTTCGGGAATGTTGGGGTTCACGGCACCATCCAGGACCGCGATGGTGACGCCCTTGCCCGTGATTCCCTGATCATGGATGGACTTGAGCTTGTAGAAGTTGTAGTAGTCCTGCTTGTCGGCGGTCATCGGCGGGTCGGCGGCGTAGGCCGGCGCAACGGGGGCAAGGCTCGCTCCGAGGCTGAGTGCGATGGCGCCGACGAGGACGCCCACGCTCCTACCCCAGCGTCGCGTTGTCCGAGTTGTCATGACAGGTCCTCTTCGGAGTCTTCGACGACGGCGGGCCTACCGCGCAGGTGCGAGAGGATGACGAGGCCTCCGAGCAGCGAGGCCCCGAGGACTGCGATCGCTGACACGATGTAGGCGCGAATCGTCAGGTTGTTCTCACGCGACGTCAGGTCCGCCGAGGCCACGGCGGGCCGGGCAGGGGCGGGGTGCTCTGCGGCGTTGGGATGTTCGGGCCCGTACCTGGTGCCGATGTCGGTGAAGGTGAGGGCATCGAAAGGCGAGACGACACCCCAGCCGAGGGCGTCCGTGCGTTGATCGGCGGTGCCGCGCAGGGCGGTCACTTCGAGCCGGTACTTCCACATGTCGGGCCCCTCATCGGGGTAGGCCGAGGCCACGAGGGCCGCAAAGCCGCCCGCGTATGCGGTCGCATAGGACGACGACGGCAGGGGCTGGTCCCCCTCGTATCCGCCGACGAGGCAGTCGGCCTGGTCGAACCAGGTCGTGAGGATGACGCCTGCGGGCACAGCGAGCTTGACGTGCGCGCCATGCACCTGCTGGTCCGAGGCCGATCCGTCGGCGTTCGAGGCGGTCACGCCGAGCACACCCGGGTACGCGGCCGGGTAGACGACCTGATTCGCTTCCTGCCCTTGGTACACGTTGCCGGTCGAAGCCACGACGAGGGCCCGGCCGCGCACGGCGTTGATGGCTGCCTCCAGCTGGGGGTCGCCATCGGGGGCGGACTGCGCGACGACGATGATCTGCGCGCCGTGGTCGGCGGCCCACTGGATCCCACGGCCCACCTTCGACATGAAGGTCTCTTCGCCTTCCTTCTGCGGGCGGTTTTCCTGAAGACCGGTCTCGACGCGCACCGGGAGGATCTTCGCCTCGGGGGCGACGCCGACGAGGCCCGATCCCATCTCCTTGGGCAGTTCCTGCGCGGCGATTGCGCCTGCGATGGCGGTACCGTGTTCACCGACGTCAACGCGCCCGTCGGTGTTTTCACCGCTCAGGTCGATGCCGGGGAGTACCACGGGACCGTCCGGCCCCTGGAAGTGCTGGTTGCCGGCAGCTACGCCCGAGTCGACGATCGCGACCGTCACGCCGCGGCCTCGTGAGACCTCCCAGGCACGACGCACTCCGACGGCGTCGAAGATGGCGGGCGTTTGCTTGATGTACGAGGGCGAGTTCTGCGAGCATTCACCGCCCTCGGATTCACTTGCGGGAGTCGTTGCCGACGATGAAGGAGTCGGCGTCGGACGCACGCTCGGGGTCGGCACCGGGTCCGCGTGGGCGACGCCGGGGCCGAACGCACCGGAGTCATCAGGCGAGACGACGGGCGCAGCGATAGGAACGAGCGCGAGTCCAGCGATCAGCGAGGCCCCCACGAGGCCTCGGCCCAGGGACCGGGAACGCGCGCGGCGGGCGCTCACTTGATCCCCACTGAGGTGGCGGCAGCCTTCGGCGACATCTCGGAACCCGGCGGGATGAGCTCGCCCCATGCGCGCGGGACCGACGCAGCCTCTGACGGCTGCCACCCGAGGGCATTCATGGAGACGGCCGGAACATCGCCAAGGGAGTGACGGAAGCCCAGGTCGGAGACGAAGACGTAGGACGCGGCCTCGCCGCCACCGCCGGACGTGAGGGCGAGGAGGGCGCCAGATCCGCCCGCAACAGTGACGTTGCGCGTCGTGGACGGCCCCTTCGGGGACTGCAGAGATTCCGCATCGTAGGACGCTTCGATCGCACGCTTCTCAGGCATGGTGACCAGGTCGAACGTCGGATTAGCGCGATCAGTGGTGTCCATCGCGGCGCACAGGACCGTCCGGCTGGACGCGTCGCGGCTCTCATCAAACCACTCGGGCGATTCAAAGTCCTCGACGTCAGGCCAATCGTCACCGACGAAGACGGCCCGGACGGGCTCGACGTACTTGAACATCTCCGTGGGGAACTTCTTCGAGGGCGGGGCGTCCTGATAGAGGCGCGCCGCGGTCGAGTTGAAGACCACCAGATTCGAGTCGTCGATCACCAGGTAGGAGTTTTTGACCTGACCGGCGGAATCGACCTGATCAAGGACCATTCCAATGGTGATGCCCTCGTTCTTCAAGTCACCAGGCAGGTTCTTGGCCGGCTGCCCAGCGTTCTCAATGTCGTTGTAGCTCCAGGGACGCAGAGGCGTGCCCGAAGGGAAGAGGTCGAGCCACTCGGGTTCGACGGTGATCGGGTAGCTGGTGAGGTTCTGGAAGGACAGCGCCCAGTCACCCAGGCGGCTCACGCTGGAGTCGATGTAGTACTTCTTGCCTTTTTTCCGATCGACGAAGTACTTGTCTCCGCTGCCGGTCGCCTGCACGAGCGCGGATGTGGCCTGCTTGACCGGGAAATTGTCCGCAGGCAGTTCCTTGGCGATCCACGTGTGGTAGCCGGACTCCATGTCGCAGGAGAGCCACTGTTTACTCAGCATGTCGGTTAGTGGCACATCATCGGGCACATCAGGCAGGCCGATCTGGGCGCCGCGCGGAATGTTCTCGAGTGACGACGCTGATGCCTGGATGGTCGTCAACTTCGATTCGGGGCTGAGGAGCCTAGCGGTGGTCACGTTCGCGATCGGGTGGAGGACGCCATTCGCCCAGAAATAACGGGCGCCCGTCCCCTTCACGTCGATGAGCTGGTACTGCGCCTCCCCGAGGCTCGGGTTCGGTGCGAAAATCCGCATGCCGATTCCCACCACGCTGAGAATAACGGCGACCACGAGCCCGAAAATAAGGGGGCGCACGGGCGAGGGCGTGTCGACCTCGCGCCCGTCGGGCGTGCCGGAGGTGAAGGCCGTGATCAGGCGGTTTCGATTGAAGCGCTGGGCTTCGAGAATGTCTTTACTCGACGGCATGACTCAGCTCCACAGGTAGACGGCCAGAGGAAGCAGAACGAACAGCGACAGCACGGAGATCGTGTCGGCGATGCGCGTCAGGTGCGGGCGAGCACGAGGCCCGACGACGTTGGTGACGACGAGGACGAGCGCGGTCGCAATCGCCGCCAGCGTCAGCCAGGGCATCATCCTCGGGTCCGCGTAGGCGCTGAGCACAGTGGCCACGAGGATCACGACGAGGCCGGTGAGAGCACCGAGAAGCACCTCGACGCGAGCACGGATCGAACGCGTCTGGAGAACGAGTGACACCGCACCGAGCATGATGAGGGTCAGCGGCAGGGAGACCGACCGCGGTTCGGGTGCTGTCATCAGAGAAACGGTCAGGAAGAGTGCAGCGATCGCCCCGCCGGAGCGCAGAGCGACGACGAATACGAAGGAGGTGCTGACCTGGTCTGTGATGCCCTTCGCGGGAATCTGCTCGGTCGTGTCCGCGTCCAGGATGCGCACGGGAATGTGAGCCAGCGCGATCCAGGGCGCGACCTGGAGGAGCACAATCATCAGTGCGAAGAGGATAGCGGAGACGCCTGCCTGAGAGAGCTGACCGAGTCGAACCAGGAGGCCGGTGGCCGCCAAGACAGTCCCGACGACGAGAGGGGCCGCGATGGAGATTCGGTAGCGCTTGGTCAGCGTGAGAACGGCGAGGGAACCAATCAAGAGGCCGAGGCCCGTCCACGCCCAGCCGGCGGTGTCCCAGTGGCTCTGGCTCAGGCGCAGAGCAGCTGCGGCCGTCAGGAAAGGGACGGAGTGTGCCAGCGCGATGCCGCTTGCTTGCGGGTGCTTGCGGGTCATGACGACAGACGTGGCGGTCACGAGCAGGGCCGCCACGATACCGATCGCGCCGGCGATGAAGTTGTACCTCGTGACACCTTTGGGATCCAAGGCGGTGAGGGCGTCCGGGGGCGTGGTCGCCAGGAGGAGGGCGGCGACGAATACGAGGCCGGCGGCAGACAGCGCAGCAAGAGTGCGAGCATCCTCACGTGTCCAAGGAGTGGACACTCTTTCGACGACTTGACCGACCGCTTCCGTGAGGTCGTCATAGACCATGTCGGCGGCACCCTCACCCAGGGGCTCGAGGGTGAGCGCCGCTCCGGCGCGCACTCCCTGGGCGGACAGAGACTTGGATTGATCGAGCAGACGGCCCGAGGCCGTACGCACCGCGAAGCCGTCATTCGTTGGCTGATCAGTGAAAGCTCCCACCGTTTCAACCATTCCGGGGAGCAGCTCCACCAGGGGAATCGACTGCGGAAGCGTCACGTCACTACGGTCAACGCCGTACGTAATCGTGAGCGGAATCAGCGCCACTCCTCGTGATGTTTTCGATGCCATTGGGTCCTCCCGAATGCCGCGTGATGGGGTTTTTGGCTACACGACACAACCCTGTAAGTCTAGATTCTCGGTCAGGTTTTGTCATGATTTTTCCGTAACATCGAAAAAAATGATGAAAACATGGTTAGTATTCATGTGTCCCCATGCTCTCACGCATCCCGGCGAGAGAGTCCACTCATACAAATGGAGGTTCACATGGCAGACCAGAGGGCCGCAGAAGGCGCCCTAAAGCAGGGCTTCGCGGCGGTTGAGTCCACCAAGGCCGACATCGACAGCCACCTCAAGCGTCTTGAGGGCGACCTGTCGACCATCGGCAGCTCCTGGCAGGGCGCTGCGTCGGTGCAGTTCTCTTCGCTGATGACTCAGTGGCAGGAGAACGCAGCAAAGGTTAACCAGGCTCTTCAGGATCTCGCTGACAACCTGCGCGCCACCGATTCGTCGATGGAAGCCAACGAGTCCGAGACCGAGAACTCGTTCGCTCAGCTGCTCGGCGGCCTGTGAGAGATTAGATTAGGAGACTGACATGGATTTCCAGGTAAATTACGCCGCTCTTGACGCCGCTGCCGCTGACATCAACACCGGTGCCGCTAACCTGCAGAACTGCCTCGACGACCTCGAGCAGACGCTGAACCAGCTGCGCTCGTCGTGGGAAGGCCAGACGCAGGAAGCCTACGACATTGCTCAGCGTAAGTGGAACGAGGGCCTCGAGGGCCTGAAGGACGTGCTGCGCCGCACCTCCTCCGCCGTTGATTCGGCTCGCTCCAACTACCAGTCGACGGACCAGTCCAACGCTGCCCGCTTCTGAGAGCATGAGCGCCTAGCGCTACGGAAAAGGGTCGTCCCATTGGGGCGGCCCTTTTCGGTACCCACGAGCGTCCGATTCCGCGCCACAGCGGTGCGTTTCCACACTCACAAGCGGCCAGCTACGTTGTGTTGACTCCCGCACACAAGAATTTCCCAGTCGGTTAAATCGGGGTGGGAACGAGCACAGAGAAAACCGCCGCCGTCCCCTATCAGGACGGCGGCGGCAACTATTCAAGGCATCGGCGCACAGAGACGATCAAGGCGAAAGACAGGGCCGGCGCAGCGCCCGGATGAGCGCACCGAGAATCAACGCGGCGAGGTGCTCACCCTGCCTACAGAGGGTCAGTGCACCGAGTCCGCGTCGGCGTAGACGATCGTGGCCCTCCGGTCACCCATGATGACCTCGGTACCGGCGGGCACCTCAACCGCCTGTCCGCCCGTCAGCTCCATGACGCGACCATCGGGCGTGCGAATCTGCGTGCCGTTCGCGGAGAAAGAGTCTTCGATCCAGGCTCCGGAAGCCGTGGGCCCCACACGCATGTGTGTGCGCGAGAGCGACATCGTCGCGTCGGGCACGACGACCGCACGTGATCCCTCGACGGCTGCGGGTGCACGCCCAAGCGTCACCGGCATATCGATGAGCTCACGCTGCCCGGAGTCGAAGATGAGCCACAGGAGCTGCATGCGCGGCGGCGTGGCGGGCGCGCCCCACTGAGACTGGCCTGCTCCACCCCATTGAGACGCACCGGAGCGCTGCGCAGCCTGCACGTCGCGGCGACTCGGAGGAGGTCCGGGCACGCCGGATGCGGGAGCAGCGTACTGCCCTCCCCCACCGTACGAGGCCTGGGCGGGCTGAGGGGGCACCTGCTGAGCGGGCGCTCCCCAGCTGGGCGGAGCGGGAACCTGGGCGGGAGCGGCAGGCACGGCGGGCGCAGCGGGCACCGCGGGGGCTGCCGGCATGGACGGAGCAGCGGGACGCTGAGGCGCAGGGCGGTGAGTGTCCGGAGCTCCCTGGGGCGGCGCGAGGAGCGCGTCGAACTCGTTGGGTTCGCGCGCAGCAGGCGCAGCGGGAGCCGAAGGTGCGGCGGGAGCCGAAGGCGCAGCAGGAATGCTGGGTGCGGCAGGCATGGCGGGTGCGGCGGGCAGCGGGGAGACCGCCGGCGTTGCGGGTGCGCTGTAGTCCTCCCCGTAGGGGTCGTTCACACGCTGACCGGGCGCAGAATAGTCCGGCGCCGAGGAAGGCACGGGCGTCAGCGGCGCAGCGGGGGCACTCCACTGATCGGCTCCCTCACGAACACTGTCGAAACCGCTGGGAGCCCTGCTCGAACGCTCGGAGCGCTCAACCTCGCCGGGGCCCGCGGCGAGCGCCGCGTGCTTGCGCAGGTCGACGAAGCGGGTACGGGTGGGGCCGTTCAGCCACGTACGCCCGTCGTGGACCATCGCATACGAGGCGAGCAGACCCACGACGGTGACCTGGAGGAGCGCAGCGAGGGCCGTGTAGCCCAGCGCCGCGCCGAGCGACGGAGTCTGCGCGTCGTCCTCGTCACGAATGAGGCACACGCGCATGAGGGCCATGCCCGGGGTCCGACCCGATGCGCCGAGCATGAGCGCGGAGGCAACCACGGCCTCGGCGGTGATCATCCCGATCGTCCACGCCGTGAAGTGCACGTACCACGTCACGCCAAGCAGGGCCCCGAGGACCAACAGGTCGATGAGATACGCGCCGACGAGGCGCGAAGCGGGCGCATAGGCGAAAGGAGTCTTCGTCGTATCAGCCATTACAGGACTGCCCTCCAAGCAAACTCGAAGAGACCCGAGGAGATGACCGCCGCGGGAAGGAGTGTAAAGATGCAGAAGGTCTGCATAAAGTCGAGGATCGTGCCCGAGAGGGCGGCGTGGCCCTTGGGAACGTGTAGCGTCATCCACAGGACCGTCGCAATCGCGATAATCAGCAGAATGGCCAACGGGAGCAGGGGGAACAAGGAGTACTTCTCATGTTCTGTACGCACCGCCCAGGACTGCGCCCAGGTACCAAACAGGAACGCACAGCCAACGCCCGCCGCGGCGATGCGAGGCAGGATCTGACCGGCGTGGGCACGAATCCCCCGAGGTGCCGTCAACAGGACCAGGATGGACATGATGACGAAGATGAAGCCGCCGAGGCCTCGGCCCAACGTGATCGCGGGAGTCACCGTGTATGCCAGGGGAATACCGCCCACCAGGATGAACAGCGTCGAGGCGGCCACCAGCAGCGTGTACCGAGCATCGGTATGTCCGAGGGCGTCCGCCATGCGGCCGCCGGTCACCGTACTGGGCTTTTGCGCGGGAGGCTGGCGGATACGCGACGCGATCGTCTGCACCGACGCGGAGTCAACAAGCTGACTGTCGGGCACACGCAGCGCAAAACGGGGTGCCATCAGGAACAGGAATACCCCGAGGAGGAGAGCCAGCGGCGCGATGTCGATGAGGCTGAACATCGGGTACGCACCAATCGTGACGAGCGCCGTGGCGCCGATCCACGCGAACAGGCCGCTCAGCGCGGTGGGGGTCGCCGTCAACGACACGACCGCCAGCGAGACAGCGAGAGCGACCCACACGCCGATCACAGGGGCGACCGACAGCGCATGAATGCCGGCCATCGACACGAAGCCGATCGCGCTATATCCGGCCAACGCGGGCATCAGGAGCAGCAGGGCGGGCCTCGAGCGGACCGCGCGCGAGGCGAAAAGCGGGAGGATGGAAGCAGCGCAGCACACGGCGGCACACGCTCCGCGCTCCCATAACGGGATCTTCGTGGCTTCGACGGCCCACTTCGGCCCATCCTCGGGGTGAGCAAAGCCGACGAGGGCCGCATCTCCGAGCATCGGCAGGAGGCACAGCGAGCTCACCGCACCGATCACGATGAAGCAGTAGCCGAGGAGGGCGAGGACCGGGGACAGCCACTGGTTCTCCTGGCGCTCCGAGGCCTCGTTGACCTGCTGAGCGGACAGGACGCGACTGGACAGAGCGATCGTCGAGCCTGCGGGCAGGTCACGACCGAGGACAGCGGCGCCGTCGAGGGGACGCCCATCGGCGTAGGAGACACGCACGGAGGGAAGGGACAGATCGATCTCCAGCATGGCGCACAGGCCCGCGACCGTCGTCCCCTCGGGAGCCGCGAAATCGGAGGTGCCATCGGAGTCGATAACAGTCACTGACACCATGGTGGCGCTCATGTAACCTCCGTTCTCAAGTAAACAACAGTGCCCAGTGTAATGCACCGGCGCTAACCGTCGGTTAAAACTTGAAAGTCCACTCCGCTACACTGGGTGCAGTCGCATCGAACACGTACGCGCACAGCGCGAGGAGACCTAATGGTTACACGCAAGAAACGGCGAACTGCCGCGGTTCCGGAGCAGCCCTCTGGCACCCTGGCGATCCAGATGCCGCCGGAGAAGGCCGAGCCCGCATCGATCGGTAACGTCCTCATGATGGTCGTCCCGATGCTCGGTTCGACGGGCGTCATGGTCTTCATGGCCATGCAGAACCCCGACAATACGCGTTCGATGCTCATGGGCGGCGGCATGCTGGTCGCCATGCTGGGCATGGTCGGCTTCAACATGTACCGCCAGTTCTCCCAGTACCGCACGCGCGTGAAGACGCAGCGCCGCGAATACCTCTCCTACCTCGCTGAGACGCGCGAGTCCGTGCGCAAGGTCGCGAAGAAACAGCGCGCCTACTACAACTGGGTCTACCCCTCGCCCGACGCCCTCGTGACGCTGGCCGCCAACGGTTCGCGCCTGTGGTCGCGCGAAGGCAACACGTACGACCTGCTAACGTTCCGTTACGGCTCGGGCACCCAACCCCTCGGCCTTATCTTCGAGCGTCCCCCGATCGACCCGATGACGGAGATGGACGTCGTGTGTCTGTCCGCCATGGACCGATTCATCGGCGTCCACGACCACACGGACAACGTCGGCAAGTTCCTGTACCTGGGCGACTTCAGCCACATCGAGGTCGTCGGCGACGGCGAAAGCGCCTACGACGAAATGCGCGCCATCATGATGCACCTGGCGTGTTTCATCGACCCCTCCAAGCTCAAGATCGCGGTCCTGTGTTCGGCCGATCGACTGGGCGACTGGGAGTGGGTCAAGTGGATGCCCCAGGCCCGCTCCTCCATCGTGCGCGACGCGGTGGGCCCGGGCCGCATGATCTCGACGGACCCGCGCGAGCTCGCCGAGATGATCGGCCCCGACGTCGCGATGCGCGGCGCGTACCGCCCGGGCGATGACATGCCCGAGTGGCCCCACCTCCTCCTCGTGTTGGACGGGGCCGAGTTCCCGCCCAACTCCCCCTTCGGTTCGGCGGTGGGCGTGCGCGGCGTGACGATCATGTCCCGCGCCCGCGAGTGGACGCCCATGAAGTCGCACACCGCGCTGCGCCTCGTCATCCACCCCAACCCTGATCACAAGGGCGCGGACGTGGTCGACGTGGTCACCATGGACTCCCTGCCCGAGCAGGCGATCGCCGACCGCCTCACCGCCGTGCAGGCCGAGGCCGTGGCCCGCCGCATGACGCCCTTCGCCACCCAGCAGAACCTGGAAGAGGCGGAGACGCCCGTGGGCCGTTCGGACGAGGCCCGCCAGATGGACCTCATGGAGCTCGTCGGGATCGGTGACATCCGCGACTTCGACCCGGAGAAGCAGTGGCGACGCCGCGAGGGCC
>ERZ772930.237-NODE-237-length-19165-cov-6.69199_pt1 | contig 19165 bp, 20 predicted proteins | sample MGYA00511685_ERZ772930 | MGnify/ENA primary metagenome ERZ772930 (study PRJEB29015, sample SAMEA2738053) | human oral metagenome | biome: human oral; feature: human-associated habitat; material: saliva | place: China | collected 2226 ... | reverse complement strand
TAAAGTGTGATAAGTCCAGTTTTTATGCGGATAACTAGATTTTTATGCTATTTTTTATCCGAAAAGTACGCTTTTTTTCTTATAATTTTACTAGAATTTTTTTCTACTTCCTGGTTTTACAAGTTCTATTTTTCCTTCTTTACAAATTGGACAATCATCTTTTTCAAATGCTTGTACATTTAATGCAATTGCTGGGAAAAGTGGATATTCAATTCCTGATTTTCCGTTTGTTCTATCAACTATTGAAGCAATTCCAACAACATTTGCTCCATGTTCTTTTAAAACTTTAATTGTTTCTAATGAAGATTTTCCTGTTGTAACAACATCTTCAACAACAAGTACATTTTCTCCTTCGTTAATGAAAAATCCTCTTCTTAAAGTCATTAAATCATTTTCTCTTTCTGTGAACATTGCTCTTACTCCTAAAGCTCTTCCTAATTCATAAGCAATTACAATTCCACCCATTGCAGGTCCAACTACAGCATCAACTTTTACATTTGCATCTTCAATTTTTTTCTTGATTACTTTGCAAACTTCTTCAGCTTTTTCTGGATACATCAAAAGTTTTGCACATTGAACGTATTTATCGCTGTGTTTTCCTGATGATAATAAGAAATGTCCTTCTAATAATGCTTCACTTTCTTTTAATAATTCTAATACTCTTTCTTCCATGATATCCTCCTAAATAATTCCTCTAATTTCTTGTAAATTCTTTATATTTTGTTCTTTACAGAATTGTTCCATTCCTTTGATTATATCAATGCAAACTTTCGGATTGATAAAGTTTGCTGTTCCAACTTGAATTGCAGTTGAGCCCGCCATTATAAATTCAATAGCATCTTGCCAATTCATAATTCCACCCATTCCAATAATCGGAACATCTACTACTGAAGCAACATCTCTTACCATTCTAAGCGCTATCGGTTTAATACAAGCTCCAGAAAGTCCTGCTGTTACATTGTCAAAAACAGCTTTTCTCTTGTAAATATCTATTGCCAAAGCATTAAATGTGTTTACAAGTGAAAGACAATCCGCTCCCGCTTCAACACAAGTTTTTGCCATTTCTTTTATATTTTCAGCATTTGGAGATAGTTTAACCATAAGAACTTTATCTGTGTTTTCTCTTACTTTTCTTACTATTCCCTCAGCTATATCACATTTTATACCAAAAGCCATTCCACCTGATTTTACATTTGGACATGAAATATTTAATTCAATTATTTTTATATTTGTTTTATTGATAAGTTCTACAGATTTCAAATAATCTTCAAGTTGTGAACCTCCAATATTTGCTAAAATCTGTGTATCATAACTTTCCATAAAAGGTAAATCTTCTTTTATAAAAGTCGGTACTGATGGATTTTGTAGTCCGATACTATTCATTATTCCAGCTGGAGTTTCGTAAATTCTAATTCCAGTGTTTCCATCTTTTCCTGCAAAAGTAAGTCCTTTTGTAGAAATACCGCCTATTCTGTTTAAGTCGATATATTCAGCATATTCTCTACCGAAGCCGAAAGTTCCCGATGCTCCGATAACGGGATTTTTAAATTTTACTCCACAAATATCTACTTCTAACATTAAAAATCCACCTCCTTAACTTCAAATATCGGTCCTTCTTTACAAATTCTTTGCATTCCATTTTTAGTTTTACAACTACAAGCTAGACAAGCCCCGATTCCACAACCCATTCTACTCTCTAAAGATACATAAACAGGTATATCAAAGCCTAAATTTTTAACAGAATTCATCATAGGATTAGGTCCACAACAATAAATTACATCATAATCATCCTTTAAGATTTCAGTTATAAAACCTTTATGTCCAACTCTTCCACTATTAGTTGCAATATATGTATTTTTTGTGAATTCTTTAAAATCTTCTGTAAAATATGCTTCATCTCTAAAACCTGCATATAGATCAACTTCCGCTTCTAATTTCTTTGCTAGATATAGCATTGGTGCAATCCCAATTCCCCCTGCAACAAGAGCAACTTTTTTACCCTTATATTCATCAATCGGAAATCCGTTACCAAGTGGTCCTAAAATTTCAACACTATCTCCAACTTTCTTTTCAGACATAATCTTTGTTCCTTTTCCAACAACTGCATAAAGAAAAGTTAATTTATTATCTTCTATATCGCAAATACTGATTGGACGGGGAAGCATGTTCCCGTCCTCAAAGCATTTAACCATATAAAATTGTCCAACTCTAGCTTTAAATTCTCCCTTAACATCCATTTTGTAGATGCCATCAGCTATTTTTTCATTTAAAATTATTTCAACTTTTTCGTATGATTTATTCTCCATAAATATCCTTCCTCATATTTAAAACAGCTTCTCTTGTATAATGCGCAAATCTTTCTTCGCCATCTTCAAATTTTTGATAGTATTTAATAATACCTCTTGAAGAGTTTACAACTCCACCATTAAAGTCATTTAAGTAAGTTCTAATATCTTCTGCTTTTGCACCTTGTGCACCATATCCTGGTAATAAGAAGAAAATATTTTTATATCTTTCTCTAATTTTCTTAGCTTCTTCACTATGAGTTGCTCCAACAACAAATCCCAAAGGAGAATATCCGCATTCAGAAGTCAATTCATCAGCAAATTTTTTAAGTTCATCTCCAACTTTGAAGTAAAGAGCTTCTCCATTGTAGTCAAGACATTCAATATCCTTTGCTCCTTCGTTTGAAGTTCTAAGTAAAACGAAAACTCCCTTTTCTCCAGTTTTTAAATAATCTAAATAAGGAGTGATACTATCCATTCCCATATATGGGTTAAGAGTTATAAAGTCTGCTTCAAATTCTCCTTTAAAATGAGCCTTTGCATATTCCTTTGCAGTACTTGCAATATCTCCTCTCTTAACATCTCCGATACTTAAAAGTTCCTTTTCTTTAATATATCTTAGAGTTCTTTGATAAGCGATAAGACCTTCAAGACCATTTGCTTCATAATATGCAATTTGTGGTTTGTAAATTGCTACAATATCACTTGTCGCATCAATAATTGTCTTATTGTATTCAAAGATTACATCTGAAAGTTTTTCATGTTTTTCTTTAATATAATTTGGAATATAATCTAAATGGCTATCAAGTCCAACACAAACAAATCCTTTTTCTTTTACTGCTTCATATAATCTATCTACTATCATTAAAATTCTCCTTTATATTTTATTTCTCCATCTTTAATTGTCATAAGCACTTCTCCGTAAAATTCCATTTTATCAAAAGGTGTGTTTCTACCTTTTGATGCAAATTTACTTGCATCTACAACAATTTTTTTATCTGTATCAACAATAACTAAATCAGCTAAATATCCTTCTTTTAAAAGACCTTTTTTAATTTCCATTAGATTAGCTCCACCGTAGGACATCACTTTTGATAATGTTCTTATGTCAATATTTCTTTCTTTTACTAATTTTGTATTACAGATTGCAAATGCAGTTTCAAGACCAACAAGTCCAGGACTTCCATTTGCCTTATCCTCTGCAGTATGTGGCGCATGATCTGTCGCAATTGCATCTACAGTTCCGTCTAAAATTCCTTCTATTAGAGCTTCAACATCAGCCTTTTCTCTTATTGGAGGATTTACTCTGTATGAATTATCCCAAAGTGCAATATGATGTGGAGTTATTTCGCAAGTAACCTTTACTCCCTCTTTCTTTCCACGTCTTACTGCATCCAAAGAATCAATTGTACTAACATGGCACATATGAATTCTACCGTCTAACCTCTTTGCAAGATAAACATCTCTTAAAGTCATTAAATCTTCAGCTATTCTATAATCAATTGGAGAAAGTTCGCTTTCTGCATGTATCATTATGATTTTATCGTACTTTTTAGCTTCTAAAATCGCTCTATACATTGTTGTTTCAGAAAGAACACCTTTACCGTCATCAGATAAAAATTTTGCATTTTCAAATTTTGAATAGTCAACTAAATTTTGTCCATCAAAATTTTCTGTTACTGCAACAATTTGATTTATATCAACTAAATTTAATTCCCTTGCTCTATTCATTATGTCATTATAAGTTTCTAGATTACTGCAAATTGGTTTTGTATTTGCCATTGTATTTACAGTTGTATATCCACCTCTTAAAGCAGAAAGTGAGCCAGTCTTTAAATCTTCCTTGTAAGTAAATCCAGGATCTCTAAAATGCACATGTAAATCTACAAATGCTGGCATAACAGTCTTTCCCTTTGCATCTATAACTTCATAGCTATCATCAAAACTTAAATTTTCACCAATCTCTACAATCTTTCCGTCTTCAATTTTTATCTCTCCAACTTTATTTATATCTTTATCCACTAAGACTGCATTTTTAACTATTTTTTTCACTACGTCCTCCACAAGAATATAAATTATCACAATAATTACATCTGTATATTCCCTTTTCTCTGTTTAACAATATAAATTTATTTTGAACATTTTCATGACAAGTTATACAACGTGGGTTTTTACATTTAATAAAACCTTCTACCTTTTCCGGTAAAACCATTGAAACTTTTTCTTTAATTTTTTCATTTTCTATAATATTTACAGTTAAATCTTTATCTATTAAACCTAAAATCGCCATGTCCATATTTATAACATTTTCAATCTTTATCATATCTTTTTTTCCATTTTTCTTAGAGTCAACATTCATTATAAGAGCAACTCTATAATCTGCCTTATCTAATTCTAGAAGTTTAAAAATTTCATATCCAAGACCAGGTTTAATATGATCTATTACTATACCATTTGAAATACTATTAATATTTAACATTATTTTACCTCCAATAGTTTTAAGATTAATGCCATTCTTATTATCATACCGAATTTAACTTGATTGAAATATTTTGCTCTAGGGTCTGTATCAACTTCTGTAGCAATTTCATTTACTCTTGGCAATGGGTGAAGAATTATCATATCTTCCTTTGCTGTTTTCATCTTCTTATTGTCTAAAATGTAAGTATCTTTAAGTCTTACATAATCAGCTTCGTTGAAAAATCTTTCTCTTTGAACTCTTGTCATATATAGAATATCAAGCTTATCCATAACTTCTTCAATTGTTCTAACTTCAATAAATTCTATATTATGGTCATTTAGATACATCTTTATGTATTCTGGAATAACAAGTTCAACAGGTGAAATAAAGATGAATTTATTACCCTTAAATTTTGAAAGAGTCTTAACAAGTGAGTGAACAGTTCTTCCGAACTTTAAGTCCCCACAAAGACCGATAGTCATGTTTTCCAAAGTTTTCTTTGTTTGTGAAATTGTAAGTAAATCTGTAAGAGTTTGAGTTGGATGTTGATGTCCACCATCTCCTGCATTAATAAAAGGAACAAGTGTAACTTCTTTAGCAAGCTCTGCAGAACCTTCGTGAGGATGACGCATAGCTATAATATCTGAATAGCAACCAACTGTTTTGATAGTATCTTGTAAGCTTTCTCCCTTAGTTGCAGAAGATACTTTTGGATCTGGAACAGTTATGCAACTTCCACCAAGTCTAAGCATAGCTGCTTCAAAACTTAATCTTGTTCTTGTTGAAGGTTCAAAGAACAATGATGCTAAAATTTTTCCTCTACATTTTTCTGAATATTTCTCTGGATTATTATAAATATCAGAGCCTATCTCCATAAGTTCAAGTAATTCTTCACATGAAAAATCTTCACTGCTAACTAAATTTCTAAATTCTTTCATACAATTCCTCCTATTAAGTCATTTTGTCATACACAAAAAAAGGAAATAACAAACAGTTATTTCCTAAAATTAAAATCATTAAAAACAAATATTGAATAAAAATGAGAGTAAAAGCCCTTTAAAAAGCCTTTAACAGCTTTAACAAAAGGAGATTTTACCAAATTCAAAAAAAAGTCGGAAAGACCATTTAAAACAAATGATTTGCCGACTAAAATATCAAAATTATTAAAACGGAAAAAATTAGAAACAAAAACAGAAGAGTCAATTAAACACTTTTTATTGCTATTAAAAACTGACATTTTAACTGAATTTGCCATAAAAATTACCTCCGTCAAATTTCCTTTGATTATTATACAATAATAGAATTATAAAGTCAATAGATTTCCATAGGTTTTATCAAATTATCTTTACTATAAAATCACTATTATTATAGATAGATTCACATAAATATGATATAATAAAGAAAAATATTGATAAGGAGATTATTATGTCAGTTTCTTATAAAAAACTTTTACATATGATGATAGAAAAAGATATTTCTAATCAAGAATTAATGCGTCAAGCAAAGATTTCTGCAATTATAATTATAAAGTTTTTATAACAAACTATACGAATACTAGTTAAGAAAAATGGAAATAATAAAAGTTAAATCTAGTGAATATACCGAAAAAAACACAAATAGTAGGAGTGAATACAATATTGTTAAATTCTGCTTTTCTGATTTATCAAAAAATTTAAAATATCAACTTGATACAGAAGCAAATAATCTTGTAAATAAAGCAAATCCAAATAGCGCAAGCGAAGGGAAGGAACGAAGTTTAATCCAACGTAAAAATGATGCTTTTGCTGGTTTATTAGCTGAATATGCTGTACTTTGTGTATTAAATTTCTTTTTACCAAACTCTGCAGAACGTCCTATAGTTAATAATTCTAAAGATCAAATTGATATTGAATGGAGAGTACCTGATGATATTAAATATAATATAGAAGTTCGATCTTCTTTCGTTAAAAACGGTTTGTTATTTGGACTTTTTGGCTATAACCCTGAAGATAACGCTTCATATTTTGATGTTATTGGTCCATATCGTCAAGATAACTATAAAAAAAATTATGAAAGTGTAAAAGATTGGTTTTTTAGAGTTCTCTTTGTAGGTAAAAAAATGGATGTTTATAATAGATTTATAAAGAATAATGAATCCTTTTATATCATTGGAGCAATGTCAGGAAATGAAATAATTAATATAAATAAGCATAAGACTTTAAAACCTGGTAGTGCAATTCAAAAAAGTTCTGATTTTTCAGGTGATTATTTTGTTGCCCCAATCGATAAAATTAAAGATATAAATCAATTTATTGAAAAGTTCTCATTAATAAATAAAAGAATGGTCTCATTAGATTAGTAAGCACCATTCTTTTATTTTTTATATAATATTTGGCATTTTTTGAGGCTGTACATAATCACGTATTTGCTTGTAATCTCTTATAGATGTAACATACTGTGAATATTCTACAAAGTCACATATATCCCAAGGATATATCTCCACCCCATTAGTCTGTTTAATTAATGCAGATTGATCACCTACATCACGAGAAATATTTGATGCAATAAAAATACTAAACCATTCATTAAATACTTTTTTTTCTTCAACATCCTTTGTTGCAGTTCTAAGTACGTGGTTACGAATGGAGGGAAGTTCATGCTCAACTTGAAAACTTCTTTGTTTTGAAATTGTTGGTTCTAAAATTGCATGAACAGTATTTTCGAACACATCTATATCAGCTCCAATTTTGTTGTTTTTTCCACCAGAAGCTGTATTAAAAGGGATACCCTGATCGTCAGCTTTATAATTAGCAACAACTTTTAGGTTAGGTAATGCTTTTTTTATTACAATAGCTGAAAGAAACTCTAATCTAGCTGTCTCTTTAACATATTTTAAAACCAAATGAGTTGAAGGTCTTTTTTCAACACTGTTTATCATTTCTTCTTTTAAAAACTTCCACTCACACTCTTTAGCCCAATTTTCAATTGCAACCTCTTTAGCATCTTTTGCTTCTTGAGTCTCTATAGCGTCTAAAGTGAACATTAAATTCGGATCTATTGTTCCCATATAATCAATATATTTTTCAGCATTATCAGAAAAATCCATATTTAAACTGTAGTCTTTAAGAACATGGTTACATTTTTCAATTTCATTTTTATTAATATCAATAAAACGTCCAGCTCCACGAAGTGAGATTAGCATCGTTAATCTCAACTTACGTATTACTTCATCTGGGGTTTCTGAAATAATTTTTTCAAACTTATAATCAGTTTTCTTCTGATCTATAAATTCTTTGGTTGCAGGCGCAATTTTATAATTATCAGTTGAATCATCGAGTAGGTTCATTGCATATTCATACACCAATTCGTCAGAAGTATTATATCCAAATTTTTTTCTAAAAGAATAAATATATTCAGCTAAAGTTTTATAATCATTATTTCCCCAAGCTATAATAAAAGGTAAATCTTGTTTTGAAATCCCCGGTCTATTATAATTTTTTGAAAGAAACAAGATAACATTCAATACCAGAGGAAAAAAATTTACTTTTATAGTATTGTTTCTATATGGATTATTAATTTGATACTTTGAAAATGCTATAAGAAAAGCAGATTGTTCGAAACTCTCATCATAATTATCATCCTTAGGATAGCCATTCTCGTATTCATGTATCATAAGTTTACCAGTATCTGAAATGATGATTTCTTTCCCTTTCACTACCCTTACAAAGCCTAACTCATTCAAAAAATTAAATTGAGTATGTAACCGAGATTCCCAACCACCCTTCCATCCACTTTCCTTGTGAGCAGTAATAGTATTTTCTAAAAGGTATACTATTTCATCAAGTGAAACTTCTCCAACTTCCCCTGTAGCCCATTTTTGATAAATTGAATCAACCTTTTTATATGCATCTGAAGATTGATCTTTTGCTCTAAATTTAAATTTTTTATCATACTCCTTAATATATGTTCCAAGAGTTGCTTTTGTTGGTTCAAAAATTTTTTTTCGTATTATTTCACCCTCTATTTCTAAAGCAACTTTATCATCAATAACAATGCCTTCATAATCACTTAGAATTGAAATAAATTGTGGTATTCTACTCGGATTTCTTAATGTTGTGTCAAATGAAATTGGTTTTCTTCTTATTCCCATTATATACTCCTCCTAAAAACATTATAAATTTTTAAACCAATAAGAATTCAGCTATATTTTTATCTTGCCAACAATATCTTATTGGTATTATTTAATAAAAACCCTTTTTTCATAATTTGTGATGTATATTTCCTTACTATCTTTTTTTACAGAATTATCAAACCTTGAAATATAATTGCTTTTTATATCATATATATAGTATTTTTTTGACCATTCTATAAGAATTCTATTCGCCTTACCCTTATGACTATACATATTTGATAGACCCCATTTAATACCTTTTGAATCTAGTTCATCTAATAATTCGTATAATCTCAATTCTTCAGTTTCATTCCAAAGCTTATTATAATCACTAAATGTAATAAGATATGGTGGATCAAAATAGAAAAAATCTTTAGTGCTTAAATCAACAGAATTTACAAAAATTTGAAAATCCATCCCTTTAGACATTTTAACTATATTAGCATTATACCATTTTGCATAGTTTCTCAACGCAGTTGAAACATTTTTATTCCAATCTACATTACCTACTGGTAAGTTAAAATCTCCTCTTGAATTAAACCTCACCATATGATTAAACCCATATATTATGAGAAGATATAATAGCTCAACTTTTTTATTGTTGTTATAATCATTTCTTAGTTTGAGATAGGATCGCTTATTATATTTAGAAAAATAAGTTTTTTTAAACTCCCTCTTTAAATTCTCAATATCTTTATTTGTTCCTAATTCTGAAATACTCAATCCGTACTCCTTAATTAACTTGTGCATCTTTTCTATAAACTTCTCTATATCAGAAGATTGGTTCTGAAGAAACTCATGAAGTTCAATTATTTTTTTATCAATATCATTCATAATAATTTTTTTTGCTTTTACATTTAATGATGCACTACCACCTCCACAAAATACATCGTAATAGTTATTTATTTCATCTGGGAACAATTCATTCAATTGAGTCATAAGTTTATATTTATCACCCACGTAGAACAAAGGTGATCGAATCGATTTTTTTGAAATAGTTCTAGAAGACTCTATATATTGTGTTTTTACAATTGAACATTCAACCTTTTTTCTCATAATTGACCTACTTTCGTAATGAAAACAAATTCTTTATGGTCTTTTAAATTGCTCTTTCCCGCGTTAAAAAATTGAAAAGGCATCTCGAAAATTTTAGTATTTCCTACTTTATTTAAGGATTCCAATATTTCATCATGAGTTATCTTATTCTTCGAACTGGAGCTCCTTGAATTATAAGTATTATTGTAAGTAACGACAATATATTTTGTATCAAGATTTTGAATTAAGTCATCAAATATTTTTGGAGCAGTAACCAAACTGTATTTACTCATGTTTTCAATTGGACGTTTCATAGCTACACCCTCTAGTTCTGGTTTATCCCACACTGCAATGCTCTCTAAAACGTGGTAAAACCTTGAATATTGTCTTGAATTATAAGGAGGATCTATGAAGGTCACATCTGATTTTATTCTTTTTACTAATACATTAGCATCCTCTCTAAAAATCTGGATAGATTTGCCTGAAGTTATTAACGGATTTATTAATTCAAATTTAAATCTGTTAATTAATTGTACGTTTTTTCTATAAGCATCATAGTGACCTACAGTATTTGCAATTTTATCACTAGAATAAATTAAAGATGCGATCAGAATAGCTTTTTCTCTTTTGTTTATTAATTTATTATATTCAATCTTAGTTCGTATTTCTCCTATGATTTTTGCATCATATACACTAAAAAATTTTCCGCCAAAATTGTCTGAAAAATAGTTATCATCTTCTTCATTTGTCTTTATCTTATTAAAATCATCTTTTATTCTAATCAATTTTGTTTTACTATACTTTTCTTCACCAAAAAAAGCTTCAAAAATAATATTGTTTGAGAAAAGAAAATCATTAAGAATAAAGGTATCAAAACTGTCCAACATTTTTTTTGTAACCACACCAGTTCCTGCAAAAACATCAAAAAATATTTTTCCTTCTGTATGATTATTAATTAGTTCACTAATCCAATGTAACAGCTTGTTTTTATTACCAATATATCTACGATTTTCAATATTATATATCCCTAAAGAATTGAAATGAATGACTTGATTTTCTAATTCTTCTAATTCTTGCATAACTTTAGTACGATTTTTTCCAACTGTTTTAGCAATAGCATCAAAGAAGGTTACGTTCCATTTTAAAAATTCTCTTTTACCTATCCCTCTTATTGTAGTTTCTGGTATTCCTGACACAATGTGCAATTGCCTAATATTTGTATTATTCTTTTCTAAATATAACTCAAGTATCATTGTTTCACCTCGCTTTTATATTATAAATTATATCATTTTCAATCCATCAAAGCAACTAATTTACGATAATATGATGGATTATTTCGAAGATAGATTTTTATTAATATTTAGCTATCCTGAATTTTAATATTTTGTTTTATAATAACAACTTTTGTAAATATTAAATACTATAAAAATTAAAAATTAGATAACATACTATAATAATATGATAAAGTCAATAGATTTTTTAAAGATAACACACAAAAAACTCCACCATTTCGGTGGAGTTTTTTGTGTGTCTATTTATTCAATAAGTCCGGTTTGAATGTCGGAACCATATCTTTTAAGATGTCTGTAATCTCTTTTTTATCTAGAGTATTTTTAACTTTTTCAAGTCTTTCAAGTCCATCTTTTAGGGCTTCTACATTGTGAACTATCGGTTTTTCTATAAATATTTTTTCATAGTCAGTTGCAACTGAATTTTCCATATTTAATAGTAATTCTTCATAAAGTTTTTCACCAGGTCTAAGTCCTGTAATCTTTATGTCAATATCTTTATAAGGTTCATAACCTGAAAGTCTGATAAGGTTCTTTGCCAAGTCAAGAATTTTAACCGGCTCTCCCATATCGAGTATAAAGATTTCTCCCCCTTTTGCAATTGCTCCTGCTTGTAATACAAGTTGGCAAGCTTCAGGAATTGTCATAAAGTATCTTATTATGTCTTCGTGAGTAACTGTAACAGGTCCACCCTCTTTTATTTGATTTATGAAAAGTGGTATTACAGATCCGTTTGAGCCCAATACATTTCCAAATCTAACTGCAACAAATTCTGTTTTAGATTTTTCATTATATGTTTGAACTAACATTTCACAAATTCTCTTTGTAGTTCCCATTACAGATGTCGGATTTACAGCTTTATCTGTTGAAATTAAAACGAATTTTGAAACATTATTTTTATCACAAGCTTTTAGAACATTTAATGTTCCAAAAACATTGTTTTTAATTGCAGAAGTTGAGCTATTTTCCATAAGTGGAACATGTTTGTGAGCGGCTGCGTGAAATACTACATCTGGTTTATATTTTCCAAATATTATATCCATTCTTTCAGCATCTCTGATTGATTCAATTTCTACAACTAAATCCAAATCCTTATAATGTCTTACAAGCTCCATTTGAATTTCATAAGCATTATTTTCATAGATGTCTAAAATTATCAATCTTTTAGGACTAAATTTTGATATTTGTCTACAAAGTTCGGAGCCGATTGAACCGCCTCCACCTGTTACTAAAACAGTTTTATCTTTTAAGAAACCATTTAGTACTTCTTGGTCTAGCTTAACTTCATCACGTCCAAGCAAGTCTCCAATTTCAACATCTCTTAAATCTCTTATATTTAATTTTTGATCATCTATTAATTCATACATTCCAGGTATTATTTTTATCTTCATTGAAAGTTTTGAACATATATCTGAAATGTCCTTTTGAGTTTCTCTATTTGCTGATGGCATTGCTAAAATAACTTCATCTATTCTGTAATTACTTATGGCAGAAATTATCTTTTCCTTTCCACCAACTACAGGAATACCAAGTATTTCAGTTCCCACTTTATTTTTATCATCATCAATAAAGGCTACAACTTTATATCCTAATTCCTTATGTTTTTTAAGTTCATTAAGTACTAAAACTCCAGCATCTCCAGCTCCTATGATTAAAACTCTTTTTAGTCTATCCACAGGAATTGAAAAAACTAAATTTTTTCTAGCTTTTGAAAGATATCTTGTGCCTGTAACAAAAAATACATCTATTACAAATACAAGTGCCATAACACTTCTAGGAAATCCTACGCTCATTGAGATTAAAAATCCAGCTGTTAGAACATTTGCAATAACTATCGCCATAAATATTCTAAACAACTCTTTAAAATCAGCATATCTCCACATTACTCTATATAGTCCAAACAGAGCAAACACTACAATTTTAGTTAAAACTATAGGAATTATCCATTTCATATACATTTCCCAATAACGTGCAGGAATTTGCCAATCAAATTTTAATAAAAATCCCAAATAGTAACAAAGATTTATAACAATAATATCTAATATTACTAAAAATATTTTTCTGGTCATTATTATTCTCCCATTTTAAAATCTGAAGAAACTAAATCTTTCAAGTACTCTTTTATAGAATCTTTATTTGCTTCATCTTTCAATCCGTATTCAATACTTGCAATCAGAACTCCAACTTTATTTCCAACGTCATAAGTTTTTCCGTCAAATTTATAGCCTAATAAATCTCCCTTTAAAGTCAATTCATTTAATGAGTCTGTAAATTGTATTTCTCCATTTTTACCCGCTTTTTGATTTTCAAGAATATCAAATATTTCATTTTTCACAATGTATCTCCCAACCATTGCTAAATTTGAATTCGTTTCATCAATATTCGGTTTTTCAATAAGTCTTGTAGAGTCAAAAACATTTTTTTCTATCTCTTTACCTTCTAAAATTCCGTAATTACGTCTTTTTTCATCAGGTACATATTCAACTCCTACAACTGTCTTTTCGTATTTATTATAGATATCTACTAGTTCTTTTGAACAAGAACTATCTTTACAATCAATAATAACATCGCCTAAAACAACACAGAAGTCTTCTCCATTTACAGCTTCCTTTGCGCAAAGAATAGCATGACCTAATCCTTTTTGCTCTTTTTGAATTATAAAACTAATCTTACATTTTAATATTTTTTCCAAAGCTTTAATATCTTTTTCCAAAACATTACCTGAATTTTTAACCCTTGGATCAATTTCAGAATTAAAATGCTTGTCAATTGTAAAATAATCTTCATTTACAATAAGAATTACTTCATCAATCCCAGCTTCCACAACTTCTTCAATTACATATTGTAAAGTAGGTTTATCGAAAATTGGCAACATTGCCTTTGGAACACCCTTAGTTGCAGGAAACATTCTTGTTGCAAGTCCAGCAGTCGGAATAACGACTTTTTTTATCTTCATAATTACACCAACGCCTTTAAATTTTCAATTATATAATCAACTTGTTCATCTGTTAATAATGTATGAAGTGGCAAAGTGATTTGTGACTTATAATTATTATAAGCATTTGGATAGTCTTTAATATCAAATCCTAAATTCTTATAAGCTGTATGCATAGGTAATGGCTTGTAGTGAACATTTGTTGCAATTCCTTTTTCAGCCATTTTTACAATTATTTCATTTCTCTCTTCTTCACTTACACCCTCAATATTTACAATATAAAGATGACAGCAAGATTTTTTATCTTCTTCAAAATGAACAAAAGGCTTTACTCTTGTTCCTTCAAATCCTCTATTGTATCTTTCCACGATTTCAAAACGTCTTTTCAAAAGATCTGGATATCTCTTTAATTGAGCTAGACCGATTCCAGAAGCAATATCAGTTAAATTGCATTTGTAATTAGGAGCAACAATATCATACTCCCAGGAACCTAGTTTCGTCTTTGAAAGAGCGTCTTTTGATTGTCCATGTAAAGATAAAAGTTGAAATTCTCTATAAATTTCATCATCATCTAAACCTAAAGCTCTATTCCAAGTAACTGAACCTCCCTCAGCCACTGTAAAGTTTTTAACTGCATGGAAAGAGAAGCAAGTAAAATCAGCAATGCTTCCACTTGGATTACCCTTATATTCAGCTCCAAGTGAATGGGCAGCATCAGCCATAACTACAACTCTACCAATTTTTTCTTGTAATTTATTATTTGGTCTAAATAGAGATTTCTTTCTCTCTACTATTTCAAAAATTTCATCATATTTACAAGGCTTTCCGGCTAAATCAACAGGAATAATTACCTTTGTCTTTTCTGTAATAGCATCTTCCAAAGCCTTTAAGTCCATAAACTTATCTTCTTTATTAGTATCAACCAAGACAATTTTCGCTCCTACATGATGAATAACACTTGCAGATGCACTATAAGTATATGCGCAAGTTATAACTTCATCTCCCTCTCCTACTCCAAGTAATCTTAAAGTAAGCTCCATAGCTGCAGTTGCAGAATTTAAACAAACAGTCTTGTCTGTGTTTGTAAAAATAGAAAGCTCTTGTTCTAATTTTTTTGTCTTTGGGCCAGTTGTTATCCAACCTGATTTTAAAGTGTCAACAACTTCATCAATCTCTAATTGAGTAATATCTGGCGGAGAAAATTCTATTCTCATATAATCACTATCCTATCTATTATTGTTGTTACTATTATTTTCGTTCTTCTTATCTGCATCATTTGTTACATCAGCACTCTCATCAGTCTTTTCTAATGTAGAACTTTTCTTTTTATCAATAACAGCACCTTTTCCAGATTTAATATTATTGATTAAAGATTCCTTATCTTCTTCATCAACAACAATATATTCAACACTTTCAACTTTTTCTTGATTCTTATTATTGTCAATAACTACTTTTCCAGTATGGAAACTTTGACAACCAACAAAAGAAAGACAAACTAAACAAATTGGTAATAAATTTTTCTTTTTCATAATGAACTCCTATTCACTATCCTTTTCAACAACAGGTTTCATAGTTGGGAAAAGTAAAACATCTCTTATTGTATCTTGATTAGTTAAGTACATAATAAGTCTATCAACACCGATTCCCATACCGCCAGTTGGAGGAAGACCGATTTCAAGCGCATTGATGAAATCATAATCCATCATTTGAGCTTCTTCATCTCCATTTTCTCTAGCTTCAACTTGTTTTAAAAATCTTTGTTTTTGATCAATAGCATCATTTAACTCACTAAACGCATTTGCGATTTCTCCACAATTAACAAAAGCTTCAAATCTTTGAGTATATCTCTTGTCCTTAGGATCTCTCTTAGCAAGTGGACTGATTTCAACAGGATGCTTAGTAACAAAAGTAGGTTGAACCATATATTCTTCACAGAACTCTTCAAAGAATAGAGAAATAATTTCTCCTCTTGTAGTATTTTCTTTAACTTCAACTTTCTTTTCGATAGCAATCTTTCTTGCTTCTTCATCAGTTAAAATAGTTTCAAAGTCAACTCCTGCATATTCCTTAACAGCATCAACCATTGAAATTCTTCTCCAAGGTGGTTTGAAGTCAATAACTTTACCTTGTAATTCTATTTCTGCTTTTCCAATAACTTCCATGCAAACAGTATAAACCATTTCTTCGCAAAGAGTCATCATTTCTTCATAATCAACATATGCTTGATATAATTCAATTGCAGTATATTCAGGGTTATGAAGTTTATCCATACCTTCATTTCTGAACATTCTTCCCATTTCATAAACTTTATCAAAACCACCAACGATTAATCTCTTTAAATATAATTCATTAGCAATTCTTAAATACATATCGATATCTAAAGTATTATGATGAGTGATAAAAGGTCTTGCATTAGCTCCACCAGCAATTGTATTTAAAATTGGAGTTTCAACTTCTAAAAATCCTCTACTGTCAAGATATTTTCTAATAGCAGAAATAATTTTACTTCTCATTACAAAAACATCTTTAATTTCTGGATTTACAATTAAATCAACATATCTTTGTCTATATCTTAAATCAACATCTTTTAAACCATGGAATTTTTCTGGTAAAAGTTGTAAAGATTTTGTAAGTAAAACAACCTTTGAACTTCTAATTGAGATTTCTCCAGCATGAGTTGTGAAAACTTCACCTTCAACACCAACAATATCTCCTAAATCCAAAGTTTTAACTTCTTCATAACTTTCGCCTAAAACATCAAGCTTATTAAAAAGTTGTATTCTTCCAGAAAAGTCTTGTAAGTCCATGAAACAAACTTTTCCATGTCCTCTCTTAGTCATAATACGACCAGCAAGTCTTACAACTTTTCCCTCGTAATTATCATAATTATCTTTAATTTCTTTTGAGTAAATTGCACCTTCAAACTTTTCAATTTCATGCGGATCTTTACCAGCATCTACTAAGTCATGTAACTTTTGTCTTCTAACTAAGAGCATTTCATTTAAATTTTGTTCTTCCACAATATCACTCCTTAATTTCTCTTAATACTATCTATTTTGTATTCAACAACATTACCATTTGGTAATTGTACTTGAACTTTAGTTCCTTTTTTCTTACCTAAAATAGCTCTACCAACTGGTGATTCGTTTGAAATCTTTCCTTCAAGAGGATTACTTTCAGCAGAACCAACAATTGTATATTCTATTTTTTTCTTAGTTGCAACTTGAACCAAAGTAACAGTAGCTCCAACATTAACAGTTTTAGTATCAAGTTCAACTTCATCAATAATCTTTGCATTAGCAATCATATTGTCAAGTTTAATGATTTTTTCTTCTATTTGAGCTTGTTCATTCTTAGCTTCATCATATTCAGAGTTTTCAGAAAGGTCTCCAAAATCTCTTGCAATCTTTATTTTCTCTGCTATTTCTTTTCTCTTAACAGTTTTTAATTCTTCTAATTCTAATTCTAATTTTTTTAAGCCTTCGGCTGTTAAAAATATTTCTTTTTCGTCCATAGTATCTCTCCTTAAAAATTTACATTACCATTCGTATAATTATACTAAATTCAGACAAAAAAGTCAATGTAACTATGATATCTACATAATAACAAGGATTAAAAATCATACATTGTGCTTTTGTAAAAAAATACTTGACTAAAGCAAAAATTAGTGCTACAATAAACTTAGAAATATAGTAGAGTATTACTTTGTTAAATAGTATATTGCGCTATAATTTCATAAATATTTATTTGCTAGGAGGAGTGTTATGACTAAGCTAAAAAAATTTATAAGTTTATTGTTAGTTTCTTTTATGTTGTGTTCATGTGGATCTTCTGCTGCACTGAAAAAACTGGAAAACAAAGTTTTTGATGGTGAAAAAGGAGGTCAGATAGTAATAATTAAGGAGGAATCAAAAGCTCCAAGACTAATGTTTCAAGGTCCAAGTCCAATAACTCCTAATTCAACACCTGAACAAATTGAAAAAGATAGAGATAAATACGAAAAAAGTATTCCAAAAGAATATACTGACGTAAAAATTGAAGAAAAAGATGGAAAAAAGTATATTGTTGCAAAAGATTTTAAATACAAATTAGTAATTGTAGATGACAATACTATTCTTGATGAAGATGACAATATGAATTATAGATGCCTTGCAGATTTGTACAAAGTTGATAACAAAAAATAATTAAAACTCCACAAAGTGGAGTTTTTTTATTTCTTTCAGAAATACTATTGCTTGTAAACAAGCAATAGTTGAGATCTTCAGAGCAATTGTATCTAACGATACAATTATCCCATCAGACCTACTTTTGTTTACGAGTAAACAAAGTTAGGGCTAGATTGACTACACTGCGTTTCGCTCAAGATGACGTGTTGGGGAGACTTGTTCTGCTAATTGCTATGACGTGAATTATTTTGCTTTATAGTCTAACTTTTTAAATAAAATTACATGATTTTCTATTATATTTTTTACACTATATTTATAAAGATAATTCGAAGTTTATCTACTTTTAACGTCTAGCTACAAAACTACGTTCTTTCCCTTATACGTCATTTCGACCGAAACGAAGCGAAGCTGAGTGCAGTGGAGAAATCTCATACTTTTGCTTTAGCAAAAGTAAATGTATCGTAGATACATAAAATATATAAAAAAAAGTATTTTAGATAATTACGTTGCAATTATATATAGATTTATTGTTTTTATATAAGTCCTTTGCAGGACTTACTATTATTTGTAAACAAATAATAGTATGAGATCTCTCCACTCCGTTTCACTACGGTCGAGATGACGTGTTAGGAAGATTTCTTTTAAAAGCACTAAGACGTGAATCATTTTGTTTTATATGCAATTTCTAAATTCTAGTTATGGTAATTTTATTCATTTCTATAATATTTATAAAAATATTTTTTAAAGTTTATTTACCTTTAACGTCTAGCTCTTTAACAAGTTTTATTTCCTTATACGTCATTTCGACCGAAACGAAGCGAAGCTGAGTGCAGTGGAGAAATCT
>ERZ772930.235-NODE-235-length-19422-cov-3.25192_pt1 | contig 19422 bp, 17 predicted proteins | sample MGYA00511685_ERZ772930 | MGnify/ENA primary metagenome ERZ772930 (study PRJEB29015, sample SAMEA2738053) | human oral metagenome | biome: human oral; feature: human-associated habitat; material: saliva | place: China | collected 2226 ... | reverse complement strand
TACGAGTACCCAGTATGGTACCCTAAATGCTATGACCAATGATGGTTATGCCTTAAAGAAGTCGCCTTATGAATCATATTTAGCAGGTGAACACAATGAAAAGGCCTTATTGACAGGCTATAACAAGAAGGATGGAGATCTTTTTATGCTTGTAGATAAAAAGACCAATAAGGATACATATAAAGAGAGTATTAAGGCAATATATCCAAGGGCCTATAGGGAAATTATCAAGGCATATCCTGCAAATACGGACGAGGAAGCAGAAAATAACCAAAGGAAAATTTATAATGCGGCTACCTTTGGTTATGGCCATGATGTTTGGTCTAGGCTAGCTGTTAAGAGGGAGCCTGTCTACAGGTATTATTTTACTAAGGAAAATAAGTCTATCGGATCAAACCATACTGGCGAGCTACCATATGCCTACGGTAACTTGTGGACAGCACCCTACCTATATGATGGGACTGACAGAAGCCTTTCTAATACTATGGTGTCCTACTGGCTTAACTTTGTGAAGACAGGAGATCCTAATGGTGGTGGGCTTCCTAAGTGGGAACCATATACCAGTGGAAAAGTAATGGAATTTGGTAACAAGGTCGGTATGATAGAAGATCCAAATGAAGGCCTTTATAGGATTTTTGATACAGGCCTATAAAGCTAGTTATGAATCAAGCGAAAATTCAAGCGATATATAATCTTTGTTTGATACAAGAAGGAGTAAAATAGATGACAAAAGAAGAAAGAGCGATAAAATGGTTTAGTAAGGTGGATCAAAATCAGGAAATTGATCTGAAAACTAAGATGAAAATATGCGATATGGCAGCTATGATAATGCTGTTAATAATATTTTTAGTATTGGCAATAGAACTATCCCTGCTTGTTGGATTGGGTGGAATAGAGGTCATAAATGCCGCTACAGATTTTCTTAATAGTATTTCCCAGGGAAGACATACAAAGATGACTAGAATATCGATAATTATAGCTGGAGGGCTAACCTGTCTACCCCTATTTATATTACCTATTGGACTTGCAATCATTTTTAGGAACAAGTTGATTAGATCTCAGATAAATAAAATTAAATAAGCTTACCTATCTTATAGAATATAGTGAGTATAACAATATTAAAAAAGCCGGGCATTGTCCGGCTTTTTAATATATTAGCATCATAAGAAAAATATTAACGATATTCTGGAGTCCACTTAAAATCACGTACGGCTTTTGCCATATCTTTTTCTTTAGATTGTGCAAGTCCTTGCTCCTGTGCTTTCTTAGCTACTGCTTCAGCAACCTTTAAAGATACTTCTGCGACATATTTAAATGGTGGTAATACAGGTGCTCCTGGTTTAGTCATATCTATAATACCACTCAAAGAATGAGCAGCTTCACCGATCATTTCATCAGTTAAAAGGCTAGCTTCTGAAGCTAACATTCCAAGTCCTAGTCCTGGGTATATTAGAGCATTGTTAGCCTGACCAATTACATAGTCAACTCCCTTATAAGTAACTGTGTCTGCAGGTATACCTGTAGCAACAAGAGCCTTTCCATCTGACCATCTAATCAAATCCTCAGCCCTTGCTTCTGCCAATTTAGTTGGGTTTGAAAGAGGAAAAATCATAGGTCGGTCTGCATTTTGACACATTGCTTCCACAATTTCTTTAGTGAAGGTATTTGGTTGGGTAGATGTTCCCACCAAAATAGTTGGTTTAACGGTCTTTATAACCTCTAAAAGGCTAGTAAGCGTGTCTGTATTGGCAAAGTCAGCACGATTTTTTGCAAAAGGTCTCTGTTCTGGTGTTAAATCATCCATATCATCAAATAAAAGACCCTGTTTGTCTACCATAAAGAAACGTTTATAGGCTTCTTCTTCTGAAAGACCAAGAGTGACCATTTCACGATGGACCCTAGAGGCAATACCTGCACCAGCAGTTCCACCTCCAAAGCAAAGGTAGGTTTGGTCTGTCAGCTTTTCTCCGGTAACTGCAAGAGATCCAAAGATCCCACCTAGTGTGACTATACCAGTACCTTGTATATCATCATTGAAGGTAGGAATTTGTTTGCGGTATTTTTCAAGTATATTTGCAGCATTAGATCGGCCAAAGTCTTCCCAATGAAGGTAAAGTTTAGGGAAGAGTCTTTCTGCAGTGTTAACAAAATTATCGATAAAATTATAGTAACGATCACCACGTATGCGTTCATGACGATTACCTAAATAATTTGGGTCATTGCGTAGTTCTTCACGGTTTGTTCCAGCATCAATAACCAATGGTAAAACCATTGAAGGATCGATACCGGCAGCACCAGTGTATACCATTAGTTTTCCGACTGATATATCTACACCATTTGTTCCCCAATCGCCAATTCCTAGAATTTCTTCTGCATCTGTCACTACAATAAGTCGTATTTCTCGACCACCAGCAGCATTTATCAAGCTTACTTCAATATCTTCAGGATGATTTATATCTAGATAGCCTGCATATTGTGGATCAACAAAAAAATTACTATATCCTTCTATAGTTTCTGCAATTGTTGGATCATATACTATAGGATTAAACTCTTCTAAATGATGAGAAAACAAGTAGTAGAAAAGCCTGCGATTGGTATTAAATATTTCCATAAGGAAAAGTCTTTTTTCTAGATCACTTGACTTTGTCTGCAACTGAGCATAAGTTTGAGTTGCTTGTTCTTCTATAGTTTGAACATAAGGTGGCAAAAGACCTATTAGTCCAAGCTCTTTTCTTTCTTCCATAGTAAAGGCAGTACCCTTATTAAGGAATGGATCGTTTAAAATTTTATGTGCACTCATATAGTCCACCTCCTTTAATAGAATTATACTACTTTTTATTGATTAAAAAAAGAGTCTTAGGGTAAATATAATATAATGCGAATGTTACTATTTAATTTATTTTTTTAAATCAGTACTGTTTTTGAACAAAAGATGTTAAATATATATTGATTTTAATAGATGACAAGTAATATCAAAAGCTTAAATAATATTTATTACTAGATTTTGGTTGCTTTATAAAAGTTACTTTCTAAGTTTTTTTGTTTAATTTTTGTAAATTCAACACACACAATTAAATGATTAAAAGTTTAGTTTATTTGGCTTTTAAAATAGAAAAAAATAGGAGGGGAATCATATGTTTAAAAGAAAGGATAGGTTGTCAAAAAGAACTTATGCAATTGGTACCACATCTGTTGTTGCAGGTATACTTTTTGCCTTAAGTTTAAATGGTAACGAAGTTTACGCTGCAGAAGATGCTAGTTTACCTTCAACTGGAGGTACAGCAGTATCTAGTGCACCAACAAGTGTCAGTGCACCAACAAGTGTCAGTGCACCAGCAAGCATAAGTGCACCAGCAAACGCAAGTACATCAGCAAGTACAAGTGCTCCAGCAAGCGCAAGTACACCAGCAAGTGCAAGTGGGCCAGCAAGTGTCAGTACACCAGCAAGCACAAGTGCACCAGCAAGTGTCAGCACACCAGCAAGTACAAGCGGGTCATCACGTGTAACTGTAAGTGGTGATACAGCCACTCTACCAAGTATTCCAACACCGATAGTACCTGGTTTATATGCTGATAAGAAGGAGTCATCTGCAATAGATTTTGATCCAGATAATGGAAATATCGATGTAGAAGAAAGTGTATATTATACAAGGTTAGGTAATATAAGGTATGTAGATAAGGCTACAGGAAATACTGTTGGTAATAGAGTGACATATAATAATGACCCTATAGATGCAACTAAGGCAGCGCCAACGCTTTTACCAGATTTACCTGAAGGATACAAATATGTCTTAAGTGGACCAAACTCTGAACTTCCACTTGCAAGTACTGAAAAAATAACACGAGCTCGTGGCACTAACAAGGAAGATATTGAAAAGAGTAATAGTCCTGTAATTGTAACTCGTTCAAATGATAAGTTCACTTTTACACCACTAAATGATGAAGTTTCTCCTTTTTTAGCAGGTGTGCCATATAGCTACAGTCAGGGCAACAATGTAATTTTCTATATTGAGCAGCCACAACCGCAGCCGCAGCCACAACCGCAGCCGCAACCGCAGCCACAACCGCAGCCGCAACCGCAGCCACAACCGCAGCCACAACCGCAGCCGCAGCCACAACCGCAGCCGCAGCCACAACCGCAGCCACAACCACAGCCGCAGCCGCAACCACAGCCTGAACCAAAGCCAGAGCCAAAGCCTGAACCACAGCCAGAGCCAAAGCCTGAACCAAAGCCACAGCCTCAGCCAAAACCAAGATATGTAAAAGAGAAGCCAAGGCTAGTTAAGACAGGTATGACAGGGACTTCAACACTTATTCCAGGTTTGAGTCTAACAGTTGCGGGAGCCCTACTAAGAAGAAAGAACAAGTAATTTTGGAATATAAAACTAGAATATAAAACTAGAATATAAAACTAGAATATAAAACTAGAACATAAAAGAACGCCTCTATAAGTCAAACTATAAGACTTGTATGAGGTGTTTTTTTAATACGAATAATTAATAAAAGCTCAACAATCAAACAATAAAGATAAAGATTTTCATTGACTTTTATATTTATTAGACTTATAATATCTATGAATAAATATATAAATATTCATTGGTTAACAGGAGGTTAATGATGGCTAGAGCATTCACTGAAGAAGAAAAGTTAGAAATAAAAGAAAAAATCATGGAAACGGCCCTAGACCTATTTCATGACAAGGGGACCAAGTCTTTAAGTATAGGGGAGCTTACAAGGAGAGTAGGGATAGCCCAAGGTAGTTTCTATAACTTTTGGAAGGACAAGGAGTCATTAATTATCGACTTAATGGCATATAGGTCAAGACAAAAACTGACTGGAATAGAAGCTATATTTCCGCAGTCACTAGAGGATCCTATAGGCTTTTTATCTCAAGTAATATACAAGTACTCATTAGACCTAATGATAAAAATAAAGACTCAACCAATCTACGAGGATGCCTTTGATATATTTAAAAAAGACAAGCTTAGTGAGGTTGATAGGATAGAAAAACTATATGGAGATTTTTTAAAAAAGCTTGTAGACTACTGGAATGAAAATTCTGCTGTGAAAAATGCAGACCAAAGGGGCCTATCTAATGCTTTTGTGGGTAGCTTTTTACTCTGTTCAGAATACAAGCATTTTGATGATGATTATTTTGAAGGAATACTTGAAACATATATTGCATCTATAGTAAATAGGTATATTGATCTTTAAGGCATTAAAGGGGGACAAAAAATGATAGTAGACTTTATTAATCTAAAAAAAGAAGATATTTTGATTGCAGGTGGAAAAGGTGCAAACTTAGGTGAGATGACGGCTGCAAATATAAATGTACCAAGAGGTTTTGTATTGACAGCTGATTCCTACAAGGACTACCTAAGAAACAATAATATTGAATCTATTATTAAAAAAAGTATCGAAGACGCAGCAAATGATGAAAATAAGCTAATAGAGGCCGCAACATCTTTTCGTCAGCTTATTAAAAATGGAGAATTTTCAGAAGAGGTTCGAAAGGAGATAGAATATAAGTATTCCATGCTTGGTGAAAATGTAAGGGTAGCCGTACGTTCTTCTGCCACAGCGGAGGACCTACCTGATGCCAGTTTTGCAGGCCAACAGGAAACATATTTAAATGTAAGAGGGATAGACGACCTCCTAGTCCAGATCCGTAACTGCTATGCATCCTTGTGGGGCAATAGGGCTGTATCCTATAGGCTTCACCAAGGCTATGACCAGTTGGCTGTTTCTATTGCGGTAGTAATTCAGGAGATGGTGGAGAGTCAGAAGGCTGGAGTTTTATTTACAGTTAACCCAGTAAGCAAAAAAGAAGATGAAATGCAGATTAATGCAAGCTATGGACTAGGCGAAAGTGTTGTAAGCGGTAGGGTAACTCCCGATACCTATGTGGTAAATAAGAAAGGCGAAATTTTAGACATAAGTATTGGTAGTAAGGCCAGTCAAATAATATACGGTGATAAGAATACTGTAGAAGTTGAAGTTGAGGCAGCTAAGAAAAGTGAGAGGGCCTTGAATGATGATGAAATCAGGGGCCTTATTAAGGCGGGTCTAAATATAGAGGACCATTATGACATGCCTATGGATATAGAGTGGGCCATTAGAGATGGTCAAATATATATTTTGCAGGCTAGGGCAATAACTACCCTTAAAAATAATGAAATTGATGAGGACAAGGTTAAGGCCTACCTAAAGGATATGAAGCTAAGTAAGGGAACACGTGAAAAACTGGGCTTTCTTTTAGAGAAAATGCCTTTTGCCTACAGGCCCCTAGACTATGATTTTATGATTGCTATAAATGATCAAAAGGGTAAGATCTTTGCTGAAGGTGGCCTAGTAATAAATGCAAATCCACAAATGGACCAAGACGGTATCCAAACCCTACCAGATGGGTCTAAATCAATAAACAAAAATATCTTTAAAATTCTAAAGTTAGTAAAAAAGCTAAAAGACTTTGACTATTGCTCAGATATGTGTAGGGAATTCATGGCCCAGTATGAGGCTGACCTAAATAAAATCAAGGATATAGATTTTGATCAAATGAGCCTAGGTGAGGCTAGTAGTTTTTTGAAATATAGCTACCAGCTGACTAAAAAACTAGCCTATGATAGGTTTAAATATGCCCTTTTTCCAACTATGATAGTTTTTGATAAGTACAGTAAGATAATAAAGAAGGTTGACCCTAGTTACACCGCCTTTGACCTTTATTGGGGCTTAGATAATAAGACAGCCCTAGTTAATAATGAAATTTCTCTTATTGGCCAAAGGATACTCGAAGACACCCAATTAAAGGAAGCCGTTCTATCAGGTGCTAGCTATAATGACCTTCACGCAAAATTTGAAGGTTTTAGAAGAATGACTGATGAATTCCTTAAAAACAGTGGCTATAAGTCTGATTATAATTGCTATTGCCTTGAGGCAAAGACCTTTTTTGAAGAGCCAGACAGGATAGTAAATATAATAAGGCCAATGTTAAACCTAGACAATAAAAACGAATTAAATACTTCTAAAAAAGATTATAACGATCTTATGGAAAAGCTTAAGTCCATTTATGGCAATAAGTATAGCAAGCTTGAAAAAGACATTGAAAACTTTAGGTACTTCCATATAGTTCGTGAGGAAAGTCAGTACCTATGGGAAAGTCTATTTTTCTATGTAAGAAGGTGTGTTAGAAGGATAAATCTGCTTCTTCTTGACAGTGAAGACTATAGGAGTGGTGTTGCCAACCTATTTTTGAAGGACCTAGTAAAGGCTATGGATAGGGGCTACTTAAGTGATGAGGACAAGGAAAATATAAGGAGGAGGCAGGAAAATTTCCCACTAGCTACAAGGGTATGGGAGGAATCTAAGCTTCAAGTATTTGATGCCAAAGGTGATATCCTAAAGGGTGTAAGTGGAAGCACAGGAAGCGTACTTGGTAGGGTTTGTATTATACGAGATACAGATGAATTCTACAAGATGCAAAAGGGTGATATCCTAGTTTGCCACTTGACAGACCCAGAATGGACACCATTATTTAAACTTGCAAGTGGTGTAGTTGCCGATACTGGAGGGGCCTTGAGTCATGCAGCTATCGTTGCAAGAGAGTTTAATATACCAGCCGTACTTGGAGTTGGTTTTGCTACTTCTAGGTTTAAGGACGGGGATATGATTGAGGTTGACGGTGATAAGGGAACAGTAAGAGGTATGTAATATGGTTTCAGATATAGAAAAAAAGGAGCTAAGGAGGAAGTCTATCCTAAATGGTCCCATCTTGCCCCTATTAGTAAAAACATCCATACCTACTATAATAGGCATGCTGGTAATGGTAATATACAATTTGACCGATACATTTTTTGTTGGTATCCTTGATAATAAGTCAATGACAGCAGCAATAGGGATAGTCTTTAGCTTTATGGGCTTTGTTCAGGCCATTGGATTTTGGTTTGGTTATGGTAGTGGAAATATAATGTCAAAAAGAATCGGACAGGGTAGTGAGAAAGAGGCGGAGAAAATATCTTCTATTGGAATACTATTTGCACTAGGAGTAGGGATCCTTATAGCCCTAATTTCATGGATACATATATCACCACTTGCTAGCTTTATAGGAGGAAGTGCATCAGAGAGTCTGATGGGATTTACTGTGGACTACCTTAAGGTAATAGTCCTAACCATACCGTTTGCCCTATACTCCATCACCCTATATAACCAGCTAAGGCTTTGCGGTAATGTTAAGGATGGTATGCTAGGCCTACTTTCAGGCATGCTGGTAAATATGGTCTTAGATCCTATTTTAATGTTTGGTCTAGGATTTGGATTTATCGGGGCTGGCTATGCTACCTTGATAGGACAAGTAGTGAGTTGTGTTGTACTCACAGGTCTGTCTATGAAAAACGGGAATATTAGGGCAAGCTTAAAAAATGCAAGGGTAAATAGGGAGAGGGTCTACCATATTTTGGCGGGTGGAATGCCAAATTTTTTGCGTCAATCTATCACTAGTGTAGCCCTGATTCTTCTCAACATATCTGCAGCAAGATACGGTGATGGACTCCTTGCAGCCTTGACTATTAGTTCAAGAATCCTAGCCCTCGCATATTTGATAATGATAGGCTGGGGTCAGGGATTTCAGCCAATTTGTGCTATGAATTATGGGGCAAACCAGTATGATAGGGTGAAAAAAGCCTTTAAACTGGCAGTTTTAGGGGCAACTGTTTTTTTAATTATATCTGCCCTAGGTTTGTATATATTCTCAGAAGAGCTAATTATGACTATGACAAGGGATAGCCAGGTGATCCTATATAGCAAGAAGTTACTAAACCTTCAATGTATAAGCCTACCACTATTGGGGTATTTTGCCCTGGCTAGCATGCTTATGCAGAATATAGGCCAGTATTTCTGGTCCTCTCTTATTTCTGTCTCACGTCAGGGTATCTTTTACATACCTCTTTTATATATACTTACAGGGGCCTTTGGTCAGGTTGGTATTTTCCTACTACAGCCAGTGGCAGACTTTATGTCCTTTATATTAGCCCTAGTGGTAGTTTGGAAAATAGGACTTGGGACTAGAAGTAAAGACATGGAATATGATAAAATCAAATATAATCAGTAATAAACTGGTAAATATTTGAAGGGACAAAAAAATAATGAAAAATAAGATCAAATTCCATAGTATTTATTATAGATTTTACTTGTTTATAATCTTGCTTACTATAGGAGTAGTAAAATTTATATCAAATGGTAAGCCTATAAGCGCTCTTTTTCTTGATTATAATTTTACTATTAGCCAGGACCAGTTAACATATATTACACTAGGTTTGACCCTAGTCATTGTGGTAATATTCTCTATTTTTGGCTATAAAATATATCTATGTAAGGATGGGATATACCTGAGAAAAATTGACCTCCTAGTGGGGTGGGATGAAATAGATAGCCTAAGCCACGTTTGGATCAATTCTTTTTCTGTTAGAAATGGATTAATACGATTTTATAATAGAAAAACCCTGGTTATCTATAGGAAGGGATACAAAGCAATTTGTGTATATAATATTTCCCTCTTATCCTTATTTGCTGCTAAAGTATATTGCAACAGGATAAAGACTAATATCTTATTGGCCAGTCTTGCAACCATGCTTAATGTAGGCTTTGGTGGATGGGTACTTTATCAGTTCTTTTTTGCTGGCCTAGACAGCATGAAACTTTGGATATTTTTCACTTGGATGGGCTTATTTTTTATTAAGACATTGACTCTACCACTTATAATGACAAGTTTAGAGAATAAAATTCATGGAGGCTACCTCTACCATGATACGGCCTACGAGAAAGATAGGTCTGCCGTGATTCATTTATAGTAAATCAGGAAAAGAACTTATAATTTAACATAAATTCTACTTACGAGAATTTTTAAAAAATAGTATAATGTAGTTAATAAATAATTCAAGGTAGATTACATTTTTTGGAGGTAGAAAAGATGAGACAGTATATAGTAGACGCATTTGCAGATAAGGTGTTTTCTGGTAACCCAGCAGCAGTTTGTGTTATGGAAGAATGGCTTTCAGAAGATCTTATGATGAACATAACAAGAGAGAACAACTTATCTGAAACAGCCTTTGCGGTTAAAGTTGATGAAGGCAAGTACCATCTTAGGTGGTTTACACCAGGTGGGGAAATTGACCTTTGTGGACATGCGACACTTGGAACAGCATTCGTAATCATGAATTACTATGACAGAGACCTAGACCGGGTTTCTTTTGATACCCTAAGTGGGGAATTGATAGTTATGAGAGATAAGGACCTTTATGAATTAGATTTTCCTAAGTATGACCTGGAAGAGGTTCCAGTTACACAGGCCATGACAGATACTATTGGATGCCAGCCTCTAAAGGCATATATGGCCCGTGACCTACTATGTATAATTGATGATGAACAGGCTGTAAGAAACTTAAATCTTGATATGATGGACTTCTTCTACACGTATCTGCACCTGGTAAGGACTTTGACTGTGTATCAAGGAGTTTTGCCCCTAAATTAAATGTACCGGAGGACCCTGTTTGTGGTTCAGGACATTGCCATATCATCCCATATTGGGCGGATATATTAGGTAAAAATGACCTAGTTGCCTATCAGGCATCTAGTAGGGGGGGTACCCTATATTGTAGAATAGAGGATGACAGGATTGCTCTTGCTGGTAAGGCTTGTTTATATTCAATAGCTGATATAAAAGTATAGTAAATAAACAACAAGGAACGCTGTAGTTAGGTAAATAATAAAATTATAGGGAGGTTTATGGAAAATTTGAACTTATATCCTTGGGTAATTAGCCTAGATAAGGAAAAAACTATTGAATACTATATAAATAACGATCTATCAGAAGATAAGGACCTAAACCTAGCTTTAAAGAAGCATTTAGATTCTGACACTCTTAACTTTATAGAGGGATTTGGTGTAGATATAAATAAGGCCAGTGTACGCTTTATTCCAAGTATATTTGATAAAGAGGATATAGGAATGTTGTCTAAAGACTTTTATAAGTTAGGTTTTATGTTTGCTGGCCAACTGGATGCAGTTCCTAGTGTTCAGTGGGATTTTTACTTTGATGAACTTGATGATGAACCACCAATTTTTGAAATAGATGAAACCAGTCCAAAGAGAATAGAATTTGATGATTTTATAGCATTTCATACTTCTAGTGACAAGATGGGGGTCTATAAATTCAGTCCGGGAGTAGCCTATGATGAATCTATTGAAGATTGGAACTCGGGTTTTGTGTATTGCAACGCTGTATTTTCTATTGATTAACTTTATAAGAAAAATTTAATAAATGATTATAAGTGATGCTGTCTGTGAAATCAAATACTCAAGAAAAGATTTTCACCTTTTCATGTGGTTTATTTGTAAAAGATATTTATTATTGAAGTTTACAATATGGCTATTGTATAATTAAGTCATAAAAAATAATGTATATAAAATAAACTTGTGGGAGTGGAAGTATGAAGTCTATGTGGAATAATTGGTTAAAGCAGGCAGTTTTTCTTTATTCTGTATTATACACATTTGCAACAATTTTAAATAGCATGCTGTATCTTTTAAAGGGACATTATGAAGATCCTAATGGTAATTTGCATGAATTGCATAGGGCTATTTGGCTGTTTCAATCATAGGATGAGTCAAAGGTCTTGCTAAAAGTAAAAGTTTAATTAGTAGATAAGTGATGGGAGAAAGCGACATGATAAATGATGCAAGTCAAAATTATAAGAGAACAATAGGTCTAAATCGTGACCAAATTAAGTACATAGCTATGTTTCTAATGCTATTGAATCATATATCAATAATATTTCTAGAGCCGGGTACCTTTTTGTCAGAGCTTTTTTTGGACTTGGGTTACTTTACTGCTATTACCATGTGCTATTTTTTAGTTGAAGGATACCAATACACTCATTCAAAAAAGAAATATGCAAGCAGGTTACTTATATTTGCCTTAATATCTGAGATTCCATTTTGCCTAGCCTTTACTGAAGAGGGTATTATAGGATTTCATGGACTAAATATGATATTCACCCTGTTTTTGTGCTTTGGGATACTTGTGGTACATGAAAGGGTGGCGAGTAAGCTTTTAAGGATAGCTTGCACAATTGGTCTAATTATAACATCACTAATATCAGACTGGGCACTATTGGCACCAATATTCACCCTATTATTTATCAGGAGCTATGGATCAAAATCAAAGACAAAAAATGCCTTCATTATAGCCATGATTTTGTTTGGAATAACGGAATTTGTTGCTAAGTCATCCCTTCTTCCATTTAAGGAAAATTTGATTTATACTCTGGGAAGTTTGCTAGGCATCCTGCTTGCTGGCATATCAATTGTATATTTATATAATGGTAAGAGGATGAAAGGGGGAAGAGAGCTTTCTAAGTGGTTCTTTTACGTATTTTATCCAGGGCATTTATTGGTACTAGGCCTTATTAGGATATTTTTGGTATAAGGAAGATAGGATTACAAAAATGTATATAAACGGGAAATTTGATTTAGAAGGTTGAAATTAAATAAATATCAGCTTATAAATCAAATAAAAATTAACATTAAAAGAAAAACAAACAGACTAATTTAAACATTTTTACAAAAAGTTAGAAAAATATTCGATTTCTTCTTTTTAAATTGCTACTTTTGTAGTATTATATATAGAGTGCTTGGTATAAGTAAAAAAACTTTAAGGCTGGATAGTCTCTGGTAAAGGATTATCTGTAAAGTCTATAAGTAAATTTGAATTTAATTGAAAGAGGAATATAGTATGACAAGAAATGTTGGTACAGTAGCGCGTGGAGTACGTTGCCCAATAATTCGTCAGGGTGACAATTTATCAGAGATTATAGTAGATTCAGTAATAGAAGCTTCTAAGACTGATGGTTTTGACCTAGGAGATAGGGATGTAGTTGGTATTACAGAATCTATCGTAGCAAGAAGCCAGGGTAACTATGCTTCTATAGATGCAATAGGTAAGGATGTTAAGGCTAAGTTCGGTGGGGAAACTGTAGGTATTATCTTCCCAATCCTTTCTCGTAATAGATTTGCTATCTGCCTAAAGGGTATGGCTATGGGTGCTAAGAAGGTCGTTTTAATGCTTTCATATCCAAGAGATGAAGTTGGTAACCAGTTATTGACAGAAGACCAGCTAGATGACAAGGGAATAGACCCATATTCAACAGTATTGACACTTGAAAAATATAGAGAATTATTTGGTAAGAATATCCACCCATTTACAGGTGTGGACTATGTTGACTACTACAGTGAAGTTATTAGATCAGCTGGTGCAGAAGCTGAAATTGTGTTTGCTAACCATGCTACTGAGATATTAAACTACACTAAGAATGTGATAAACTGCGATATCCATACTAGAAAGAGAACAAGTAGGATACTAAAGGCTGCAGGAGCTACAGTTTATGGTATGGATGAAATATTGACTGAATCAATAGACGGAAGTGGTTACAACACCCTATATGGGCTATTGGGATCAAATAAGTCAACAGAGGACAGCGTAAAGCTATTCCCTAATGAATGTACTGACCTTGTATATGATATCCAGGCCAAGTTATTAGAAAAGACTGGTAAGCATATAGAGGTAATGGTATATGGAGATGGTGCTTTTAAGGATCCAGTAGGACAGATTTGGGAACTTGCTGACCCAGTGGTATCACCAGCCTATACTAAGGGACTAGAGGGTACACCTAATGAATTGAAGCTAAAGTATCTAGCAGACAATGACTTCAATGATTTATCAGGTGAAGCTCTTAAGGAAGCTATATCTGAAAGAATAAAGACTAAGGATGCTTCCTTGGTAGGAAAGATGGAGTCTGAAGGTACTACACCAAGAAGACTTACAGACCTAATTGGTTCATTATGTGACCTTACAAGTGGTTCAGGTGACAAGGGTACACCAATAGTACTTGTACAGGGATACTTTGATAATTATACAAACAATTAATCGAAAATAAATTATAAATTGGACTAGTATTTAGGCTGGAAGGTCTAGAGGCTAGTCCTTATTTTTATATCTTATTATTAGATTAGAATATCAAAATATTAACAAAAGTCTTGTTTAATAATTTGAATTGTGCTAATATGAAGGAAATTAATAGTTTAGGAGGAGTTATTATGGCAAAAATATTAATTAGTCCAAGCAAGTATATCCAGGGACCAGGAGAGCTAAATAGGCTTGGCCAGTATGTTGAAAATCTAGGTAATAAGGCCCTTATCCTGATAACTGAATCAGGCTACAAGAGGGTGGGACCAGGCATAGAGGAAGGCTTTAAGTCTTCTGAAGCTAGCATGGAGGTTTGCTATTTTAATAGAGAATGTTCAAAGGTTGAGGTTGATAGAATCATCGACAAGTATGTAAAGGATGATGATTGTGATATTATTGTCGGTGTTGGTGGTGGTAAGGTTGCTGATACAGCCAAGGCAGTTGCCTACTATACAGGCAAGCCAGTAGTTGTATGTCCAACAATAGCATCAACTGATGCACCATGTAGTGCCCTATCAGTTTTATATACTGAAGATGGTGTTTTCGACCAGTATCTATTCTTACCAAAGAATCCAGATATTGTTATGATGGATACTGAGGTTATATCAAAGTCTCCAGTTAGGTTAACTGTTGCAGGTATAGGAGATGCCTTAGCTACATATTTTGAAGCTAGAGCATGTAAGGCTAGTGGAGCTATTTCTTGTGCAGGAGGCAAGACAACAGAGGCTGCTATAGCTTTAGCTAAGCTATGTCTTGATACACTTTTAGAAGAGGGCTTGAAGGCCAAGATTGCCCTAGAAGCAGGTGTATGCACAGAGGCAGTTGAAAAGATAGTTGAAGCGAATACCCTATTAAGTGGGCTAGGCTTTGAGTCTGCTGGTTTGGCAGGTGCCCATGCCATCCACAATGGTTTGACTGCCCTTGAGGAATGTCACCATATGTACCATGGTGAAAAGGTAGCCTTTGGTACACTAACTCAGCTTGTATTGGAAAATGCCCCAACTGAGGAACTAGAGGAAATATACAATTTCTGTATAGATATGGGTCTACCTGTTACACTAGAAGAATTGGGTGTTAAGGAAATAAATAAGGATAGGCTATTAGAGGTAGCTAGACTTGCATGTGCAGAGGGTGAGACAATTCATAATATGCCTTTTGAGGTTGATGAAGACAAGGTATGTAGTGCTATAATAGCTGCAGATGCTATGGGTAGGTTCTTCTTAGGCCTATAGGTAGGTATTTTAGGTAGCTAGATAATCTGCTTATTATAAATATAAAATTAAGTGGGATAAGACCTTATAGGTTTTATTCCACTTTTTAAGATTATGTACTATAATAGAGGTAGGGATATATAGGGCCAGCCAATGAGGTCACAAATTAGGCCCATATACTTCCTATATATGTTGATATATAAGTTTATTTGATGTGGAGGTCATTGTTATGAGTCAAGATAAGAATTTAAAGAAGTACAAGTGTAGACCATGTGGTTTTGTATATGATCCTGAAAAGGGTGTGCCTGCCTACGGTATTGAACCAGGAGTTCCTTTTGAAGATCTTCCAGATGACTGGGTATGTCCAAATTGTGCAGCTAGCAGGTGGATGTTCGAAGAAGTTAAGGAAGACTAATAGGACTCAGTCAGCCCTATATAATTAATATTATGGAGGGAACAATGAAGTTAGTAATTGATTTGTTTATAGCCTTTGCCAAGATTGGTAGCTTTACCTTTGGGGGAGGCTATGCCATGTTACCTATGATAAAGAAGGAAGTAGTTGAAAGACATGGCTGGGCAAGTGATAACGAAATTTTGGATTATTTTGCAATTAGCCAGGTGACACCAGGTGTAATAGCTGTAAATACAGCAACCTTTGTTGGCTACAAGATAGGTGGACTAGTGGGTGCTATCGCGGCAACCCTAGGTGTTATATTCCCATCTATTGTAATTATAGCAGTAATAGCAGCCTTTTTGACAAATTTTGCCAGCCTACCAGCAGTAGTTCACGCCTTTAATGGAATCAGGGCATGTGTATGTGTTCTTATATTAAATGCAGTATATAATATGGCCAAAAAGTCTGTAATTGATATACCGACAGCTATCATATTTATCCTAGTAGCTATTGTAGCAATAATGAGTGTAGTTTCACCCTTTATACTAGTGATTCTAGCAGGTGTATTAGGATTTATTATCCAGTATTTTAAGCTAAGAAAGAAGGTGGACTAGGTGCCAGGAATTTTTAAGTTAGTCTACTATTTCTTCACTACAGGCTTATTTGCTGTAGGGGGTGGCCTTGCAACCCTACCATTTCTATATGATATTGGTAAGAAGACAGGTTGGTATACAGCAGTAGATGTTGGTAATATGGTTGCTATAGCCCAGAGTACGCCCGGTCCAACTGGTATAAATATGGCTACATACGTTGGTTTTAAACAGTTTGGAGTCTTAGGAGCAATTATAGGTCCGGTATCTTTGGTTCTGCCATCCCTAATTATCATAATAATAGTCTATAGGATCCTGGACAAGTTTAAGGAATCACAGACCGTACAAAGTGTTTTCTATGGACTAAGACCGGCCTCAAGTGGTTTGATTTTGGCGGCTGCCTTTAGTGTTATTCAGATCTCCCTATTGGATATGGCCAATAAGGGGTCGTTTTTGGGATATTTTAGGTGGCCAGCCCTGGCTTTAGCAGGACTTATATTCTTGTTACAATATTACAAGAAAAATATCCATCCAATATTTTTGATAGTATTGGCAGGTATTATTGGTTTTGTATTTAAGATATAATATCAGATATGCGGTACGATATAAGTAATGTGACATAAAAAATGTGACATTAAAATTATAATTATAAAATTGCTATATTAAAAGGGGTCATACCCTTTTGCATAAAAAATAGAGAAGGAAGCCTAATGATAGTCTTCCTTCTCTATTTTGTTTAATAGGTTTATTAAGGTATTCTTATGTGCTAATTTAATATGCAAAACTACCTGTCTGTATTCAAGTCGTAGTCAACCAAAAGGTTGGCCTTTATTAGTATTGGTCTAAGAGCAGTGTATAGAAGCATAGCTATTACAACTGTAGTTATAGCATTGAAGAATGTTGCTCCTGCACTAAACTTTGCTAGAACGCTAGCAACATCAGCTGGTTGACCTAATACATATATCTTATAAAAGTATCCTACAATTGGGTCTGCAAATACATTAAATGCCATACCTATTATTGATCCTGATAGGGCATACCTGAATACTTTTTGTGGATCGTTAGTATGGTTAATTCTACCAATCTTGTGGGCAAATAAGCCAACAATAAGGCCTATGCACAGCTTAAGTACAAAAGTCTTAGGCGCTACTAGTATATAAACCGGGTCCATTATGTCAGCAATTGTCATACCGATAGCCCCAGCAAGTCCACCATATACACCACCTAATAAAAGAGCAGCAAGTACAAGAAAGACATTGCCAAAGTGGATTGATGTTGCATCTCCTCCTGGAACAGGTATCTTAATCTGTAGGTAAGTAAATGTTACAAAGCAAAGAGCGGCAAGTATTGCAGACTGTGTCAGCTTTGCTAGATTCTTATTTTTCATAAATCCTCCTTTAAGTATTAAAATATAATTACAAATACAATTCTATCAATTTAAGGCTTATAAAGTCAACTATTAGGCGTCATATGATAAAAAAATACACTTTGAACCCATACAATTTTAATTATCTTTTAAAAACTATTATCATAAATAGACCTTTAGCAAATAATTTTAAAAAGGTCTATAATATTCCGGTTTATTTGGTATAATATATATGGAAGATTCAGGTTGGTCAGACAAGCACTGGTCAATCAATAATATATAAGGGAGAGGATAAACATGGATAGAAATGACAAGTGTTGGTGTGGTAGTGGACAAAAGTACAAGAAATGCCACATGGATTTTGATGACAAGATAAAAGAATATGCTATGAAGGGCCATATAGTACCTGATAGATTTAATATAAAGACACCTAGAGAGATAGAGGCAATAAAGGAGAGCGCCAAGGTAAATACAGGGGTTCTTGACCACCTAGAGGGAAAGATTGTTGCAGGTATGTCTACTGAGGACATAAACAAGCTAGTTCACAACTATACTATAGAGCATGATGCAATACCAGCTCCTTTGAACTATGAGGGATTCCCAAAGAGCTGCTGTACCTCTATTAATAATGAGGTATGCCATGGGATACCTTCAGAGGATATTATCCTGAAGGAAGGAGATATAATTAACGTAGATGTATCTACCATAAAGAATGGTTATTTCTCTGATGCATCCAGAATGTATATGGTAGGTCAGGTAAGTGAAGAGGCTAAAAAACTTGTTGAGACAACTAAGGAGTGTCTAAATGCAGGTTTAGACCAGGTAAAGCCTTGGGGCCATATAGGTGACATTGGAGCTGCTATCCAGGAATACGCTGAATCTAGGGGCTATTCAGTAGTTACTATGTTCGGAGGACACGGTATAGGAAATGAATTCCATGAGGAACCATTTGTGTCTCATGTAGGAAGAAGGGATACAGGTATGTTAATGGTGCCTGGTATGGTATTTACAATAGAGCCTATGATCAATATTGGTAAGCCACAGGTCTACGTAGATAAGAAGAATGGATGGACTTCATATACAAAGGATGGAAGCCTATCAGCCCAGTGGGAGCACCAGATTTTGGTCACTGAAGATGGATATGAAATAATTTCAGCTTAATTTATAAAAATGATTGACAGGGACGGATTTTTGTATTATACTATTTGAGTAGTGAAAAGAAGTAGAATCCGTTCTCACCTTACGGCACGGCTAGTAGGGTTGTATAAGTTTAATCAGTAGTTAATTTTGCTGTTTTATTTTAGAACTTATGACGGATTTTTATATCCGTCTTTTTTTCGTACTAGAGAATTTCTCAGTGAGAGATTTTATTTTTTAGAAAGTTGAGGTGTTCTAAGATTAGTAAAGAAATAGCTATCAATGAAGAAATAAGAGTTAAGGAAGTCAGATTGATTTCTGAAACAGGAGAACAGTTAGGTATAGTTACTTCTAAGGAAGCGAAGGAGTTGGCAAGTTCTAAGAATTTGGATCTTGCAATGATATCACCTAATGCAAAGCCTCCAGTTTGCAAGATTATGGACTACGGTAAGTACAAGTATGAGCAGGCTAGGAAGGAAAAAGAGGCAAAGAAAAAGCAAAAAGTAATCAATGTAAAGGAAGTAAGACTTAGACCAGGTATAGGTGATCATGACCTTAATACTAAGGCAAACCAGGCAGCTAAGTTCTTACAGAAGGGTGACAAGGTTAAGGTTGAGCTTAGGTTCAGAGGAAGAGAGCTTGGTCACAAGGACATTGGTAAGGAAGTAATGTTAAAATTTATTGACATGTTGAGTGAGTTTGGAGAACCA
>ERZ772930.233-NODE-233-length-19452-cov-12.9681_pt1 | contig 19452 bp, 20 predicted proteins | sample MGYA00511685_ERZ772930 | MGnify/ENA primary metagenome ERZ772930 (study PRJEB29015, sample SAMEA2738053) | human oral metagenome | biome: human oral; feature: human-associated habitat; material: saliva | place: China | collected 2226 ... | reverse complement strand
ATCGCGAGCAGATCGCGCAGCTGGGGATCCAGGCGTTTGACCTGGTCGTGTGCAATCTGTACCCCTTCGCGGATACGGTCGCCTCGGGCGCGTCCTTCGATGAGTGCGTCGAGCAGATCGACATCGGCGGCCCGTCTATGGTGCGCGCTGCCGCGAAGAACCACCCGTCGGTCGCCGTCGTGACCTCCCCGGAGCGTTACGCGGATGTTGCCGAGGCCGTGGCGGGGGAGGGCTTCACCCTCGAGCAGCGCCGCGTCCTGGCCGCCGAGGCCTTCGCTCATACGGCGACCTATGATCTGGCGATCGCCGGCTGGTTGGCCGACGAGCTGGAGCTGGAGGACGTGCGCGAGACGCTCGATGACGCGGCCGAGGCGCACCTGGACGCCTCCGATGCGGCGTTCCTGGAGTCGCTGGGCTACGAGGCGGGCGAGGACTACGTGGTGGAGGTGCCCGAGGAGGGCGAGGCTTCGGGCATGCCCGTGTTCGTTGCCGACGCCTTCGAGCGCGTGGAGTCGCTGCGCTACGGCGAGAATCCGCACCAGGGCGCGGCCGTCTACCGCGAGATTGACGAGTCCTTCGAGGATGAGTCCTTCGACGACGAGGCCCTGGCCCCGGGTATCGCGAACGCGCGCCAACTGCACGGCAAGGCCATGAGCTTTAACAACTACACGGACGGTGATGCGGCCCTGCGCGCCGCCTACGATCACGAGCGTCCCTGCGTCGCGATCATCAAGCACGCGAATCCGTGCGGTATCGCGGTGGCTGACGATGTGGCCGAGGCGCATCGCCTCGCGCACGCCTGTGACCCCGTGTCGGCGTTCGGCGGCGTGATCGCCGTGAACCGCCCAGTGAGCGTGGAGCTGGCTCGCCAGATCGTCCCGATCTTCACCGAGGTCGTGCTCGCCCCCGATTACGAGGAGGGCGCGCTCGAGGTGCTGAGCGCGAAGAAGAACCTGCGCGTCCTGCAGGTCGAGCCCCCGGCTCGTGGCTCCTACGAGTTCAAGCAGATCAGCGGTGGCCTGCTGGTCCAGGAGCGCGACGACATCGACGCGCCCGGCGACTCGCCGGAGAATTGGACGCTCGCGGCCGGGGCTCCCGCCGACGAGGCGACGCTGGCGGACCTGGAGTTCGCGTGGCGCACGGTGCGCGCGGTTCGTTCCAACGCGATCCTGCTGGTCAAGGACGGCGCATCGGTGGGCGTTGGCATGGGGCAGGTGAACCGCGTGGACTCGTGCAAGCTGGCGGTTGAGCGCGCGAATACGCTGGGTTCGCGTTCGACGGGTGACGCGGCGGCCTCCGCCGTGGACAGCGCGGGTGGGGCCCGCGCGTCCGAGGTTGTGGGTGAGGCTCCCGAGCAGCGTTCCGTTGGCGCGGTTGCCGCGTCGGATGCGTTCTTCCCCTTCGCCGATGGCCTGCAGGTGCTTATCGACGCGGGCGTGAAGGCCGTGGTTCAGCCCGGTGGTTCCGTGCGCGATCAGGAGTCGATTGACGCGGCGAACGCCGCGGGTATCACGATGTACCTGACGGGAACGCGCCACTTCGCGCACTGATCAAACCTGCTCATGGGCTCCAGGGGGCGAGCGCCGGGATGGCGCTCGCCCCCTGAGATTTGTCTCTGTGTGCTTGACAGCGACCGGTGGGCAGCATATCGTTCAATTGTTGAATGAAAGGCTATTAGCCCTGTTGAAAGGTGTTGTATGACCACCCTGACCGTTTCCCCCGTCGCTGCGCGCGAGAACCGCGTCCTCGCCGACCGCCTCGGCGGCACGATCGTTCGCGAGATCGCCCTGATCGCGGCCGGAACGATCGCCATGATTGCGCTGGCCCGCATCTCGGTCCCGCTGCCCTTCACGCCCGTTCCCGTCTCGCTCGGCACGCTGGGCGCCCTGTCCGTCGGCACGACCCTGGGAGCTCGCCGAGGCCTCGTCTCCGTCGCCGCCTACGCCCTCCTCGGCGTCGCGGGCGCGCCCGTCTTCACCGGCACGAACGTCGGCTGGGCCTTCGCCTCCTTCGGCTACATTCTCGGCTACTTCCTCGTCGCCGCGATCGCGGGCCTGGGCGCTCAGCGTGGCGCCGACCGCCGCGTGCTCACCATGGCGCCGACCGCCCTCGTTTCCCTTTTCTCCGTGTACATCCTGGGCCTGGCCTGGATGATTCCCTTCGCGCACATGACCATCGAGCAGGGCCTGATGAAGGGCTTCGTGCCCTTCATCGTCGGCGACCTGGTCAAGGCGGCCGTCGCGGCCGGGCTCTTCCCCGTGCTGCGCTCCATCTTCCGCTGAGCCGCGTCCCAGCCTCACGCGAGTCGGCCTCGTCCCCACCTGGGGCGGGGCCGCTCCCGTATCCGCGGACAGGTGGGCGGTGACATGCGCTATGGTGCGCGACGGGGCGAGGTAAGCGCGGGTAGCATGGGGAGGGTGAACGCTACTGACATGCATCCCGTCCTCGTCGTCGACTTCGGCGCGCAGTATGCCCAGCTGATCGCACGCCGCGTGCGCGAGGCTTCCGTCTATTCCGAGATCGTCCCCCACACCATGAGCGTGGCGGATATGCTCGCCAAGGAGCCTGCCGCCATCATCTTGTCCGGCGGCCCGTCCTCCGTGTACGAGGAGGGTGCGCCCTCTGTCGATCCCGCTATCTTCGAGGCCGGTGTGCCCGTCCTGGGCATCTGCTATGGCTTCCAGACGATGGCCCACGCCCTCGGCGGCACCGTGGGTCGTACCGGCACCCGCGAGTACGGGCACACCGAGGCCGCTGTGGCCACTGACTCCTGCCTGTTCGCCGGCACCCCCGACGACCAGATCGTGTGGATGAGCCACGGCGACGCCGTTCAGGGCGCGCCGCAGGGCTTCACCGTCACGGCTTCCACCTCCGAGACCCCCGTCGCGGCCTTCGAGTCGCGCGAGCGTCACCTCTACGGCCTGCAGTGGCACCCCGAGGTTGGCCACTCCCAGTTCGGCCAGGATGCCCTGAAGAACTTCCTCTACGAGGGTGCCGGCCTGGAGCCCACGTGGACCGCCGGTTCCATCGTGGACGAGCAGGTCGCCAAGATTCGCGAGCAGGTCGGCGACGCGCAGGTCATCTGCGCCCTGTCCGGCGGCGTGGACTCCTCCGTGGCCGCGGCCCTCGTACACAAGGCCGTCGGCGACCAGCTGACCTGCTTCTTCATCGATCACGGCCTGCTGCGCGCGGGCGAGCGTGAGCAGGTGGAGAACGACTACGCGCGCGGCATGGGTATTCGTGTCATCACGTGCGACGAGTCCGAGCGCTTCCTGTCCGCCCTGGCCGGCGTCACCGAGCCCGAGGCGAAGCGTAAGATCATCGGCCGCGAGTTCATCCGCTCCTTCGAGGCCGCCCAGAAGCAGGTCATCGAAGAGGTTGGCGCCGCCGGCGGCGAGGTGAAGTTCCTCGTCCAGGGCACCCTGTACCCCGACGTCGTCGAGTCCGGCGGCGGCGAGGGCGCGGCCAACATTAAGAGCCATCACAACGTGGGCGGCTTGCCTGAGGACATGACCTTCGAGTTGGTCGAGCCCCTGCGTACCCTCTTCAAGGACGAGGTGCGCGCGGTCGGCCGCGAGCTGGGCCTGCCCGACTACCTGGTGAACCGTCAGCCCTTCCCGGGCCCCGGCCTCGGCATCCGCATCATCGGCGAGGTTACGCGCGAGCGCCTGGACATCCTGCGCGCCGCGGACCTGATCGCCCGCGAGGAGCTCACGGCCGCCGGCCTGGATCAGGAGATCTGGCAGTGCCCGGTCGTCCTGCTCGCCGACGTACGTTCCGTGGGCGTCCAGGGTGACGGCCGCACCTACGGCCACCCGATCGTACTGCGCCCCGTCTCCTCCGAGGACGCGATGACGGCCGACTGGACGCGCCTGCCCTACGACGTCCTGGCCCGCATCTCCACGCGCATCACCAACTCGGTGCCCGAGGTCAACCGCGTCGTCCTCGACGTGACCTCCAAGCCCCCGGCCACCATCGAGTGGGAGTGATGCTCTCCTTCAGTTGAGCGCACAGACTCAAAGCCCCGGCCTCGTCCCTGATTTGTGGGACGAGGCCGGTGGTTCTTTATCGGGTGAGCGTGGCGAGTGCCCGGCTGACTCGATACGCATCGCGCGGAGATAGCCTGCCGATCCTGCCTGCAGTGCCAAGGTAGGCTGGTGGCAAGAGTGCAATTCGGTTTACTCGCCCGAGGGATGGTTTCGTCAGCCCCGCTGCGCGCCAGTCCTCAAGGGGAGTGTCGAGTGGGAGCGAGAGCTTGTTCGAGGCGCTCGTGATCATCGCCGCCAGGAGTCCGTCCTGTGAACAGGTGAGAACTAGGACCGGACGAAACTTATAGCCGCGGTCATCGAAGTTGAAACGCGCATGCCAGATCTCCCACGGTACGGGCGCTCCCTCACTCGCCGTCATCCCAGTCTCCCGGGAGCTGTGCGACGCCGTTTGGGTCCATGGTGGGGCGATAGGAGTAGCGCTCGAGTCCATCAAACGTAGGGGTTTCGGGGCGCATGTCGAAGGGGAGACCGCCAACCTCAATCGACTTAGCGAGGAATATATTGATCGCGTCCGAGAGGCTAATTCCCCAGCGTGCATAGACGGCTGCGGCATCGGCCTTGATCTGCGCGGTTGTGCGGGTCTTCACCTCAGCTGTGCGGGTCATCGTTGGCATCATCGCTCCTTTCATCCATTCTTATTATACCCCTAACCGGGTCTCCCTCAGCCCCAGAGTGGGTAGATTTCGGGCGAATTGTGAGGGGAGATTGTGCGTCAGTTCTACTAGTGCGGCCAGTGGGGCGATGTTAGCCCTGTGACTGCGCCCCGGCCTCGTCCCTGATTCGTGGGACGAGGCCGGTGTCTGTTGAGGCCTCCAAACGCCTGGGGGTGGGGGAGTGTGATGGTAAGGTATTTGGTAACTGAGTAACCCCGTGTTGGTGCGGTTCAGTGCTGTGGGGTGGTGGGGTGTTGTGTTGCGCCCTGTCAGATAACTATGGAAAGGCTTGGCCGTGGAAAAGCAGTCTCCGGTTGATGAACAGGAAGAGTCGGTGCTCGCGAAGAAAGGACAAGAGGCGCTCGACAAGCTGTATTCGTCCGCTTTGAATGGGATTCCTATGGTGAGCGGCTCGGTCGATGACCTGGTCGAAGACTACCTGTCGAAGTACGAGACTGTTGAGGAGGCTGCGGCAGCACTCGTGCGTGCGCAGGTCGTCAAGTGCGGAACCTCTGGATTTATCACGGGATTCGGGGGCCTTATCACCCTTCCTGTGACGATCCCGGCGAACCTGAGCAGTGTTTTCTACGTGCAGATGCGCATGATTGCAGCGATCGCCGCGATGGGTGGCTACGATGTCAGGTCGGATCAGGTTAAGACTCTTGTGTATGTTTGCTTGACGGGCACGTCCATCGCTGACCTTCTGAAGGAAGCTGGTGTCAAAGTTGGTGAGCAGGTGGCGCGGTCGGCGATTAAGAAGATTCCGGGCGCTGTTTTGACAAAGATCAATCAGCGTATCGGTTTTCGATTTATTACTAAGTTCGGCGAAAAGGGTGTCGTGAACCTCGGAAAGTGCGTGCCTCTCGTCGGTGCTTTCGTTGGTGGGGGAATGGATGTGGCGTCGACGAGGGTGATCGGTAAGAGGGCGATCGCGGAGTTTATTGCGTGAGCCTTCAGGGCAGCGTGCCCTGTGTTGATGTTCTATTCGCCGTCATCCCAGTCTCCCGGGAGCTGCGCGACGCCGTTTGGGTCCATCGTGGGGCGATAGGCGTAGCGCTCGAGTCCATCGAACGTGGGAGTCTCGGGGCGCATGCCGAAGGGGAGTCCGCCAATCTCAATCGACTTGGCGAGGAAGATGTTGATCGCGTCCGAGAGGCTAATGCCCCCAGCGCGCCTAGACGGCTGCGGCGTCGGCCTTGATCTGAGGCCAGATTCTGGCCATAATTATGGCTAAGGTTGAAAGGAGTGGTATGTCGACACTGACTATGGGTCTCGCTGAGGCGAAGAACAACTTTTCGCGAGTGACAGCAGAGGTGAATAGGACGGGGAAGCCTGTCACGATCCTCAAGAACAACAGGCCGTGGGTGGTCATTCAACCGGCGCAGCAGTCTGAGAGTGCTGTCGATGTCGCTGTTGACTTCATGGATGCCTACGCGGACGTGTTTGAAGAGCTCGCGAAGTGAACGCTGTCGCGTTTTCTCGGGACGATGTGTGTGCCATTCATTCGGCTGCGATTGCTCGCTTCGGTGGTCTTGATGGCGTGCGTGACGAGGGGATGCTGGCCTCGGCGGTGATGGCGGGTTAGGCGTCCTGAGCGCTGGTCGGAGCGACGCTGTCCAGTCGGCGCAGGAGTAGGTAGAGCCTGATCGAGGAGACCAGGTCGGCGATGGGAATGGCATGCCATCGCTTGTACTGTTTCGCCGTTTCAGGGGAGATCAGTTGTTCGTCGCGCGCGCGGACGATCGCCGCGAACCCGTGGGTCGAGGTGACGATCATGATCATGTAGCTCCCCAGGAGCACCGGGGGGAGGACGAATGCCTGAGGGGAGGGGCCGCCTGGCGCGAACAGGTAAGCCCCCAGGACAAGAGACAACAAGCATGCGGTGAGGATGAAGGGGAGGAAGCAGAGTTTGATGACGAGGCCCCAGAATGCCAGTTCGCGGGGCGTGCGTGTGTTGCGAGAGAAGTGCGTGCAGGCGACAGTCGCCGTGGCGGAGGCAATCATCACGAGTGGCCAGACGTCGATTCGGAGTATCGGGAAGGGAGAGGGGAACACCATGGTAAAAGGCGCGCCCGTGTAGGCCGTCACGACAAAACAGAATGAGGCCGCGAGGGACGCAACTGTGGGCCAGGGGATCCGTGCGGCTCTGTGGACCTTCGGGGGCCTGTCAGCGACAGAATTGCCGATGCGGGAAACTGGTTGAGCAGCGCTGTGTGCGCGTGAGAACTGGTTGGCGTCCTGCGCGTTGTCTCCGGCGGCGCGGTCCGGTCGACGCAGGAGCATGTAGAGCCTGATCGAGGCGACCAAGTCGGCGATGGGAATGGCATGCCATCGCTTGTACTGTTTTGCCGTTTCAGGGGAGATCACCTGCTCGTCGCGCGCGCGGATAATCGCCGCGAATCCGTAGCACGAAGTGACGATCATGAGAGCGTATGACAGGACGGCATAGGGGGTGAGCAGGGCAAATTCCAGCGGTAATGCCTCGGGGCGGAGGGAGAACTGGCTACCAATAAGCGCAAAGACAACGAGGCTCACCAGGAATATTGGCAGAAAGCATATCTTGAGGACGAGGCCCCACAAGGCGAGGTCGCGCGTGCGCTCCGTGCGTACAAGCCCGAACGCGATGGCCGCATTCGCGGCGCCGAGGGTGACCAGCAGGAGGAGCCACATCAGCGGAGGAATCACGTTGAAGACCCGACAGCCGAACAGGGTCCCCGCGGGTTCGCCCGCGTAGAACACGACGATGAACGCGATGGGCAGAGCGACCCTGAGTATTTTGGACACGTGGAGACCCCCTCGCCGATCGTCGTTGATTGGAATCGAATATAGCAGTCCGTCTCGCGCTGAAGGGTCTTGATGGTGTGCAGGCGTGTGTGGCGTGAATTGATATTTATATGGCGCGATGAGCGCTCGTAGTGGCGCGCTTTGATGGCTAGATTGGTACTCATCAACAACGGAAGCCGCGCGGATGAGCGCGGCACTCAGCAGAGCGAAGGAATAGTCATGAAGAATACTGCACTGATCACCGGCTCCTACGGCGGCCTCGGCACCTGCTTCGTTAACATTCACGCTGCCACGGGCGGCGACCTGATCCTCGTGGGCCGCAGTCAGTCCAAGCTCGACGCTCAGGTGGCCGAGGTGAGCGCCAAGTATGGCGTCGAGGCCGTGACCATCGCCGTCGATCTCTCCCAGCCCGAGGCTGCCCAGACCATCTACGACACGTGCAAGACCAACGGCTGGAACCCGGACATCATCATCAACAACGCGGGCTTCGGCGGCCAGGGCGACTTCGCCCGTGAGCGCACGATGGAACAGGATCTGTCCATGATCGCCGTGAACGTCGAGGCTCCCACCCGCATCCTCAAGCTCTTCCTGCCCGACATGATCGCGCGTGGAAGCGGCAAGGTCCTCAACGTCTCCTCCACCGCTGCAACCATGCCCGGCCCCCTCCAGGCCGTCTACTACGCGACGAAGGCCTACGTCACCAGCTGGTCCAACGCCCTGTGGCGCGAACTCGAGGGAACCGGCGTGACCGTTACGGCGCTCATGCCCGGCGCAATGCGCACCGGATTCGCGGCCTCCGGCGACCTCGGTGACACCAAGCTCTTCGCCAACGCCGTCGACCCGACGGCCGTCGCCCAGGCCGGCTACGACGGCATGCTGGCTGGCAAGCTCAACGTGACCAGCGGCCTGCCCGGATGGCAGCGCCCCATGATGGCCCTGGCCCCCATGTTCCCCAAGAAGACCATGCTGAACTTCGTCTACGACCAGCAGGTCGCGGGAAGTGCGAACAAGTAAGCTCGACAAGGATCCCAGGGGTGCCCGCCGCGTGAGGGATCGCGTGGCGGGTTTCCTTCCGCAAACGGCAGCTCATGGAAGGCATACGCATGCGCAGGCTCGCATTCCGTCCCGCGAGGGGTGTTTCGAACATCGAATTGTTCTACGACCTGATCTTCGTCTACTGCATCAGCGTCATCACGAGCCTGATGCACAACCCCGAGGGTGGATTCTTCAGTGTGGAGACCTACGCCCTTTATGCGGTCGACATGTTGACGATCCTGCAGGTCTGGTTCTTCACCACGTTCCTGCAGAACCGCTATGGGGATGGCGGTGCGTTCGACAACGTGTGTCTGTTCATCAACATGTTCCTCATGTTCTTCATGGCCGGGTGCGTGGGCGAGGGGTGGCGCAACTCCATGCTCACGTGGAACCTCGTGTGGGCGTTTGTGCTGATTGACCTGGCTGTGCACTGGGGGATCAAGCGGGTGCGCTACACGAACCTGAGTGACGACGACAAGCGCTTCATGAATCGAACGATCCTCGTGCTCACCGTCCAGGCCGTTATCGTCCTCGTCGCCGCGTTTGTTCCGTGGGAGATCGGCCAGTGGTTCTCTCTCGTTGCCTTCGCCTTCGGGTGGCTCGCTTTCGTTAGCGGGCATCGCCTCGCGGGTACCGCGGTGCGCTTCGACCACCTCATTGAGCGCTGCTCCCTCCTCGTCATCGTCACCTTCGGTGAGATGGTCGTCGGAATTGCCGGCACGATCAGCGGCGGCTCAGACGTGATCGCGGCGATGCTCGTCTTTGTGCTCGTCGTCGGTCTCTTCCTCGTCTACTTCTTCCACTACGATCGCATGCTCGACCACGAGCGCCAGGACGTTGGCATCGGCTTCATGATCCTGACGGCCGGGCTTGTGTTCGTCATTAGCAACGTCACGGTCGCGCTGGAATATCTTCCTGAACATGAGGTTTCCGCTGTGCTGAAGAGTATCTACCTGGCGGCGGGGCTGTGCGTGTACCTTGCCCTGTCGCTCGTCCTGTTCCGCTACAACAAGACTCCTTTCCACCTGAGTGGCCTCGTCCTCGCGAGTCGGGTCGTCGCCTGCCTGCTGATCGCAGGAGTTGCCCTGATTCCCGGAGCCGACACCCTGATGACCCTCTTATGTGATGCCCTTATCGTGTGGGGCGCGCTGGCGGTGGAGTATGCGTCGTACAGGAAGCGCCGCGAGCTGGCCGGCGGGGTTCGAGGCCGTGAGGAGGCAGCGTGAGACACTTTATTCTCGATGGAAACTATGGGCGCGCCCTCGGTGCGTTCGGCATTGATGTCGGCGAGGCGCTGCGCAAGGCGGGCCTGCCGGAGGATGCCCTGCGTCACCCGGCGCCGACGATGACGGTGCAGGGGTACTACGCCTTCATGCAGGCGGTTGGAGAGCTTGCGGAGCGTGAGGACGCTGCCGTTGCTCTGGCCAGTGCCGATGGCGTTGAGCAGTTCAGCCCGCCGATCTTCGCAGCGTTCTGCGCGGCCGATGGGCGCGCGTGCATCGAGCGGCTTGCTCGCTACAAGCCTCTCATTGGCCCCATGGAGTACATCCTCACGGACGGCGACGGGTCTCTGACGGTTCAGCTCGCGTGCCCCGAGCGAGAGAGGGACATGCCTGCGTTCCTTGTGCAGTGCGAGATCGCGTTCCTCGTGAACGTGCTTCGTGCGGCCACCAAGCGCGACATCAGCCCCGTCGGCGTAATGATGCGAAACCCTCCCGAAGGAACATGGTTCGAGGAGTTTCTCGGCTGCGAGGTCCGCGAGGGAGTGCACGATGAGGTGACCTTCGCCGACGATGATCTCGCCGTTCCGTTCTTTAGCAGGGATGACGCAATGTGGGGCTACTTCGAGCCCGAGCTGGGACGTCGCCTCAGCGAACTCGACGTCGATGAGGGCATGTCCGCTCGTGTGCGTAGCGCCCTTGTCGAGGCCCTGCCCGCGGGCGAGGTCGGAATCGACGACATCGCTCGCCGCCTTGGGCAGTCGAAGCGCACCCTCCAGCGCAAGCTCGGTGAGGAGGGGACTACCTTCCAGAAGCAGCTCAACCACGTGCGTGAGCTGTTGGCCAAGCGCTATCTGACCACGACCTCGATGCGCACGGACGAGATCGCGTTCATGCTCGGGTACGTCGAGCACAACAGCTTCCTGCGGGCCTTCAGCTCATGGACCGGAGTCAGCCCGAGCGAGTATCGCAAGCATCACGACTCCTAGGGCTCCAGGAGCGCTGTCTGGGGCAGTCGGCTATCCTCCGGACTAGCGACGAGGCCGTGGATCGCTCGCGGCTCGTCGGCCCACTGAGCGCTGAGAGGCTGTGTCGATACGTGCTGCGCGCCGTCTTCGCCTCCCTCATGGAGGGCGACGAATGCGAGATGCTGTTTGCCCTCCTCGACGCCTCCCTGTACGACGACACCGCAGACGAAAAGGACGTAACGACATGAGTCGATTCCGGATCAAGAAGCAGCCCCTGATCGCCGTCGCCGGCGTCGTCTGGCTGCTCGCAGGCCTAAACGTCGCGTTCCTCGGTGTGCGCGCGGCCATCGACATGCGCGGGGTCGCCGCGATTATTTTCCTTGCGCTCGCGGGCGGCGCGGCCGCAATCTTCTGCGCGTTCCACTCGATGTTTTCCAGGCTCGTGCAGAAGAACGCCCAGCGCATCGCCGACCTGGAGGGGGATCGTCACCACGTCGTGCGCTTCTTTGATTGCAAGAGCTACATGATGATGGCGTTCATGATGTCCCTCGGCATTGGCATGCGCGCCGCGGGTGTCTTCCCCGGCTGGTTCATCGCATTCTTCTACACGGGCCTCGGCCTCGCCCTTACCCTCGCGGGCGCCAGCTGTATCGCGCGCGGCGTGCGCGGTCGCGCCTGGGCGTTCCACGGGAGAAACTGAGCGTTTCACGCTCTCCCAGCCACGGCCTCGTCAATGGACGAGGCCTCCTGTCGTTTATCGGTCAGCTCTCCTTGAGAGTCACGCGATTACCGCCAGTGGCGGTATAATTGTGGCGGTAATAGGAGGTGATTATGGCCTACGAGCCGTCGTTCGAACGCACTGACGTTATCGATGCGCTCTGCATGGAGATCGCTGAGCTCGTCGGTATGCTCTCGCCTCAAGCGCCCCTGTCGACCAGCCCGACGTTGCGTCAGGAGCTGCGGATCCGCACGATTTACTCCTCGCTCGTCATCGAAGGAAACAAACTCGATGAACGCGCGGTGAGCGCGATCATCGACGGCAAGCGGGTTCTCGGAGATCGGCGCGACATCCTCGAAGTCAAAAACGCGCGCATCGCCTACGATCTCATTCCTGAGCTGGATCCTCATTCAGTGGAAGATTTGCTGCGCGTTCACCGCGTGATGATGGGTGGCCTCGTTCCCGATGCTGGGCGCTTCCGCTCCGGTAACGTGGGCGTGTTCAACGGGGACACCCTCATCCATGCCGGGACTCCAGCCGCGTATGTCCCCGAGGTGATGGGTGGCCTCTTCGAGTGGCTGCGTGCGACGCGTATGCACCCTCTCCTCGTCTCGTGCATTTTCCACTTCGAGTTCGAGTTCTGTCACCCCTTTTCAGATGGGAATGGCCGGATGGGACGGCTCTGGCACACGCTGCTGTTGTCGCGGTGGCGTCCGGTGCTGGCCTGGGTGCCCATCGAGTCCGCGATCAGGAGGCGGCAGGCGGACTATTACGAGGCCTTGGCTCGCTCCGGCGCTGCCGGCTCGTGCGAAGACTTCGTGGAGTTCATGCTCGAAGCAATCAGGGAAGCCGTACTTCCCTATGCGCGGCCAGAGCGTGCAGTGGACGCGGAGCGCGCCCGCGCGCTTGGTTTCCTGAGCGATAACTCGCGCTCCACCGTCGCTCAACTCGCGCAGCACCTCGGCTGCTCGAAGCGAAGCGCTGAGCGCATCGTCGCGCGGCTCAAGGAAGAAGGCGTGCTCGAACGTCAGGGGAGTCCTCGTTCGGGTTCGTGGACTGTCCACGTCGACCATAATGTGGCTCATTCATAGGAAAAAGAGGAATCCGACGATGAGGTACGCCGAGACGGTGGTGTTGAAGGGCGGGGTGGAACTCCTGGTGAGGAACGCCGTCGCGTCGGACGCCCGCGTTCTGCGCGAGACCACGCAACGCACGCATGCGCAGACCGACTACCTGCTGTCCTACCCGGATGAGCAGAACGCCGACGACGAACAGGAAGCTCGCTCCCTGGAGGAAACGGAACGCAGTGGCAATGAGGCTGAACTCGTCGCCGTGATCGACGGGCGCATCGTTGGAAGCGCAGGAGTTTGCGCAGTGCGCAGTAGGCGCAAGGTTGCCCACCGGGCGCGTTTTGGGATCAGCATCCTCAAGGAGTACTGGGGGATGGGGATCGGCCGGGCGTTGATGGATGCGAGCGTCGACTGTGCGCGCGGGGCTGGCTACACCCAGCTTGAGCTCGAAGTGGTGGCGGACAACGAACGGGCGGTGTCCCTTTACCGTCGCGCAGGGTTCGAGGAATACGGGCGCAATCCCCGGGGGTACCGGTCCGCGTCTGCGGGCTACCAAGAACTCGTGTACATGAGGCTGGAACTGTAGCGCTCCGGAGGGTAGCTGGCGGTTATGGGTCTAGCTTGAGGGCCTAGAACCCCATTTCATGCAGGCCCGCGCGTGTGTAGCGTCTGCCATTGCCTGTAGCCACAGCGGCATGCAGAGTGGTGAGATCCTGCAGGCTTGCGAGCACCGCTCAGTCGGCGTCCTCGTGCCAGATCTGGCGCATGGGAACGCCCCTGTCGAAGGTGCGGGTCGAGCCGTCCTGGAAGGTGACCTCGACCTTCTCCTTGTCTTCGTCCTCCGGATCTTCGATCCAGTCCACCCAGTCAATAGCGGGGGAGAGGCTGCCGTCCTCCCAGACGATTCGATAGCCTTCGCCCAGCAGTTCGGACATGACGTCCTCGATCTTGTCAGTGTTCATGGTGGTCCTTCCTTGCGTCGGCGCGTAGTCCCATCAGGTCTTGCGGGTCCTCTGCACGTTCGGTCACGGCTGCGCCGTCAGGGTGGTGTGCATCCTCGCGAGAGCTTGATGTTTCCGCGCGTATTACTACCTAGTCAGTTTCCTCTTTTGGTGCTTTCTCGATGTCTGGGTTCCGCCTGCGCCAATAGGCGTAGTCACTGTAGATGTACTTGTGTTCCCACACTGGATTACTCGGGCCCCAATCGTACATTGGGCAGTCCGTGGTGACGTCGTCGGCGAGCTCGAGGATGACGTCTACGAGCTCGAGCCTGTCAACGAATCTGTCGGGGATTGCATTGAAACCGATTCGTGCTCCGACGAGCGTTCCTGCGATTGCGGCCGTGTTGTTGGAGTCTCCGCCGTGGTTGGCGGCGAATGTCATCGCCCCCGCGATGTCATTCTCGTGGCGTAGTGCGCAGAGGAGGCCGATCGCCAGGGCCTCGTCGGCGACCCATCCCTTGCCGAGGGCATGGATGGCGTCCAGGTCGCTTGAGGCTGAGGTGGCAAGCGACACTGCCGAGCGGATGGTCCGCGACAACTCGTACACGACCGTGCGGGAATTGGGGGAGGAATCGTCCAAAGCCTTCAGTGTCTTGTTGACGGCCTCGGTGATGGAGAGCTCCTGGTGAATGATGAGTGAGACGATGAGGGCTAGTGCCCCCGATGACATCCAGGCGACTTCGTTGCCGTGCGTGAGTGCCGCCGTGTTTGCCCCCAACTCGACAATGCGCTTGGGGTCGCGGAAGTAGGACAGGCCAATGGGAACGGCCCTCAGCAGGCATGCGGATCCTTTGGAATCGTTGACGGGCTCTTCCATCGACCCGAACTTCTTGGTTGCGGCAACTTTCATGACGGTGGGAGAAAGGGCGCGCTTGGCGGACAGGGCAGGGTAGGCGCTGATCCATCCCACCCGACTTCGGGATGCACGTTCGGTTGTCTGCAACCGGTACCAGTCCAAGTAGAAAGCGTCGAAATACTTGTACACAGGGGCCATGATCCCGCGGAGCGCTCCTCGCGTGTGAGCGAAGAGGATCCCATTTGCGCTGAGCAGCATGAGTTGTGTGTCTGCGGTGATACGCGCGGTTCCGTTCTCGTCCAAGTCGTAGTCTGTGATTCCGCGCAGGCCGTAGCGTTCGATGATCGCGGCCTCTGACAACACTTCAACCGGGTATCCCAGTGCGTCTCCTGCGGCGCAGCCGATCATTGCTCCTCGGATGCGATCTCGCCGGTCCATGGGTGCCTCCTCGCGTGGGTTTTGGCGTCGACCACGCTCAGTTTACCCGTCCGTGTTTTGAGGAGCCGTTGATCCGCGTACCCTTGACCCGTGAAGGTTCTGCTCGTTCCCATGGTTGCGCGCTCGCGGATGGGTGGGCCGTGGTCACCGGGCGAGAACTCGCCGAGACGCTGAGCTGCGACCTCTACGTCGTGGGCGTGTACGAGGCCGTCCACGCTGTGGGGGACCGCGAGGTGACCTGTGCACCCCGCTTCGACGTCGCTGAGCTCCTGCCGCGCGCCCGCGTCTTCGTGCACCATGGCGGGCAAAACTCGATGATGGACGCCCTGTCCTATGAAGTCCCGCAGATCATCGTCCCGGGTCGTGTCTTTGAGCGTCAATTCAACGCCGAGGCCGTGGAAAACGCGCGCTGTGGCCTGACCGTGCGCGCTTCCCAGCCTGCGCTTATCGCACGTGCTGCCCGCCGCCTCGTTGATGAACCGACGCTGAGTCGGGGTGTGCCCGTGCTCCGCGCGGAACTGGCCTCCCTTGGAGGTGCCGCACGCATCGTGCGCGAGGTCGAGGAACTGGTCCGTTAGCCTCAGTTCCAGCCGCGCAGGATCGCCTCCAGGCCTCGTTCGAACTGAGCGTTGAAGTCGTAGCGGCCGTCCAGGAGATCCTCGATGAGCGGGCGTAGCGCCTGCGCGTCCTCGGGATCGAGCGCGGCGCTCGCGGCCGACAGATCGGCGGGCTGCTCGGGGGAGCCGCCCACGGGCGGAACGACCTCGGCGGCGACGAAGGCCGTCGTGTAGATCGACACCGCATTGACCAGCCCCAGCATGTCTGCATTCGGCGTGAAACCGCGCCGGGCTAGCGTCACGAACACGCGCGCCAGGAGCGAGAGCTGCTCGGGCGTCGACATTGGGTGCGTGAGCAGCAGCATGACCGCGCCCGGGTGGGAGCGCAGCGTGGAGGCCAGGCAATGCGCGAAGGTGCGCATGTAGATCAACAGGGGCGAGGCTGGGGTGTCCTCGGTCGGCTCGCTCACCGTGGGTGTGGGCGTCGATTCGGGGGCGAACGCCCCGGTATCTACTCGATCGAGGAAGGAGTCGAAAGTGAGGCGCCAGACCTGCTCGGCAATGCCCTCCAGGAGCGCCGCCTTGTCTGGGAAATGGCGATAAAAAGCGGCCTGGGAGACGCCGAGGCGCTTTCCCAAGGATCGCAGAGACAAAGCGGAGAGCCCCTCCTCGTCAACCAAGTCGAGCGCGGTCGACAAGATGATCTCTCGTGATAGTGCGCGCTGCTTCGTTTGAGGCATGGACTCTCCGCTTCGGTGGTCGTTACTCCCTGTGATAACGGAACTGTATCAGTGCCAGTCCAGCGATCGCGGCGAAGAAACCCCACAGGACGCCGATAGGTGCCCCGACGTCTGACAGGCTCGCCCCGTCGAGGCTCACCTCGTGAATCGCGGTGATCGCCCAGTATGCGGGGGATAGGCGCGCGGCGTGCTGCGCCCAATCGGGGAACGAGGAAACCGTGGAGAAAGAGCCGCCGATGCCGGCCGCCAGCATGCCGATGATGTTCGACAGTGACAGGGCTGCGTCGCGGCTGCGTGACCACAGTGCGAGCGCGACGCCGAGCGCCGACAGAACCGCCGAGAAACTGAGGAGAATGGCGGCCAGCGCGATAAGGGATCCGGTCGGCCGATACCCGAAGATGAGGGCGCCGAGCGCGAGGACAACCGCGATCTGAACGGTCTGCATGAGGAAGGCGACCAGCGCCTTGCCCGTCAGAATGGACGCGCGCGAGGTGGGGGAGGCCTCGAGGCGCTCCCACGTGCCCCACGAACGCTCGTTGAAGAACGATCCGATGATGTTCTGCACGGCCAGGAATGAAAAGAGGATCGCAATCGACGGCACCGCCTGCTCGGCTCCCGTGACGCCCGTGTAGCCGTCGGCCAGAAGCATCGACTTGAACGCCGGCATCATGAACGGAATCAAGACGAGGGGGATCACTGTCAGGATGAGCGTGGGCGCCGGGTCGGTGAGCTGCAGGCGGATGTTCAGGCGGGTCATGGCCCCTAGTTGCTTAAGCTGCGACATGGTCGCTCTCCTTGATGATCTGCAGATACGCGTTGTGCAGGCTTGCCTGCGTGATGCGCACGTCCGTCAGGCGCGCGCCTTCGAGGGCGGGCGAGGCCAGGGCTTCGCCGATCCTCGAACCCGGGTCGGCCTCGTCCCCGATGAGTCGGAGGCGCCTGTCGTCGGCGCTCCACCCGTCGATCGAGGGGATCGGGCGATCGAACTCGAGCGTGACCTCGGCGCGCCCGTGGCGAGAGACGATCTCTTCGAGCGTGCCGCTCGCGACGACGCGCCCCTCGTTCAGGATCGCAATGTCGGAGTCGAGCTCCTCGAATTCCGCCAGGTAATGCGAGGTGTAGACGACGGCCGCTCCGTCGTCGGCGAGCTGGTGGACCGCGCGCAGGATCTGGCTGCGCGCCTCCACGTCCGCGCCGACAGTCGGCTCGTCCATGAACACCAGGCGCGGGCGGTGCATGATCGCCATGCCTGTGTGGAGCCTGCGCTGCTGCCCACCCGACAGGTGTGAGGCGCGCTGCCCTCGTTTCTCGGCCAGGCCGAGCAGGTCCATTACCTCACCCGCGCGCGAGGCCGCCTCGCGTCGACCGAGTCCGTGCAGTTCTCCGAAGGCCGCCAGATTCTGGGCGACGCTCAGGTCGGGATAGATGCCCAGGTCCTGGGGTGCGTATCCGATTGACCGTGCGGCCTCGGCGGATGCGGGGCGGTGGCCGCAGATGGATACGGTCCCCGAGTCGGCGCGGCGCAGGCCGCACAGGATCGTGATGAGCGTGGACTTGCCCGCTCCGTTTCGTCCGAGCAGTCCGAGGACCTGACCGGGTTCGACGCGCAGGTCGACCCCGCGCAGGACCTCGTGAGTGCCGTAGCTTTTGCGGATTCCCCGGGCGTCCAGGCCTGGAGCATGTGGATGTGACACGGTGATTCTCCCATCGGTTAACGCTGTTAACTTTGTGTCGCCAGTAAGGTTAACAGTGTTAACTTATGGGCGCAAGGTGGTGCTGTGTGGCCAAGAGAAAACGTTGAAATCACGAGTTTTTCTGACAACATGTCGCTGCGTGGGGGAGGGAAGCGGCCCTACACTGTCTGCGCGAGGCCTGAAGGAGGACTGAAAGTGCCAGGTATGGATACCTACGACGCGATCATGCTGCTGTCCTACGGTGGCCCGAACGGCGAGGAAGACGTTCTGCCCTTCATGCGCAACGCGACGCGCGGTCGCGGAATCCCAGACGAGCGCCTGCTCCAGGTTGCAGCGCACTACAAGCGCTTCGGCGGAGTCTCGCCCATCAATGCCTGCAACCAGCGCCTGATCGCCGACTTGTCCGCGGAACTTGCCAGGCGCGGGCATGACATCCCCGTCGGGTGGGGAAACCGTAACTGGCATCCCTTTGTCGCCGAAGGTCTTGACGAGCTCGCCCAGGCGGGTGCCAGACGCATCCTCGTCCTGCCCACCTCCGCCTACGCCTCGTACTCGGGGTGTCGTCAGTACCGCGAAGACCTCGCCGAGGCCGCGGAGGCCCTGCGTGAAAAGTGGGGGACGATCATACTGGGCGCTGAGGACAGTGCCGACAACCCCGACGCCGACATCGTCTTGGACAAGGTTCGCCCCTACTACTCGACCCCCGGCATGGCGAGCGCGCAGATCGCATCCATCCGGCGTTCGTGGGAGGCTCTGACGGCGCGCGGCGTCGACCCGTCCGGGATCCGCCTGATCTTCGTCACCCACTCCATCCCCGTGAGCATGGAGGCGGGGTCCTCGCCCTTCCTGTTCCGATCCGCTATCGACGAGGCCGCGGCGGCCTCGGGCGATCATGGCGAGCGGCAGGGGAGCGCGGCGTCGTCGGAAGCGGGAACACCCGCAACCGAAATCAGCTACGTCGCCCAGCATCACGCCCTCATTGGGGCGATCATGCCCGAGCTGCGGCGCGTACTCGGGCGCGCGGATCTGGGCTACGACCTCGTGTATTGCTCGCGGTCGGGACCCCCACAGGCCCGCTGGCTTGAGCCCGATATCAACGATTTCCTCGAGGAGATCGCCGGCGACGCCGCGTCAGACGCCACGGCGTCGACCGGTGCGGAGGTGGGGTCGCTGAGCGGCGTCGTGGTCGTCCCCATCGGGTTCATCTGCGACCACATGGAGGTCGTCTATGACCTCGACACCGAGGCGAAGGAGACCGCTGCGCGCCTGGGGGTTCCATACGAGCGCGCCGACACCGTCTCCACCGACCCGGACTTCGTGTCCTCCCTGGTCGACGTGCTCGAAGAGCGCGCGGCCCAGGCGCGAGGCGAGAACCCCGCGCGCGTCACCGTGACGGGCACCGGTCCCTTCCACACCGTCTGCCCGAGCGACTGCTGCCTCTCCCCGGCACGCCCCGGCCAGCCCGCACCCGCTGCCGGAGGTGCTCATCCCGGCGCCGCGCATGCCCCTCATTCTTCCGGCGCGCCCACCCGAGTCGCCGGTTAACCAGCCACAACCCAGGAGGACTCTATGTCTACCCCTCATCCCCACGCCGTCGTGCCGCCCGAGCAGAACCCGGACAACCCGGGACATCCTGCAGGAGTGCCGGACCGCGTCGGTGAGCACGCTGCGCGTCACCAGGCCCGCCACGCGGGCACCGAGGCGACGCCCCACTCGCACGCTGCGCACG
>ERZ772930.224-NODE-224-length-20072-cov-14.9171_pt1 | contig 20072 bp, 15 predicted proteins | sample MGYA00511685_ERZ772930 | MGnify/ENA primary metagenome ERZ772930 (study PRJEB29015, sample SAMEA2738053) | human oral metagenome | biome: human oral; feature: human-associated habitat; material: saliva | place: China | collected 2226 ... | reverse complement strand
ACGACTCCGTCTACCGTCTCTTCTACGACACGGTCAAGGGCGGCGACTACCGCGCACGCGAAGACAACGTGTACCGCCTCGCCGAGGTCAGCGCCAACATCATCGACCAGTGCGTCGCCCAGGGCGTGCCCTTCGCCCGCGAGTACGGCGGCCTGCTCGATAACCGCTCCTTCGGCGGCGTGCAGGTGTCTCGTACCTTCTACGCGCGCGGCCAGACGGGCCAGCAGCTCCTGATCGGCGCCTACCAGGCGCTCGAGCGTCAGGTCGCGGCCGGCACGGTGAAGGAATACCCCCGCCACGAGATGGTCGAACTCATCGTCGACGACGGCAAGGCGCGCGGCATCATCGCCCGCGACATGTCCACCGGCGAGCTGCAGACCTTCATCGCCGACGCGGTCATCCTGGCCACCGGCGGCTACGGCAACGTCTTCTTCCTGTCCACCAACGCGATGGGCTGCAACGGCACCGCCATCTGGCGTGCGTACCGCAAGGGCGCCTACTTCGGCAACCCCTGCTTCACGCAGATCCACCCCACGTGCATCCCCCAGCACGGCGACCAGCAGTCGAAGCTGACCCTCATGTCGGAGTCGCTGCGTAACGACGGCCGCATCTGGGTTCCCAAGCGCGCCGAGGACTGCGAGAAGGACCCGCGTCAGATCCCCGAAGAGGATCGCGACTACTACCTGGAGCGCATCTACCCCTCCTTCGGTAACCTCGTGCCCCGCGACATTGCGTCGCGCCAGGCCAAGAACATGTGCGACGAGGGCCGCGGCGTCGGCCCGAAGATCGACGGTGTCGCCCGCGGCGTCTACCTCGACTTCTCCGACGCGATCCAGCGCATGGGCATGGCCGCCGTGTCCGCCAAGTACGGCAACCTCTTCGACATGTACGAGCGCATCACGGGCGACAACCCCTACGAGGTGCCCATGCGCATCTACCCGGCCGTCCACTACACCATGGGTGGCCTGTGGGTTGACTACGACCTCGAGTCGAACCTGCCCGGTCTGTACGTGGCCGGCGAGGCGAACTTCTCCGACCACGGCGCGAACCGCCTGGGTGCCTCGGCGCTCATGCAGGGCCTGTCGGACGGCTACTTCGTCCTGCCCAACACGGTCAACGACTACCTGGCGCACTGCTTCCACCTGCCCAAGCTCGACGCGACGTCGCCCTCGGTCAAGGAAGCCCTCGACTCGGCGCAGAAGCGCATCGATACCCTCATGTCGATCAACGGTACCCGCTCCGTGGACTCCTTCCACAAGGAGCTGGGCAAGATCATGTGGGAGTACTGCGGCATGGAGCGTACCGAGGCGGGCCTGAAGAAGGCCATCGGCATGATCCGCGAGCTGCGCGCCGACTTCTGGAAGAACGTTCGCGTTCCCGGCAAGTCGATCGGCGAACTCAACCAGTCCCTGGAGCGGGCCGGCCGCGTCGCCGACTTCATGGAGCTGGGCGAGCTCATGTGCATCGACGCCCTGCACCGCGAAGAGTCGTGCGGCGGCCACTTCCGCGCGGAGTCCCAGACTCCCGAGGGCGAGGCCCTGCGCCACGACGACAAGTTCCTGTACGTGGCGGCATGGGAGTTCGCCGGTGACGACGAGCCCCCGATCCTCCACAAGGAAGACCTGATTTACAACGACATCGAGCTGAAGCAGCGGAGCTACAAGTGAACCTGACACTGAGGATCTGGCGCCAAAACGGTCCCGAAGACAAGGGCGCAATTCATGAATACCAGGTGAAGGGAATCTCGGAAGAGTCCTCGTTCCTGGAGATGCTCGACGTCCTGAACGAAGAGCTCTTCGCACGCGGCGAGGAACCCATCGCCTTCGACTCCGACTGCCGCGAGGGCATCTGCGGTCAGTGTGGCATCGTCATCAACGGTATCGCTCACGGCCCGGAGGTCACCACGACCTGCCAGCTGCACATGCGTTCCTTCAAGGATGGCGACGTCATCACGATCGAGCCGTGGCGCGCGTCGGGCTTCCCGATCATCAAGGACCTGGTGGTCAACCGCAGCGCGCTGGATCGCATCATCCAGGCCGGCGGCTACATCTCCGTGAACACGGGTGCGGCCCCCGACGCGCACGCGACCCCGGTTCCGAAGCAGGACGCGGACCGTTCCTTCGAAGCTGCGGCTTGCATCGGCTGTGGCGCGTGCGTGGCGGCCTGCCCGAACGCCTCCGCGATGCTCTTCACCTCCGCCAAGGTCACGCACCTCGGCCTGCTCCCGCAGGGCAAGCCCGAGAACTACAAGCGCGTCGTGAACATGCTCAACCAGATGGACGAAGAGGGCTTCGGCTCCTGCTCGAACATCGGTGAATGTGCGGCGGTCTGCCCCAAGCAGATTCCGCTTGACGTGATCGCAAACCTGAACCGCCAGCTCGGAAAGGCTGCCTTCAAGGGCGTCTGATCGTCTTGACTGGCCCGGGGCCCGGCGTACTTCGGTACGCCGGGCTCCGACTATGCGTGCCTCTCGCCGTCGCCGCGGACGAGCAAGGTGGGCGCGCCCAGAGGCGTGCCGAGTCGTCTCGCCAAGCTCCCCCGGGCGCCGCTGTTTGAGGCGTATCATGGTGATGTCATCGGGCTCAGAGAGGAGCTACGCCATGCAATTTGATGAAACCGGTCCGAACACGCACACGCGCCGTTACTGGGTCAGCGCAACGATTGGGATTGGCGCGATGATTGTCTTCGCGCTCCTGTCGGTCCTTCTCTTCCTGGGTGTGCTCTTCGGATCCCCGCAGGTGAGGCCCGTCGCGGATTCTCTCGTCCCCTGGTCCCTCCTCGTGTTCGGTGTCGCGTGCGTCGCCATGTTCGTGGCCAATGCGCGACCCCGCCAGGAATGAGACGTCGACGTCCCGATCACGGTGCCCGAGTCCGCGCCGCCAGTGCGTGCGCGGCGCTGGTGCGCGCCGCGACCTAGACTAGAGGGCGTGAATGAACCCCTGGTCCTTGGTATTGAGTCCACGTGCGATGAGACGGGCGTCGGCCTGGTGCGCGGCACGCAGCTGCTGGTCGATCGCACGGCCACGTCGATGGACGAGTACGCCCGCTACGGCGGCATCATCCCGGAGATCGCCTCGCGCGCGCACCTGGAGTCGTTCCTGCCCACGCTCGACGCTGCCCTTGACGAGGCGGGGGTGACCCTGGCGGACGTTGACGCGATCGCCGTCGCGGCCGGCCCCGGCCTCGTGGGCTCGTTGACGGTGGGCATCTGCGCGGCCAAGGCCCTGGCCTCGTCCCTGGGCAAACCGCTCTACGGCGTCAACCACGTGATCGGCCACCTGGCCGTCGACAAGCTCGCGGAAGGGCCGCTGCCCGAACACTTTATCGGCCTGGTGGTCTCCGGCGGACACTCGAACATTCTGGAGATCCGCAACATCGCGACCGACGTCGTGGAGCTTGGCGGCACGCTCGACGACGCGGCAGGCGAGGCCTTCGACAAGGTCGGGCGCCTCCTCGACCTGCCCTACCCGGGCGGCCCGCACGTGGACCGCCTCTCCCAGAAGGGGGACCGCGAGGCGATCCGCTTCCCGCGCGGCCTGGCCGCCGGCAAGGACAAGGAACGCCACAAGTACGACTTCTCGTTCTCTGGCCTGAAGACGGCCGTCGCCCGCTACATTGAGGGCACGCGCGCCAGCGGCGAGCACGTGAACCACGAGAACGTGTGCGCAGCCTTCTCCGAGGCCGTCAACGATTCCCTGACCGCCAAGGCGGTGCGTGCGGCGCTGGATACGGGCTGCGACACGATCGTCGTGGGCGGAGGCTTCTCCGCGAACTCGCGTCTGCGCGAGCTGCTCGCGCAGCGTGCGGCCGCCGCCGGCGTGCAGGTGCGCATGCCCCCGCTGCGTTTTTGCACGGATAACGGCGCGCAGATCGCTGCTATCGGCTCGGAGCTGGTCGCTGCGGGGCTGCCCCCGTCGGACTGGGACTTCTCCCCGGATTCGGGCATGGAACTGACTACGACCTACGTGGCCCCGCGCGGTTGAAAGGCGGCTGGCCCGCTTAGCGTAGGCCGCTCATGACGCTCTCGGCGATTGCGCCCCACGTGGTGTAGAAGCCGCCCGCCATGTTTGCCGCGATGCCGATTGCTATCGCCGAGCTGGCGGCCGCTGCGCCGAGGGCGGCGAGTCGAGCCAGGTAGGCGGGCGCGCCGCGAAGTCGGCGTGGCAATGAGCCCGCGGAGCTTGAGCGAGCCGCGCGGTGGCGGGCGTGGCCGCTGGCGCGGGAGCTGTCGCCTTCCCGCCAGTGCCCCGCGGACCACCGCGGAGCCCACCGCCACGCCAGCAGGAGCGACACCAAGGCGCTGATGATCGCGGCCGCGAGGGCCAGGTAGCCGTTTGGAGCCGTGGGGCTGGTCGTGTGGGTCTGCGTCGTCACCGGGACGATAGAGGCGCTCGCCTCTGAGGATTGAGCGGCGGTGGAGGTCGACGCAGCGCCCACCGCGCGGGAAACACGGTCGGAGGACCCCCACCAGGCCAGCATCGTCGGAATGTGTTCACGCCACAGCGGACCCGCGTGCCCGCCGGTCGGCGGAACATCCGTCGTGACGGAGTCGGGTTCCTTGACGGCTGCGGCCATCTTGAGGGCCGTGTAGGCCCCGCCGACAGCATCATCGCCGGCAGCCATCGCGTAGATGCGCATCCCGTCGGGCGTGCGACTGCCCAACATCGTCGACAGCGTGTTGTCCGCCAGGTACTGCTCGCCCTGGTTGGTCATCTGCCCCTCGATCTGCGTGTCGTATCCGGACAGGGAGGCCGCGGCGCCGAAGGTCTCGGGCGTGCGCAACGCCGTCCACACCGCGCAGTAGGCCCCGGCCGAGAAACCCCCGATCATCCAGGCGTCGCGGTTGTCGGTCGTGTTCGGGAAGTTGTGGCGGATCATCTGAGGGATTTCGCGAGCAGCCCACGTGTAGACGGCGGGTCGCCCCTCGATGTCGGCGCAGTCATGAGCGTTCTCGTCGACGCTCAGGGAAGGAGCCACCACGATCGTTGGCGGAATGATGCCCGCGTCAATGGCCTCGTCGAGAGCCTTGCGCACCTGCGCGCCCTGCGTGGTACCGTCGGCCTCGCCCGGGTAGCCGTGGAGGAGCTCGATGACCGCGTAGGTCTTGGAGTCGGTGGGGGAGTAGTCGCGCGGGGTGATGACGAAGACGGGCAGTGTGATGCCGCTCGTAGGGCCGGTCCAGGTGGCCATGAGCATGCCATCCTCGGTTCGCGTGAACGTCGCGTCCATGTCGGATGCGGCTGCCGACTGGGTGTTGACGGTGGCCTCGCCTCCGGTGGCCGCCTGCGGTCCCACGACGGTCGAGGCGATCAGCTTGCCGAGGTCCCCGCTGGTCTTGACGAGGCCGAGGGACCGGTTCAGAATCAGTGCCCCCGACGCGGTGACAAGGAGGACGGGCGCGAGGACAATGACCGTTCGGCCCAGCCAGCGCCTCGCGCGCCCGGGGCGGCGAGCGGGCGCCGAGCGCGCCAGGAGCCCGGCCCCCGCCAGGAGCGAGACGAGCGCGAGGAGGAGGGCGACCCAGAGGGTTCTCATCGAGGTGAGGGAGATGGAAGCGATGAGGCTCATTGTTGGTCCTTCCCGGCTGCGTGGGCTTTGGCCACCGCGCGCTCACCCGCATGGGGGGCGCCACCGCGCGAAGCGGCGCGCGTCGAACGCAGATCGTCGACGCCCTTCGCGGCGAGCTTGGCGAGGCCTCCGGCGACCGAGGCGACGAGCGTGAGCGTCTGCGCGGGGGACACGTTGGGCACGTAGGCGTGCGAGATGGCCAAGCCGACGGTCGCGAGGGACGCCGGGTCCGGCACCGCCAGGTACAGGGACTGCGTGCGGGGCTTGAACTTGCGCTTGAAGGCGTGCAGGGAGGTGAAGCCGTAGAGCGGTTCCATGATGGCGGCCAGGGCGTCGGTGAGCGGCCCGAACGCCGAGGAATCGTCGGCCGAACGGGACAGGGGAGCGCCCGACAGGGACAGGACCTCCAGGCCCTCCTCCTGGGCGGACAGAGCCGCCTTGCCGATGAGGAACTCGATCGCGGGACGCCAGCCGCTCGCCCGGCGACGCATGACGTCCAGGGTGAGGCCGATGAGCTCTCCGCCGCGGTAGATCGGCAGCCACGAGGTCACGGCGTGGATCGTCGATTCCTCATCGATCGCGACCAGGATGCGCGTTTCGGGGACCGCGAGTTCGGACACGCCGCCGAGCGTAAAGCTCATCTCGGGCAGGGCCTTGTCGGCGCTCCACGAATCGGAGATGACGGTGATCTGGTCGCGCCAGCCCGCTGGGCACTCCTCCCAGGTGGTCCACACGGCCTCGACGCCCTCGCGGGAGGCGTGGTTCATCGCGGTGCGCACGTCCTGGTAGGCCTTGCCCTTGAACGCGAGGCCGGGCAGGTCCAGCAGGGACTCCTCGGCGACCTGCATGATCGTCCACCCCTCCTCGCGCGCGGCCTGGGCGAGCTCCTCGTGGACCGAGTAGAGCGCGGGGGTCAGGCCCGAGGCGGACGTGAAGGACGAGAACTGCGCGATCGCCTCGGAGGCCGTGCCCGGCGCGTATGCCAGGTCGGTGACCGTCAGCGCAACACCTCCTGACCCGCGGTAGGCGACCCCGGCCTCGCCGGACGGAGACACCCACACCTGGTTGCCCTCCCAGGTCTGCATCCACCCGAGGGTGCCCGCGCCGTGGACGCGCAGGAGCGGCGTGAGGCTCTCGAGCGGTGAGGACAGCGGGATACGAGGCCGAGCGAGCAGTGCGCTCAGGATGATGGCGAGGGTGCCGACCCAGGCGACGAGGGGAACCCACAGGACGGGCGCCTCGGCGAAGAGCGTCATTGGAACCAGGGACGGCTCGAAGATCGAGGCCGTGGCTGTGGGAAGCAGCGCGAGGGTGTAGTCGTGGAGGATCTGCAGGGGAGTCGCGTAGTCGGTGATGGTCAGGTCGTCGGCATCGAGGGCCGCGAGGGGAACGAAGGAGTCGCTCGTGAGGAAGCCGAGGACAAGAACCGCGCCCGCGCAGCCGACCATGAGGAGCAGCCAGCGCCGAAGCAGGGTCGAGGTCGTGGAGGGCTCCGCGTGGATCGTGAAGGAACGGCGCACCCACCACGTGATGACGCACAGGGCGGCGTTGAGGATAACCGGAACGAGAAGGAGCGAGGCCGTGGTGACCAGTTCGGGCCGGGCCATCCCGGTCTCGTCTGTGCCCTGGGCGAGAGCGACACCCGTTGCCGCGACCGTCGACAAACCGAGGACCAGCTGGAGGGTCAGAGTGCCGAAGTAGGCGGCCCGCCTGCCCTTGCGCAGCCCGTAGGCGAAGATCAGTTGGAGCGTGATGGGGGCCAGGCACAGCAGAGTTGTGATGACGCCCGTGCGCCCCTCGAGCCACCACGCGGGCCCCAGTGACCACCGCATCTGCGCGAGCGGTCCCTCGGGGGCCGACGAGACCACGGTCAGGGCCGCCGCACACGCCCAGCACAGGGCGGCGACGGAGGCGAGCTGGCGTCCGATCGTGATGTCGTCTCCGGACCCGCTGTTCTCACCGCGCACACCCGTGAGGCGCGCGGCCACGATGCCCGCGAGGAGGGCCCACACGCGCGCATACGAAATCGCCGATCCGAGGATCGCCGCCGACAGGATGAGGATTCCGATGAGGAGGAAATGCGCGCGCCAGCGCCAGTGAGAGGCCAGCGACTGCGCTGCGGCGCCCACGAGGGCGACGAGGATGAGGCTCGTGCCCCACAGGCTCCCCGCATCAATCGTCTGCCCCCACATGGAGAAGACCCTGGTGAGCAGGGGAAGCGTCAGCCACGTGGCGGCGACGCCGACGACCTGGCCGGCAGTGGCTGCGGCCACCCATACGCGCGTGCCGAGGTGCCTCTCGGCCGCACCGCCCGCAATGATCATCACGATGATGCCGAGCACGGCCGTGGCGACGAAATTTCCGGGAACCGCGCCGACGGAGGAGAGGACCGACCACCAGTGAGGGCTGGACGGGGTGGCCTCGAGGGCTGTGAATTGATCGCGCCAGACCCAGTAGGACGCCGACGTGATCGTCAACGCGACGGTGAGGACGGCGGTGGCCGGGCAGCGCGAGAGCCATCGGATGGTGAGGCGCGTCAGCGAGGAGAGAAGAAGCCAGACGGTCTGGAAGGTCGTCCCGATGGGGGAGATGATCCTGACCAGTGGAGATGGTGTGCCGTCGGTATCGGGTGACGGTGTTGCTTCCTGCACCACGGGCGAGTGTCCTCTCAGCGTCAGTTTTTGAGCCATGTCAAGGATACGGCGGTGTTCTGAAAGTCAGCTGAAAGCGTTCTGAAAGAATGTGGCAATGACGACAGTGCCCCGCGCCGCTGGAGGCACGGGGCATCGGTGTGATGGAGTCAGGCGTTCAGGGTCGCGAACTCGGCGAGAGCCAGGGGGCGCCCCGCGCTCATCTCGGCGCGCATGAGGTCCACGACCGCGTCGAGGCCCTGGCCGGGGCGCGCGGCCGCCGCGACGGCGCGCTGACGCTCGTAGGAGGCACCGATCGTCAGGATCGTGTCGATTCCGGCGAACTCGCGCGCGCAGCCGAGGTCGGCGGCGACGGGGGCAAGCTCCTCGCGCAGGCGGGCGATGCCCTCACGGCCGCTTTCGGTCGTGCCATCACGCGAGATGATGAGCGTCGCATCCATGCCGTAACGCGCCGAGCGCCACTTGTTTTCGGCGACGAACCAATCCGGCAGGGACGGGAGCGGCTCGCCCGCGTCGTACAGGCGCGAGAAATGCTCGACGAGGACGTGGGTGAGGGCCGCGAAAGTGCCGACCTCGGTCGCGTTCGTCGCGGCGTCGTACACGCGGTTTTCGATCGTGCCGAAGGCAGGCGAGGGGCGGATGTCCCAGCGGACCTCGTCGAAGCCCTCGATGACGCCCGTGCGGATCATGTCATCCGTGTAGGCCTCCAGGTCCTCCCACGTCGCGAACTGGCGGGGAATTCCGGCGGTGGGCAGCTGCTGGAAGACCATCGCTCGGTTCGAGGCATAGCCCGTGTCCTCGCCCGCCCAGAACGGGGAGGAGGCGGAAATGGCCTGCAGGTGACCCAGGTGGGCGGTCAGCGCTGCCTGAATCGGCAGGATCTTCGCCCGATCCTCGACGCCGACGTGCACGTGAACGCCGTACAGGAGCATCTGATGCCCCCAGTAGGCGGTGCGCTCCACCAGCTGGGCGTAACGCTCGGAGTCGGTCACCCGCTGGCGCCCGGGGCGCGCGAAGGGGTGAGTGCCCGCGGTAGCCAGGTCGATGCGCAGGTCCGAGGCCAGGGGGCGCAGGAAATCCACGCACCCGGTGAGGTCGGCGAGGCACTCGGCGACAGTCGAACGCGGCTTGGAGACGACCTCGATCGTGTTGAGGAGCATCTCGCGGTGGACACCGGGGAAGAGCTGTCCGTTGGTCGTCGCGCGGTCGATGATCGCGTCGGCGCTCTGGCGCAGGTCGTGCGAGTCGCGGTCGACGAGCTGGAGCTCCCACTCGACACCGATCGTGGAGCGCTGGGAGGAACCGAAGGGCAAGGTCATAACGTTCCTTTCGCTGCTTGCCTCCATTGTGTCAGGACGCCGCTGCGCTTCCGTGGAGAGCTTCCTTACAGGTTTGCGGGCAACCGCCGACAGATGATGGCTCGGTGGCGCCCCTCCAGACGCGTCGCGATGACCGTCAGCTCCTGGCTTCCGCCGCGTAGCTTCAGAGATTTGCGGAGCTCGTCCGGATTGATGTCCGCGCCGCGCTTCTTGATCTCGACGGCGCCCGCGTCTCGCGATCTGAGAGCGGCGGCGATGGCCTTGGGGCGCAGGTTTGTCACCTCCAGGACCTCGAAGCGGTCATAGAAGGGACTGTCGGGCAAATCGTCACCTGTCAGGTAGGCGATCTTGTCGGAGACGATGCCCGCCCCGACCTGCTCCGCCAGGCGCGCCAGCAGACCCGAGCGGATGACCGCCGGGTCCGCCTCCGCGATCATTGCCCCCAGCGGGGCGACCTCGACGCGCTCCGCGGGCGTATTGGCGGCCGCCCCGGAAGGGGAGGTGAGGCTGTGAGCGGTTCCGGCCTCGTCCAAGAGGAGGCACGAACGGCCCCGGCCCTCGGGTGCGAGAGCGGGAGACCACAGGGAGGCCTCGACGAGGCTGCCGCCCACGCTCACCCACTGCGCGTGCCAATCCGCCGGAATCACGTCGTAGGCAATGCCCGGCGCCACCTTGACCCCCACCCGCTCGATGGTGCTCGCCCAAGCGAGAACCGCGGACAGGGGAGGGGACCAGGCTTGCGGGTTCGTGATGCGCGTGGAGCCTTTCGATGCCCCCGTGCGTCGCGCGGGATCGGCGAAGAGGGCGTCCACGCCCTCGGCCGCCAGCTCGGCGACATCCAGGTCCATGACGTCGCCCAGGCGCACCTGCGCCCCCTCGAAATCGCGCAGGTTCACGGCCGCGGCACCCGCCGCATCCGGATCGATGTCGACCGCCAGCACGTCCAGGCCAAGGCCCGCGATCGCCAGCGAATCCGCGCCGATCCCGCAACCCAAGTCCGCCACCCGCGTCGCCCCGGCGCTTCGGAAACGCTGCGCGTGACGCGCCGCCACGACCAGTCGCGTGGCCTGCTCCAGCCCGTCGCGCGTGAACACCATGTGGGAGGCGAACGGGCCAAACTTCGTGCGCGCCGCCTCACGCAGGGCGAGCTGGGTCAAGACTGCGGCCGCCAGCTCCGCTTCGACGCCGGAGGCTCGCAGGGCTGCCCCGAGCTCGCGCAAGGGGATCGGGTTCTTCTCCTGGCGGGCCTGCAGGGACTCCAGGAGCTCCCAGCCGGGTGACGACAGGATCGGTGTCAGAGTACTCACGGCGCCATTGTCCCATTTCTTCGCGGGCGAGGTCGCGCCCGGCTCGCGCTCGCGGCCGGGCGCGCCCGTCATCGCCGTCGGTGAACCGCCTGGCACTCAGGTTGCCCGAGTGCCAGGATCGCAACTACACTCATGGAGGAAACGCGGAAACATCCGCGACCGGTCCTGTACCTGACCCCCGCGACGGCAGGGAAAGGACGAGCACCTTCGTGACAAAGAAGAAAGGGAGCGACAATGTCGATCTCCATTAAGCCCCTCGAGGACCGCATCGTCATCCGTCAGGTTGAGGCCGAGCAGACCACCGCCTCCGGCCTGGTCATCCCGGATACCGCCAAGGAGAAGCCGCAGGAAGGCGAAGTTATCGCCGTGGGCCCCGGCCGCGTGGACGACAACGGTAACCGTATCCCCGTCGACGTCAAGGTCGGCGACGTCGTCATCTACTCGCGCTACGGCGGCACCGAGGTCAAGTACGAGGGCCAGGAGTTCCAGATCCTGTCCTCGCGTGACGTCCTGGCGGTCGTGGAGCGCTGATCGCGTGAAACGCTGACGCAAGCAATAAGGGGCGGCCCGGAAGGAATCCTTCCGGGCCGCCCCTGTGTCGCGCCCGATGATGGCGCTGCCTGTCGCGTCAGGAGGCGGCTTCTGCCGCCTGGGCCAGCACGGTGTTACGCACGTAGGAGGCGTCGCGGAAACCGGGGATGTAGGCCTTGTTGATGAAGAGCGTGGGCGTGCCGGTGATGCCGGCCTGGTGCGCCTGCTCCTTGGCGGAGGCTACCTTGGTGACAGTGTGCGCGTCGAGCATGGTCGCGCGGAACTTGTCCAGGTCGGGCACGCCGGCCTTGGCTGCGAAATCGACGAGCGCCTGCTCGGAGTACTGGGGGTGTCCGGTCGGGTCCGCCGCCGAATAGACGACGTCGTGGAACTCCCAGAACTTGCCCTGCTCTGCTGCCGCGATGCCGGCCTGCGCGGCCAGGGGAGAGGTCTCGGTGATCTGCGCGAGGTCATACCATTCGATACGCAAGGTACCGTCCTCGACCAAATCCGCCAGCTCGGGGTCGACCTGCTGAGCGAACTTCGTGCAGTAAGGGCACGCGAAGTCGGAGAACACGACCATCGTGACGGGCGCGTTGATGTCGCCCTTGGCCTGCTGATCAGCCGCGTCGTGGCGCATGAACGAGTTCATGATCGACAGGTTGTTCGCATTGGTCTGGCTGGGTTCGGCGCTCGTCTCAGCGGAGGGCATCTGCGCGGCGGGGGAGGCCGCCGGGGTCGCCTGGGACGCGGGTGAGGTGGAGGAGAGCTGGACGCCCATCCATATGCACGCGCCCGCGAGGATCGCGGTGATCGGCGCGGTGACGAAAAAGAGTGTCTTGTAGATGGAGGAGGGGGCGCCCTCGGCGGGCGTCTTCTCCTTGTCCGCGGACGAGGCCTTGGAATCCTTGGTGGTCATGCGTCCTCCCTGGGGAACGTCGATCGTCGTGGTGGGCGAGGTCTGGACACTAAAATGGTGCGGCATCGCGGTGGCGATGCCGCACCGGCAGTTTTGTTGCGCGTTAGGAGACGCGACGTCCGCGTCCTGAGGAGCGGATCTCTTCGCGTCGTTCTTCCTCGGTCATTCCACCCCAGATGCCGTAGGGCTCCTGGGCGGCCAGAGCGTAGGACCGGCACTGCTCGATTACCGGGCAGGTCGCGCAGATCGCCTTGGCGTTTGCCGCGCGGCGACGGCGCGTGGAGCCGCGCTCACCCTCGGGGTGGAAGAACAGCTCGGTGTCCAGGTCTCGGCACGCCGCTTCGTACTGCCATTCCCACGCGTCGATCATGGGTCCGGGCAGACGGGAGACGTCAGTCATTGGGTGCCTCCTTCTTGTCTGTCGTGCCGACACTTTCGGCACACGATGTCCGCAAGAATAGACACTTGCGCGGTAGTTATTCAAGACCCTGTGTGGAAGTATGAGCCAGTTCTCAGAATACGGGCATCTGGGCTGCAAAATTGCAGAAAAAAGTGCAGTGAGGGCCATGAATGAACAATGAACAACTTTGTGAATAACTTTGAGTTGCTTGTCGCCTCCCTTCCTGTGGCGCTCGTGCGGCCAACAAGCAAGAATCAGAAGAGAACAGTTCGCGAACGCGCAGGAGGGGTCATGCCACGAGCCATACTGGCCAACGGTGCGCGCACCGACCGCTCCCGCACAGTGTCCTCCGTCGCCGACGAACTCGGCGTCTCAGCCTCCACCCTGCGCACCTGGGAACGCCGCTACGGCCTCGGCCCCGAAAGACGCGAAGCGGGGTCGCGACGTCGCTACCAACCCGAGGACGTCGAGCGCCTGCGCGCCATGGTCAACCACGTGCACGCGGGACTGCCCGCCGCCGAGGCCGCCAAGCGAGCCCTCGCAGACGTCTCTGCCCGCCCCGCCCGCGGCCCCCTCAGTGCCGCGCAGCTGCGTTCCGTTGCCCTCGCCGACAGCCTCGAGCGCCTCGAAGCGGCACTCGAGGCCGCCGTCGCCAGCCACGGCCTCGTCCACACCTGGTCGCGCCTCGTCGACCCCGCCCTCAAATCCCTGCGCTCCGCCCCGGGCGGAGACCCCGTGGGATGCCCGCCCGCACTCATGCTGCTCAACGCCTTCCAGCGCGTGTGCCGCGCCGTCCACCTCTCGCGCCCCGCCCGCTCCCTCGTCGGCGGCGACCGCGTCGCACTCATCAGCGACGCCCTCCACGAGACCCCCGCCCAGGTCATCGGCGTCGCCCTGGCCTGGTACGGGTGCGACGTGCGGATCCTGTCCAGCGAGAACTACGGGGGCGTGCGCGCCACCGACCGCTTCCGCGAATACGTGCGAGCCGGAGTACCCGCCCTCACCGTCGTCCTCGGCCACGGCCCCGCCTGCGCCGACACCATCCACGAGCTCAACACCCGCTACGGCGGCCCCACCATCGTCGTGGGCGTCGACGCCCCCGACGTCCTAGCACCCCAGGTGCAGCGGGTGCGCACGATCAGCGCCTGCGTCGAGGAATCCCTCGCACTCCTCGCACCCCAGGCTGACCTACAGCTCGTCGGACGGTCCTGATGCCGACAATGCCCGCGCCGCACGACTTGACTGCCAGATAACTCGGGGCGCGCGCAGACGCCAAGGGCCCTGGTCAGGTGATACCGTGAGAGTACGTACCGGCAGGAGAACAGTCATGAACGCCCCCTGGAACAATGAGGATCTGCGCCGCGCTTTCGACGACGACTTCGACGCGCTCGTCACCTTCGCGTCCCGGTCAAAGGCCCGGGTCGGCTTCGCATTCCTGCGCGCCGACGGGCAGGTGGACCTCGGGCGGCCCCTGGACGCGCGCATCAGCGCCCGCATGACCCACGTCTTCGCCCTCGCACAGATGCGCGGCATCGAAGGGGCCTCCCACCTCGTCTCCCACGGCCTCGCCGCCCTAACCGGGCCGCTGCGGGCGGCGAACGGCTCCTGGTACGCCGAGGTCGTCCCCACCTCCGAGACCAGCGCGACCCCGGTTCCGCGCGCCGTTTTCTCCCAGCGCGCCCAGTCCGCCATGATCGGAGCGGCCGCCGCCGCCCTCATGGCAGGACACGAGGACGCGCGCGCCCTCCTCGGGGACCTCGACGACGACCAGGACCAACGCTGGTGGGACCCGAGCAGCGGCTCCGTGCGCGAAGAAATCGACGCGGCAAGCGGTGCACGCTCGCCCCTGCGCCGCCTGTCCACCAACCTCGATACCGCGCAGGCCTACCTGGCCGCCTGGGAAGCAACGGGAGAGCGCGCCTGGTTCGACCGGGCACGCGCGATCCTGCGCCTCGTCGGCGAAATCGCCGCCCGCTGCGGCTTCGCCCTGCCCGACCTTTACGACAATGAGTGGCGCCCCCTGCCTGCCACCTCCGACCAGCCTCCCGTCGAACTCATCCGCCCCGGCGATACACTCCCCGGCCTCGGCTTCAAGGCCGCGCGCCTCATCGGGCAGGTGTACGCGATCCTCATCCACATGGGGGAAAAGCCCGGACCGTGGATGCTCGATACCGCGACCGCGCTCTACGACCGCGCCCTCGCCGACGGGTGGACGGACGAAGGCGTGGGTGGGATCGTGTACACCCTCGACCCCGCCGGCGGCGTCGCCGCCCCCCAGCGCATGCACTGGGTCGTGTGCGAGGCCGCCAGCGCCGCCCGCGTCCTCGCCGAGGTCGTGGACCCCTCCCGGGCCGAGGACATGGCCCTCGACTTCGCCCGAGCCATCGCCTGGGCAGACTCCCACGCGCGCGCCGGCGTCGGGCGCTGGATCCACGAAATCGCCCCCGACGGCTCCGTCTCCATGCTGGTGTGGGAAGGACGCCCCGACGCACTCACCGCCGCCCGCATGCTCGCCCGCGGCGCCGCCCCGATCTACCTCACCGTCACGGGGGCAACCGCCCGGGCGAGCGCCTCCTCACCCCGCGGCCGAAACACCGCCTGACCCGAGGCGACCCCGGCCTCGCGCCGTGACGTGCCTCTCGCGGCACTCCTGCTTGCCCCTCCCGCGCGCCACGGCCTCGCCCCTCCCGCGCGCCCTCACGCAGGTGGTAACGCGAAAGCGGTGCCGACCACCTACAATTGGCCCATGGGAGAACTCGCAACACACGATCCTTTCGGCCTCACCGGCCTCACCTACGACGACGTCCTGCTCCTGCCCGAGCTCACGGACGTCGTTCCTTCATCCGTTGACACGAGCAGTCGCCTGACGAAGAACATTTCGCTGCGCATCCCGCTCCTGTCCGCCGCCATGGACACCGTCACCGAGGCGCGCATGGCCATCGCCATGGCCCGCCAGGGCGGTATTGGCATCCTTCACCGCAACCTCTCCATCGAGGAACAGGCCGCGCAGGTCCGCCAGGTCAAGCGCAGCGAATCCGGCATGGTCGAGGACCCGGTGACCGTCGGCCCCGACGCCACCATCGACGAACTCGACAGCCTGTGCGGCCACTACCGCGTCTCCGGCCTGCCCGTCGTGAATGAGGACGGCACCCTCGTCGGCATCATCACCAACCGCGACCTGCGCTTCGTCCCCCAGGACGAATGGGCAACCCTGCACGTGCGCGAATGCATGACCCCGCGCGACCGCCTCGTCGTCGGCCAGGTCGGCATCTCCCGCGACCACGCCAAGCACCTGCTTGCCGAGCACCGCGTCGAAAAGCTGCCCATCGTCGACGAAAACGACCGCCTCACCGGCCTCATCACCGTCAAAGACTTCGTCAAGACCGAGCAGTACCCCAACGCCACCAAGGACTCGCGCGGACGCCTCGTCGTCGGCGCGGCCGTCGGCTACTGGGGCGACACCTGGGAGCGCGCCACCGCCCTGGCCGAGGCCGGCGTGGACGTCCTCGTCGTCGACACCGCGAACGGCGGCGCCCAGCTGGCCCTCGACATGATTCGCCGCATCAAGGCCGACCCGACGTTTGAGGGCATCGACATCATCGGCGGTAACGTCGCCACGACCGAGGGCGCGCAGGCGCTCATCGACGCGGGCGTCGACGCCGTCAAGGTCGGCGTGGGCCCCGGCTCGATCTGCACGACCCGCGTCGTCGCCGGCGTCGGCGTCCCCCAGATCACCGCGATCCACCTGGCCGCCAAGGCCTGCGGCCCCGCCGGCGTCCCGCTCATCGCGGACGGCGGCCTGCAGTACTCGGGCGACATCGGCAAGGCCCTCGTGGCCGGCGCCGACACCGTCATGCTCGGCTCCCTGCTGGCCGGCTGCGAGGAGTCCCCCGGCGAGGTCGTGTTCACCAACGGCAAGCAGTTCAAGCGCTACCGCGGCATGGGCTCGCTCGGCGCGATGAGCTCGCGCGGGCGCAAGTCCTACTCCAAGGACCGCTACTTCCAGGCCGACGTCACCTCCGACGACAAGATCGTCCCCGAGGGCATCGAGGGCCAGGTGCCCTACACCGGTTCCCTCGCCCAGGTCATCTACCAGCTCGTCGGCGGCCTGCACCAGACCATGTTCTACCTGGGTGCCTCCACGATCTCCCAGGTCAAGGCCAACGGCCGCTTCGTGCGCATCACCAGCGCGGGCCTGCGCGAGTCGCATCCGCACGACGTGCAGATGACGACGGAAGCGCCGAACTACCACTCATCTTCGGCGAGGTAATCGCAGGCAGAACGTTCGGGACGGGCGGGAGCAGTCGGTGGGCTGCTCCCGCCCGCGCTATCCTAGGGGTGCGAAAACTCACAACAGCGCAAAGGAGCTGCTCAGATGCTCATCCTCATCGATCACGCGAACGTCGATTCCATCGCCAAGACCCTCGAATACCTGCCCATCGACGGCGTGACGACCAACCCGACGATCCTGTACCGCGAAGGCAAGGAACCCCTCGAGGTCCTCCACGCGATCAAGTCCGTCCTGCCCGATGGCGCCCAGCTGCACGTCCAGATCGTCTCCCAGCGCGCCGACGACATGGTCGCCGAGGCCCGGGCGCTGCGCGGCGAAATCGGTGGCAACCTCTTCATCAAGCTTCCCGTCACGCGCGAAGGCTTCGCCGCCATCCCGCGCATCGTGCGCGAAGGCATGCAGGTGACCGCTACCGGCATCCACTCCTCGATGCAGGGCTTCATGGCCGCCAAGGCCGGGGCTCGCTACGTCGCCCCCTACGTCAACCGCATGGACAACTACGGCATCGACGGCGTGCGCGTCGCCTCCGAAATCCACCGCACCCTGCGCACCTACGACCTGAAGGCCGACGTCCTGGCCGCCTCCTTCAAGAACTCTGAGCAGGTCCTCGAGCTGGTCCGCCAGGGCGTCGGCGCTATCACCGCTGCCCCCGACGTTCTGGCCGCGCTCATCAAGAACCCCGCGACCGATGCCGCCATCGCGGACCAGAACCGTGACTTTGGCTTCCTCGTGGGCGAGCGCCGCACGTGGCTGGATCTCATCAAGGAAAAGTGAGCCTTGCGTAGAGGCCCGGAAGCGCAGATGCGCCTCCGGGCTTTTTCGTGTCATCGAGGTTCTTGCTGGCTGCGTTGCTGGGGTTTCTGCTGGCTGTGCCGCTGGTGTTCCGGGCGCCGTCGGCCCCGCCGGCGCCCTCTGCGCTGGTGGCGCATGGTGGCGGGTGCCCGGCCGGCCCTTACCGCGCCCCCGGCGCAGCAGTCGTTTGTCTGGCCCCTCGCTTGCTGCCTGTCTCCGTGCTATCCGGATAGGTTGTGCACACGTGGATAGGTTACGCGCATCCGGATAGGTTATTAAGCTATCCGGATGTTCGTTACCTATCCGGATGTTGGTTACCTATCCGGATGTGAGTTGGCGGCCGACGACCTCGGCCCGCCACTCGCACGGGTCCGTATTGTGGCTTGTTGCTAAGTGGTGTCATGCTCCCTAACTGGTGTATGGCCTGCAGGATTCAGCCGCACTTTTGCCCAGCGGTAATTGTCGCTGAGTGGGTGGCTGCGTAGTCGGCCCGAAGCCCGGCCGGGCCCTGTGGCCCCGTCGCCGCTTTTCGAGCATCCTCACCAATTTCGCACGTAATTCCCCTGCAGCTTCTTCAAACCTTGAATTTGCATCGTTGGAATTGCAACGTTTTGAGTGATACTCGAAAAATGACCGTGGGAAATTATGTGCGACTTTTTCGGCAAAGCCCGGCAATTCCGTTGTGGTCTCGCGCTGGCCGCGCCCTGGTCCCGCCGCTCCCGCCAGAACCCGCCCACTGCCTCGTAAAGAGCCCCAGTGTGCGTAGGCACCGCGCAACGAAAACGGGGGCCGGCATACGCCGACCCCCGCCTGAATCGTTCCTACTCCTGATCGTCGCCGCGGCCTCGCGGCATGATCTGGGGCCACTCGCGGTCGATGGTTGCGTCCTTGCCCTGCTTGCGCAGGTACTTCTCGAAGTCCTCGGCCCAATCCTGGTGAGCCTGGAGCTGGTAGTCCATGAGCTCCAGGGCGCTCATGGACGCCAGCTGCGGGTACTTGTCCACCATGCCGGCGAGCACGTCCAGCGTCATGGCCACGTCGACCTCGGCCGTGTGAGCGTCGGGGGAGGCGACCGCCCCGTAGACCGGCGCCATCTCGGTGAGAGTCTTCTTGCCCTTGCGGAATCGGTCGAGCTTGCGGTCCAGGACGAGCGGGTCGACGACCAGCATGGGTGCGCCCTCCAGGCGTTCCTCGAAGGACCCCAGGCGGTGGCGGCGCAGCTCCTGGTTGACCAACGTGATGTCGTAGGTCGCGTTGAAGGCGACGACCGGGTAGCCACGCAGCCAGTGCTCGACGATGGAACCGGCCAGCTCGTGCAGGACCTCCTCGATGGGGCGTCCGTCGCGGCGCGCCTGCTCGGTCGTGATCCCGTGGACCGCCGTGGCCTGTTCGGGGATCTCGATGCCGGGGTCGGTCAGCCAGGTCGCCACCTGGTCGGGGGCACTGACGCCGGATCGGTAGGAGGCGCCATCGATGCGCAGGACAAGGGCCGCGGTGACGAGGCGGTCCTTGAGTGCGCGCACGCCCGTCGTCTCAGTGTCAAAACCCATCCACGGGTCCTCGATCCAGCTCATGATTGCTCCTGTCCTTGCCGGTTCCTCCAGTGTCGCAGAGGGTGGGCACATCTGCGTCCCGGAGGACGTAGAATCTGTACATGAGCCACGAAGTCGAAATCGGACGCGGCAAGCGCGGCCGGCGCGCTTACACACTGGACGACATTGCGCTCGTGCCCGCCCGGCGCACGCGCGACCCCGAGGACGTCAACGTTGGCTGGCAGATAGACGCCTACCACGTCGATATTCCCCTGATGGCAGCCCCTATGGACTCGGTGATGAGCCCGGACACTGCGATCGCCTTTGGTCGCCTCGGTGGCATAGGCGTCCTGGATCTGGACGGACTGTGGACTCGATACGAGGACCCCACTCCGATTCTTGATCGGATCGCTCACCTGGGGGAGGAGGAGTCGATCGCGACCCTCCAGCGTGTCTATTCGGAGCCGATCAAGCCCTCGCTCATCACAGCGCGGCTCACGCAGCTGCGCGAGGCCGGCGTGGTCGTCGCCGGCAAGCTGTCGCCTCAGCGCGTCCAACAACACTGGCGCGCGGTCGTGGACGCGGGCGTCGACCTGTTCATCATCCGAGGCTCGACCGTGTCCGCAGAACACGTGTCCTCGCGCCGCGAGCCACTCAACCTCAAGCGCTTCATCTACGAGCTGGACGTTCCCGTCATCGTGGGCGGGGTCTGCACGGACACGGCGGCCCTGCACCTGATGCGCACGGGCGCGGCGGGCGTCC
>ERZ772930.216-NODE-216-length-20297-cov-13.198_pt1 | contig 20297 bp, 13 predicted proteins | sample MGYA00511685_ERZ772930 | MGnify/ENA primary metagenome ERZ772930 (study PRJEB29015, sample SAMEA2738053) | human oral metagenome | biome: human oral; feature: human-associated habitat; material: saliva | place: China | collected 2226 ... | reverse complement strand
TCTGGTCGGGGGTGTAGTCCGGGTGGATCTGCTTGATCAGCGCGGCCACGCCCGCGGCGTGCGGGGAGGCCATCGAGGTGCCGGACAGGTAGCCGAAGGGCGGCTCCTTCTTCCAGGTGGGGAGGGTCGACCAGATGCGCTGGCCGGGGGCCGCCACGTCGACCGAGTTCTTGCCGTAGTTGGAGAAGCCGGCGCGCTCGAGCTTGGCGGTGGCCGGGTCGGTGCCGGTGGGCAGCTTCAGAGCGGAGACGGACAGGACCGAATCGCCCAGCATGGCGGGCACGTCGATGCCGCCCGCGACGTTGCGTTCGACGGCTGCGCCCTCAACGTCATTGGGGGAATCCTTGTCGATCGTCGGGTTGTCGTGGTCGTCGTTCGAGTTGCCTTCGGCGGCGAAGTTAACGACGCCGTTGTTCTTCGCGTAGCGCACCGCACGCGAGGCCGCTTCGAGGCCCGCGGCCTGGGAGGCCTCGTTGGGCATCCAGAAGGCGTAGGGGTCCATGTAGTAGCTGGAGTTGGAGATGTCGACGTCATGCTCGGCCGCCCAGTCGAAGGCGCAGGCCACGTATTCGGGGTAGAAGGAACCCGCGAGGTTCGAGGTCTTGATGGCGATGAGCGTCGCGTCGGGGGCGACGCCGTCGACGCCGTAGGCGTTGTGGGAGGCGGCGATGGTGCCGGCGACGTGCGTGCCGTGGTCGTTGTCATCCTTCCAGGCCGAGGGGTCCTGGTTGGGGATGCCGTTGACGGAGCAGCCGACCGAGCGCGAGGCGTCGATGCGGTCCTTCAGGTCTTTGTGGTCGGGGTCGATGCCGGTGTCCATGACGGCGACGGTGACCTGCTCGCGGGGCACGTCAACCTGCTGGGCTTCGACCGCGCCGATGGCGGCCAGGCCCCAGGCGTTGGCGTCGCCGGAGTCGGGGGTGAAGTCGTTGAGCTGGGAGTCGGCGGACAGGCCGGTGGTGCGCACGGCGGCGGCCTCGTTGACGGCGGCGGCTTCGGCTTCCGTCTTGGTGGGCTGTTCGGTGCGGACTTCGTCGCCGGTGACGGTCTTGTAGCGGGTGGGTCCGATGGAGTCGTAGGAGATGCCGGCCGCGACGAGGCTCTTGCCGAGGTCGGGCGCGTAGGCGGCCTTGACGGACTGGACGAAGAAGGAGTTGAACTCGGGGTACTGGGCCAGGACCACGCCACCTTCCGAGGCCTTGGAGACGGCCGCGTTGAAGTCGTAGCGCGAGGCGGTGGCGGGCAGGTTGACCGCGTAGTTCATGACCTCGTCCTGGGCGCGAGCCTCGGAGGTGATTCCCGCGACGCCTTCCGCGTGGGTGGGGGCCCCGAACGCGGAGAGGGTGAGGCCGACAGCGAGGGCGGCTCCTCCCGCGATGAGGGTCTTCCATGAGCGTTGATGCATCATCATTCCTCGTTTCTGTACAGATGGAGACGCGGCCCCTGGGTCAGTCCAGACAACGCGCCATTTCACAATGATTCCAAGGTTGCTGACAAACTTTCCAGAGGGTTTCACATTTTAGAAAGTCTTGACCTTTGGGAGATGAAGGAGTAAGGCAGAGCTAAGCGAGGGCCCCCCTCACCCCCCCACCCATCCGCGCGCACCCCTCACCGGCCGACCACAACCAACCCGTCAATCAATTAGACAATTTGAAGAGTTGAAAAATATCGAGCGACTAATTTGACTGTCAGCACAAGGAGCCGCCGCCATTTATCTTGTATTTTTCGATTTGCCAGACAACTTGACAGTTGTGCGTGACCCATCCGAACAGCTGTGTTACGGTCGGAGATGACAGTCACACGCGAGTGATGAGAGGCACCGTTGCCAGCATCGACAACCTAGGCTCTTCCACACCCAACAAGACAAAATCACAGACCGCAAACTACCACAGCAGCAAGACCCTTTAGACAAAACCAACCAAACCAACAGGATTACAAATCACGATCAAATAAGGAGAAGGAACAAATGAAACTCCACAAAGTGACAATCAAAAACTACCGATCAATTCGCAGGAAAACAATTCTCGAACTCACCGAATTCACATCACTCATCGGACCAAACAACGAAGGAAAAACAAATATCCTCCGAGCATTAACCATCGCCTTCGCAGTAATACACAACTGGAAGCGAATTAAGGAGAATTCAAATAGCCTCGAAGGAATCAAGGCAAGAAACTTCCTTGAAGATCTGAAGATCGACTCCGCAATTGGACTAGTGTCTGACTATCTCTACGCACGCGACTATCCAAAGAATAGCAGCAGCAAAGCGCCAACCGAAATTGAACTCAGATTTGAGCTAACGCCACAAGAACTGACCGAATTTATCAATCTCACAAACCTGCGAAACAATGAAGAAATTCCTCTCATCATTCGCATCTCAAAGCAAAAATTATCACTACATGTCAAAAAACAAGGGCCTGGCGGAACGACCTATAACAGCAAGATTCATGATGTTGCAAAGTTTATCGACGAACGCATTGGATTTATGTCCATACCGGCAATTCGAGACTCGAGCCAAATGCTCAATGTAGCCCAGGAGTTTGCACAAGCCCACCTGAGCGAATCTCTCTCACAAGATAAAGAATATGGGGAGCTGCTCGAAAAGTTAAACGCCATTGAAGACGTTTACCTAAAAATACTATCCATGAGCATCACCGAACAAATTCAAGGATATGCAAATAACATCACATCCGTTCAACTAATACCCACACATAGAAGAAGTACCATACCACTGATCGACCATCTCGAAATTACTGACAACGTCATCACTAGCTCCACCGAAAAAGGAGAAGGCCTTCAAAGCCTTATCGCAATTGGCCTTATTCAAGAGGCAACTCGGCAACTCGGTAACCACAAAGCATACATCCTTGCGATCGATGAGCCCGAGGCACACCTACACCCAAATGCTATACGAATTATCAACAATACTCTCCGTCAGCTTGCCCAGTCTCAACAAGTTATTGTTGCCACACATAGCCCGATTCTAGTGGGACAAACACAGTCCCACACCAATATTCTTGTAGAAAACAGCACAGCGCAGATGCGCCCCAGCCTCAAGCGAATCAGAGAATGCTTAGGAATTCAACTTTCCGACTCACTAACCAGCGCCCCCATTTGTATTCTTGTCGAAGGGATAACAGACGCCACTATCTACAAGACACTTCTATGTGAGAAGTCAACGAAAATCAAACACGGATTTGAAAACGCTCAGTTAATCATCACTTCAACATCAGGAGCACACAAGCTAGGAAGGGCAATCGAACTTCAACGACAGTTCCTCAATAAGATACTTATCTTACTCGACAATGATAGCACTGGCAGACAGATCAGCAAGTCACTCAAGAATGAGCAGGTTGTAGACGAATCCGAAATCAGACTAATTCCCACAATGAAGCGGCCTAAAACTTCCGATGTCGAGATAGAAGACATGTTCAAACCAGACTTCATTGCAAGTGTACTTAATGAGAAATTTCGCAACGCATTCACCGCGCAGGATTTCAAAGCGGTCAACGTGAAGTGGTCGACGAATTTCATACGAGCTACTCAACCATCAGGCATTCAAGAAGATGCAATTGATTCTGCAAAGGCAGCAATTTCACTCGCCGTCGAAAAACGAGGAATTGCCACGCTTCGCGACGAGTACCACGATTATATTGATCGACTTACGCAGACTCTTGAGGGGATGCTTGACACAGTCGACGAGGAGAAGTCTCTCATTTAGCGTTGGCTCATCTTATTGCTCACTTCTACATGTATTCGACTGCATCACCACAGCTTCCTGGATCTTCCGAGTTGAGTGTGGGTGAGTGGGTGTTGGTCGGGGGTTGGGGGTAGAGGTCGAGGTCCTTGATGATGAGCGGACTTCTACCCCCGCTGTCGTCAAGGACCTCGACAATGTCTCACCCTACCTGCTGCTGCTCTGCGTCGCTTGATCGTTGTGATCGGTGTGATCTGCTCGTCGGTTTGGAGGGCTTCCATCTGATGAGCGTGGCTCGCACCCCAAATGCTCTGATGCTCGACATAGAGTCCTGTGATCGCTGTGCTGGCTGCCCGGGTTGTGGGGTGATCGCACAAGGTCATGGGCGTGTTGTGGTGGAGGTGATCGACGCGCCCTGGGCCGGGGTCCCGGTGCGGATCCGATGGTTTAAGCGCCGATGGATATGCCGCGAAACCACCTGCCAGACGGTGACATTCCTAGAACATGACGAGCGGGTGTGCGCACCTCGGGCGCGTCTGGGCGCCCGGGCGATCCGCTGGGCGATCCGACAGTTGCGCTTCGAAGGAGCCACCATCGCTGGCCTGGCTCGACAACTGGCAACCACGTGGAATACCGTGTGGTCCCATATCAAGCCGTGTCTGCAAGCCGCATCTGATGACCCCGCCCGCTTTGCAGGGGTTCGGGTGCTGGGGGTTGACGAGCACGTATGGCATCACCAGGACCGACGCCACCGGTGCCCACGTGAGCTCACCGGCATCGTGGATCTGACTCGCGGGGAGGATCACCCCACGGCCCGCTTGTTAGACCTGGTCCCAGGCAGGTCTGGCACCGTGTACAAGAACTGGCTAGAAGAGCGCGGCGAAGACTTCCGCTCCGGTATCCAGATCGCGACGCTGGATCCCTTCCAGGGACAGCAAGAACGCCATCGACGATCAACTCCAAGACGCCACCAGCGCCTGAGGTGCCTTCCATATCGTCAAGCTCGCTGGCGACGCCCCAGGTGAGGTGCGCCGCCGCGTCCAGCAAGACACCCTGGGTCACCGCGGGCGCAAGGGTGATCCCCTCTATCAGATCCGCAATCTTTTGCGTGCCTCGCGTGATCGGCTCACGAAGCGTCAACAAGAACGACTCCATGAGGCCTTCACGGCAGATGAGGCGCATATCAGTGTCGAAGTCGCCTACCGCTGCGCCCAGCAAGTGCGAGACGTCTTCCATCAAGACATACCCGCCCACGGCCGACGCCTGGCCGCTCGTCTCATCCAGCGCCTACCAGCCTGTCCCATCCCCGAAATCGCTCGCCTGGGCCGGACCCTACGCAAGTGGAAGGACGCACTCGACGCCTACTTCGACACAGGCGGAGCCAGCAACGCACCCCACCGAAGCCATCAACGGACATTATCGAACTAGGCAGACGCACCGCCAGAGGCTACCGCAACCCCACCAACTACCAACTCCGAATGCTCCTCATCACAGGAGGCCTAGACGCCTCCACCCACACTCAACTCGGAAGAGCTACAAATCCACGTGCATCCCTTTCGCCAAGCACGCACATCCACACACCCTCTTGTTTGACGAGGTGGGGGTGGATTCGTGTGGGTGCGTGCACGTTCGTCCCCTCTGGGAGAGAGGATGTGCGTTGGTGGTTACCGTGCATTCTTGGTGTATTTGCGTGTTACGGCGCGTAGCCTGGTGAGTGAAGGGCGCGCCTCCGATGGTGGGGGCGCGTGGGAGGACACCTCATTGTGGAGGTTGATAGATCATGATGGTTCCGCCGTTGTCTGAGCGTCCCGTGACCGAGGAGGACGAGGAGCGCTTCCGCCAAGAGTGCGCGCCGCGCAGGTACACGCTGCGCCAACGATGGGCCGATTATCGCGCCGAGGTTAAAGAACGGCGCCCCAAGGGTGCGCGGGCCCGCGCCCGGGCGTGGCTGCACGTCGAGCCTTTCTATTGGGGGATGCGCGTCGCCTACGTTGTTCTCTTCGCTGGCGCCGTCTTTGCCGTGTACATCAACGGGGTCGCCGAGGGCTGGTGGCCAGCCTGGGGCGAGAGGCCCACCGTGGCAGCCACCGCCACACCCACCATAGGCCCCGCGCCCACCGCCTCCGCTTCTGCCTCGGGCGAGGCCGCGATGTCGGGCGGATACCAAATCGGACCCGACGGCGTCCTCGTGCGCCCAGCCGAACACGCCGCATCCACCTACACCAAACCAGAGCTGCCAGAGGAAGCTAAGGAGAACACCGAAAGAGGCGCAGAACTCGCCGCAGAACACTATCTTGCCACTCTTTCCTACGCGTGGAACACGGGCGACACGCAATCGTTAGCTAGCTTGTCAGCCGAGGGAGTCCCATTTGCCGATGGGCACATTGAGGCCATCAATCGACTCTATGCCAACGGTTGGGCGTATGGGAACCAGGCAAAGGTAACCGATATAGTGACGGTCGAACCCGTCGCAGAAGAACAGGGGGCACAACCAAACACCATTGGAGTAGATTTCCGCGTCACGACCACCAATGGCGTCTCCTGCAAAGAGCAAAAAATAGTCATTAGCAAGGAAGAATATACTATCGGCTTCGCGCTCTGGATGACATGGCAAGATGGCCACTGGCTTGTGACTGATGGGTACATTCCCCATGAAAACTAACAATAGACAACTGTGTGCATGTGGAAGCGTCTTCGGTGTAATACTTCTAGTTCTAAACACTCTTCCTGCATTTGCCGATAGTGTGCCAAGCTCTTGCGATTTCAATTCGGATGTGCAGGCTGGATTGTGTGCTTCTCCTGTGCCGGGTGGTATCGGGGTTGCTGGTTGGCACAAAAGAGAGCAACAAACTCCTGGGCGACAGGCTGGTCAGAGTTCGTCGAACGTGAATTCTCAGCGTTCGCTGCAAACGGCGGAGGGGAGTGCGTCCTCTGATGCTCAGGGTGCTGGTGTGGGGCAGGTGTGTGATGGTGTGATGCGCATGTATGAGAAGCCGGACGGGACTACGGATGAGGTCGCGTGCTTGTATTTCTCTGCTGCTCATCCGGCGGGGTCCAGGCCGACGCTGCCCACCACCCAGGAAATCCTCTACTACGCCGCCACCACCATTCATGCCGACGGAGCCGGCATCAACAAACAACCACCCACTGTGTCCTACACGAATAGGTTTGTGCCCACCATCGTCTCAGTGACCGCCCCGACCCAGACCCACGTGATTAACCTGCTCGGCCGGGACATTACGATCACGCTGAGGGCAACCAACTACGAGTACTCCTGGGGTGATGGCACCCCCAGCACGGTGACGACCTCGCCGGGCTTGGCGTGGGAGAAGGGCATTGACCCCAACAATGACCCGCGTCTTATCCGCCACTACTACACGCCCCCGCAGGGGTGGCGCTCCATGCTGGATGGCCCATACCCGCACGAGAACCGCGAAATCACGCTCACGACCACGTGGAGCGGTACGGCCACGAACCCTTTCACCGGGCAGACCCAGACCATCAACGGCCTGGTCACTACCACCGAAACAACCGGCCCCTTCCCCCTGTCCCACCTGGTCATCAACAACACCGACACCTGGGAAGAAAAACAAGGCCACTAACCAACACGGGTGTTTCACGGGGCACGCCCGTGAAACACCAGCTCACCACCAACGCGAGAGAGAGACGCCGGTATCACGACCAAAGCGTCCAGCGGTGCATTGTCCCGCAGCCCCATCGGCGATAGCCCACAGCCAGGACAGGCAGCTACCCGCAAGCTACGCGAGTTCGTCCAGGAACTGAGGACGAGCCTTCATGGCGTGAATGAGCAGCTCTCCTCCACCGTCGAAAACCAATACGACCAGCTCGAGAACACGCCCAGACTGGTCAATACCCACCACGAGCCATCTCCTGGGATCGGCCTCATCATCGAGGGGACGTGAGTTCAGGGCATGCTCATACGCGTACAGGACGGCCTCATCGGTGAGCCTGTCGCGCCCGAAATGCTTTCGAGCGCTGGCATGAAGCCTAGGCGACATGGGTCCACTCGCGCACTGCCGCGCGAATCGCGTCAGAACGGCTCCCAATCCCCTCCAAGGCGGCGCGCTCCATCAACGCCCTCAACGTCTGCTCATCCAGACGCACCGTCACAGCGACGCCCGGCCCCTTCCCCACCGGAGGACGCCCCGGGCGCGGAGCCGGCAACTCAGCCAGGTCATACCCGCGCTCAGCCTCATCAGCCCACGCCTGAATCTGCTCATCAGTCACAGGAACTCCGCGAAGAAGACGATCACCCATAGCGAATATCGTACACGAAATCCGCCTGTCGCACCACGGCTTCTATGCCACCATCACCACCAATGCCGAAGATGACAGCGAAGCAACCACCGACAACAACTCCCCTTTCCACGCGCCCGGGGCCGCGCACATCTTCTCGTGCGCGGCCCCAGTATCGCCTGGACGGCAAGTCCCGCAGCGAAGCCACGTCAGCAGCCGGCCCGCTACGATCAAACACGTAGTGCTTGCCGTCGATCCAGCGCGGACCCGTCACCATGGCACCCGACGGGGACAGGTAGTACGTGTATCCGCCCTCCGTCAGCCAGCCCGTGCGCATCACACCCGACGAAGGATCGAAGTAGCGCCAGGTGCCGCGAATCCTCGTCCACCCGAACACCTGAGCGACATCACGCCCGTAGTAGCACCACTGGTCGCCCTCGCGGTACCAGCCGGTCACCACGTATCCGCGCTCGTCAAAACGGTAGACCTTCCCATCGATGCGCAGGCGCACGTTCACTGGGAACGTCCCGTCCGTGTACCGCCACCACGTGCCATAGCGGCCCTACACCCAACGATGCCCTCGCACGACACAAGAGGCCCGCGCGACGGACAAGCGGCCCACGCGATAGACGAGTCGACCGCACGACCGAGGCCTCCCCGACACACCCGGGGAGGCCTCGTGGTGTTGGACAGAAGAGCACCTACGAGCGCGAACCAGCACCCCTCTTCGACGTGTGCCGCCTATCCTCTCCCTTCCACCAGGGCATCCAGGCGCGGTAGCCGTCGGCGGGCGGGGTGGGTGAGTCCGGCTCGAAGCCGAGCTCCTCGGGCGTCTCGGGGATGCGGTCGACGAGGAAGTACTTGTCACGATCGTCGCAGTGTTCGCGCACGATGGTGCGGAACTCGGCCAGCTCGGAGTACAGGACGCCCGTGATCGGGTTCCTCTTGAAAGCGACGATCTTGTACAGCCAGTAGGCAAACAGCGCGACGTTGGCCGCGAGCGCCAGGGCCGCACACGCAATGTTCGCGCGCGGGTCCATGGTCGCGAAGTTGAAGATGTCCGAGGGAGGGACCAAGACCTCGGGCAGGAGGGTGTTCATGGAGATCCAGAAGACCAGCGTGAAGCAGCGGAACCAGATCCACTGGCCCTTCGCCCACGTGAACGCCGGAATCGTACAGGCCAGCAGCAGGGCGAGCGTGCAATACCACGTGTAGTCGGCCAGCGAGTTGTACAAGAACGCGTGGTTCCACAGGTCGTAGGCAATCACCCACGGCCACACCATGTCCACCCAGATGAGGCCTCGCACGGAGCGCTTGCCGGGTGAGGTCACGATGATCTTTCCCAGGCCCGTGATCGTGATGATGTTGAGCAGGCCGGCGGCGGCGGACAGGAGGTTCCAGTAGCCGCCGATCGTGCGGAAGCCCGTCTCCGGGTCGATCCCAACGTGGCGGGCGGCCAGGTTGGCGGCAACCTCCTGATACCACTGCTGAGAGTGCAGCTCGGCGGTGACACCGCGTGCCTCGGGCAGGCCTGCGATCATGTCGATCGTGTGCGCGTCGTTCACGCCCTTCAGGCACTGCCAGTCGGCGCCACACGCGTAGTACGAATCCGCGTTAAACCAGATCGTCAGGTCGCGGATATTCGCCTCCATGATGTTGACGGCCAGGCCGATCCACAGGGCCACGCCCAGCCAGATCGCGTACTTGTGCGCCTTGACGGGGTTGCGTTTCGCGTACACCAGGACCGTGCCCGTCATGGTGGCGGTGAGGATCATGATCGCGTACTTGCCGAAGGGGAACCACCCCACCATCGGCGTCCCGTGGATCCACGCGTAGGGCATGAGGGCGATGCCGCCCACGGTCCACACGGCGAAGATCGTCCAGTTCCACCGCCGATTGATTTCCGCGACGGCGATCTGGGCGGCGAGCACCAGCAGCCAGATGAGATAGACCTTGGGAGTCCCAAGCTCCCACAGGAAAAGCGAGTCCACGGCATTCTCCTTCGAACGCACAACCGGGCTAATAGTTGTCGGCTATCATAATCCGAAACACTAACCTAGTGTGCGGGGTTCACCGTCGAATCCCCATCGTTCCGGGGCTCCCCACGGGCCAGCGCCAGCGCGGGCACCCCTCGTCAATCCCTCAAGGAGGAGGACCCATGACACGCCACACCTCAACCCGTCGCACCCTGTGCCGAGCCGCCCTGGCCGGAACCGGCGCCCTCCTGGGAGGCATGTACGCCTTCAGCCAGCTGAGCGGCAAGGCCACGCCCGAGGAGCAGGCCTGGCACTACCCGGGCGACGACCTCATCGACGCCAACTACGACAACGGCTACTCCTCGACCTACGCGATCACAATCGACGCGCCCGCCTACGCGGTGTGGCGACTCTTCAAGCAGATCGGCGCGGAAAAGTCCGGGTCCTTCTCCTCGGAGTTCCTCGAGCGCGTCTTCGCACGCCTGCCCTTCTTCAACTCCTACGAGATCCAGGAGGAGTTCCAGCAGCCCGACTCGATGGTGCCCGGCGACATCGCGGCCTTCGACTTCCACGGCATGTCGATGGAGTGGGCGGACGTCGTGCCCGGCAAGTACATGGTCCAGTGGGTCGACACGAAGAACCCGCCCAAGGCGCCCGGCTCCTACGCGTTCCGCTTCCCCGGGATGACGAACTTCGCGGCGGCCTGGTGCTTCTACATGGTTCCCCTGTCGGGCGGACGCACGCGCCTGATCAACCACTGGCGCATCGGCTACGAGCCCGCCTCCCCCGCCATGAAGGCCCTGAACTGGATCAACATCGAGTTCATCGGCGGATGCATGACCCACCTGCAAAACCTCTACGTCAAGCGCGTCCTCGAGTTCAAGAAGAAGCAGCACCTGACGGGCCGCTTCATGCGCGGCATGCTGGGCGGGCGCTTCTTCAACTCGGGCACGCCCGCCGGGCGCTACGACGGCACTCCCCTCTTCGAGGAAACCTACACCCAGTGGTTCCGCTACGGACGCTCCGCCCCGGCCGTCGCCGAGATCCGACCGCCCGTCACCGACGACCCCTCCTGGCCGCCGACGGGCGCGGACAGCCCGTGGGCGAGCGAGGTCGACGCCTCCTACTTCGACGGCTGGCGTGAGCCCACCTTCTCCTGGGAGGAGCAGGTCCGCCAGAAGATGGAGCGCAGCTACCTGCCCAATTGGGGGAAGGAGCAGCGCTGATGGGCGCCGTCACTCCCCCGGACTACCCGACGCTCTTCTTCTTCGAGGTCGGCCAGTGGTGGGACTACGCGATGCTCCTCCTCGTCATCGCACTCCTCGCGGGCGCAGCGTGGCTGGCCCAGCGCAACATGTGGGTGGTCCTCGCGCTCTTCGTCCTCGTCCCCATCACCCTGACCATCTTCTGGTGGCCCCACTCGACGGCGGGGACGGCCTCGGCGGGCTGGTTCCCGATCGTGAAACAGTACTCGGCGCTGGCGGGGTCCCTGTGCCTCGTCGCCCTCCAGGTCTTCCCTAAGCTGCGGCACAACCGCTGGTACCTGATCATCCCGCCCGCGATCCTCGCGCTCAACATCGCCGAGGCCGTGGTGCGTGACTTCCAGTGCTACGGGATTCACGGAGTGGACCCCTCGCAGGGGATGGTCACGTGGGGCGGGCCGTGGAACATCATGAACGGCATTGCGGGCATCTTGAACCTGCTCGCGATCTCCGGGTGGGTCGGGATCTTCGTGTCCAAGGGCAAGGAGCGCGCCCTCATCTGGGGCGACCTGACGATCGGGTGGATCATCGCCTACGACCTGTGGAACCTCGCCTACGTGTACAACTGCCTGGCGGACCGGGCGTGGTACTCGGGCGTGGCGCTGCTGGCCTCGTGCACGATCCCGGCGCTCATGAAGTTCGGGCGCGGCGCGTGGATCCAGTATCGCGCGTACACGCTCACGCTGTGGTCGGGAGTCGTGCTCACGTTCCCGCACTTCATGCACGATTCGATGTTCGCCCACCGCAGCGCCCACAACCCCTGGGCGATGCTCATCCTCTCGGCCGCCGCCCTGGTGGCGAACCTGTGGGTGTTCGCCGCGCACGTGCGCACGATCGTGTCCAAGCATCGTAACCCGCTCACGCAGGAGGTCCACGCCGACGAGGCCACCTACGTCTCGCTGGTCCGTGACCTCGCGTCGGAGGAGGACAAGGAGCTCATCGCCGCGCGCCTGGGCACGACGCCCAACGAGGCTGGCTTCACGTCGCCAACGTGAGACGCGGTCCCACTCGTGCACGGGCACACGGGTGGGACCCGTCGCGAGGCCGGAAAGACAGAATCGATCCGGATAGGTTGTGAGCTTACGGATAGGTTATGCGCATCCGGATAGGTTAGTAAGCTATCCGGATCGCCGTTTCCTATCCGGATCGCCGTTTCCTATCCGGATCGCCGTTTCCTATCCGGATGTGGCACCCACTCGCCTACCCCACCGACAACACCGACTCTCCCGGGCCAACAAGCCAAAAATCGCCGCGCAACCAACGCGTTTTGTCCGTCCTTCAAGTTGGCTCCCACCAACTTCAATACCGCTTTTTCCGCACAAAAAAGCCGAAAAGTCACCACAAAACCAACACGTTTTGTCCTATAACCCGGCACCGACACCCCGCCGCAGCACATCCGCAACACAAACGGGGGCCGCGCACCATCGGTGCGCGGCCCCCGCATTCGAGCTCGACCACAATCCGCTGGGAGGTCGGACTTGGCCAGGCAAACCCAGGATAGCCCGAAAACCTCTCAACAGTCTAAGGAGGTCATTCAGCCCACAGGGAACGAGCCCCTCATCTACGGGACGAGCCGACCCGCGGCATCGAATGAGTAGCGCGTGCCGTCAATCCACCGGCTGCCCGTCACCATCGCCCCGGAAGACGACAGGTAGAACCAGGAGTCGCCATCGCGCAGCCACCCGGTACTCATACGTCCGGAGTCAGCGAAGTGGTACCACGACGAGCCCACACGATGCCATCCGGTGGCCATCGCGCCGTGGGGAGACAGGTAGAACCAGGAGGAACCATCCCTGAGCCACCCGGTGCGCATCGCTCCGGACGACGACAGGTAGTACCAGGTGTCGCGCACCTTCGTCCACCCGCTCGCCATCGCGCCGCTGTGGGGATCCAGGTAGTACCAGGCGCCCTGCACCCGCACCCACCCGGAGGCCTGACCGCCCGAGGGCCCGTAGTAGAACCACTCGCCGCCCTCGTAGACCCAACCCGTCACCATGTAGCCTCGCTTATCGAAACGGTAGATCGCCCCGTCGATAAGCAGCTGCGTGGACGTCGGATAGGTGCCGTTCTCGTAACGCCACCACCAGCCGAGCGCACCGGACACCCAGCGCCCAGCCCCGGCCTCGTCGGGCCCCACGTGATCGGGGCTCACCGTGAAGGGCACCTGGACGGTCGCGTCATCGTCGGCCCGCGGGTCAAAGTTCCGGCCAAAGGCCTCGACCGTGAGCGTCGCGGCGCCCGCGAAGCGCCCCGTGCCCTGCGGGTGCGAGACGTCCACGCCGTCAGCTTGCAGCGTCAGGCCAGCACCGTCGAAATCGCCACTCGCTTGCCCCACCGCGATCTGTCGATCACCCAAGAGTAGGCGCGCGCTCGTCACAGGACCGGAGACGCTCACCCGCACCGAGACGCGCCCCGCGACGGATTCGCCCGCCAGGGGCATCCACGTGGCACCGTCCGTCGAATACTCGACCGTGCCGATCACGGGCGCAGCCTGATCCTTGAGCACGGCGTCCAGCGCGTTGGGCAGGCCGGCGCCCCGGTATTCGCGCCCCTCAACGGGGGCGGCCAGCCGCGACCAGTTCTCGGGCGCAGACGCCTGCTTCTTCGCCAACTCAATGATCTGCTCGGCGTTCATCTCCGGATGCACCTGACGCAGCGTCGCAATCACGGCCGCCGCCAGGGGCGCGGCCTGCGAGGTGCCGTACAGGTTCCCGTAGGCCTTGCCGTACCAACTCGTCAGCGGCGCGTAGATCTTCGCTCCGGGAGCCGCGAAATCAATCGTCGTGGCACCCCAGTTCGACCAGGAAGTCGGCTCCAGCACGCCACTCGCCGGATCCGCGCCCTCGGGCAGCTGCAACGCCGACACCGCGACAGTGCCGCGCATCATCGAGGGCAGGTAGACGCCGCCCTTCACATCCCGCTCGAAAGCGCCCCACGTGTCCCCCGGCGACGAGTCGTCGGTGGCGGGCGGATTATCCAAGTCCGTCGTCCAGTTGCCGGCGGCCACCACGTTGATGACGTCCTTGGACGTCGAGTAGTCGACCGACCGCTGGATGGCCTCCAGTCCGGCGGCCTGCTCGGGGTCACCCGGCATCCAGTACTTCCACGGATTCACGTAGTACGAGCCGTTCGTCACCGAAATACCGTGCTCGGCGGCCCACACGAAGCCGCACACGATGTACTCGGGGTAGAAGTAGCCGCCGTTGCGCGACGCCACGTTGATCGCGGCGATCTTCAGCGTCGGATTCACGCCGTCCACGCCGATGCCGTCATGCTTGGCCGCAATCGACCCGGCCACGTGCGTCCCGTGGGTCGCGTCGTCCCAGCGCCACGCGGCGGGGTCGCGATTCGGAATGCCGTTGACGTTACAGGCGACAGACTTCGAGTGGTCCACCTGGCCCGCCAGATCCGGCACGGTGTCGTCGATGGACTGGTCCATGACACCCACGGTCACGGGGGCTCGCATAACATCCACGCCCTGTGCCTCAAGCGCGCGCAGGGCCTGAAGGTGCCACCCGTTGGAGGTCTGCGGGTCGGGCGTCACCCCGGCCTCGTCGCCCTGAGCGCCATCTGCTTGCGCGCCGTCGGCCTTCGGGGCGGCCGCGAGCGCCGCGTTCGCCCGCGCGAGGGTCGCGTAATCGACGGGGACCACGGCCTCGTTACCGCCGACGGGGGCCTGGCGGGTCGGGCCAATCGAGTCGTAGCTGATGCCCTCCTTGATGAGCGCCGCACCCAGGTCGGGCGAGAACGAGGGCGAGGCGGACTGCACGAAGAACGTCCCGAACTGCGGGTAGCGAGCCAGGACCAGGCCTCCCAGGAACGAGGCTTGGGCTGCCGCACGCTCGAAGGTTGCCCGATCGGCGCCCTTGGGTAGGTTCACCGCGTAGTTGGCGGGCAGCTGCTCGGTGGAACGCGCGGGGGCGGTGATTCCGGCCGTCGGGGTCGCGGGCACGGGCACCGTGTCGACTGCCGGATCGGGCGCGGGCTGTGGGACGACGGCCGGGTCGCGCGACACCGTGAAGGTGGCCTCGCGGCCTGTGTCGTCGTCGGCCTGGCGGTCGAAGTTAATGCCGGTGGCGCTGACCTGCACCCGGGCGGTGACCGAGTCGGCGCCCTCGGGGACGAGAGAGCTCAGGTCCACGTTTTCCGCGGACACGCTCAGCTCGTTATCGCCGTACTTGCCCGACCCGTCGCGGTCGACGCTGGCCAGGCCCGCGACATCCATGTGCAGGTGGCTGATCGGCGAGGCCGCGGCCGCGTAGAAGGTGACGGGGCCTGCGGGCAGGACGGCACCATCGAGGCTCTTCCACTCTCCCTTGCCGACGCGGTATTCGAGGGTCGTCACGGTCGGCTGCATCTGGTCGCGGCGCATCGTGGTCAGGGCGTTGATGAAGCCGTAGCCGCGGTACTCCTTGCCGTCGGCGGGCGCGTCCAGGCGCGTGTAGTCCATGGCGGCCTGCTTACGCATAAGGTCGACGATCTGCGCGCCCGTGAACGCCGGGTGCGTGGCCTTGATGAGCGCGGCGATACCCGTGATGTGCGGGGTCGCCATCGAGGTGCCGCTCGTCTTGGCGTAGCCGCTCGCGTACTGGTCGACAGGGACGGTGGAGTAGATGCCGTCGCCTGGTGCCGCAAAATCAATCGTCGTGCCGTAGTTGGAGAACTCCGCGCGCGCGAGCGTCGTCCACTCGGGCTTCGTCTCCTCGTCGACGCGCTTGAGCGCGCTCACCTGGCTGACGCCCGCGACCTGGCCGGGAACGCGGATGGAGCCCGCGACGGGGCGGTCCTTGATGGGCGTGTCCAGGTCCGTCGGCGAGCCCGAATCAGTCGTCGGGTTGTCGTTGTCGGCACCCTCGTTACCGGCCGAAGCGATGACGGCCAATCCCCTGCCCTGCGCGTAGGCGATGGAACGCGACGCGGCCTCCAGGCCCGCGGCCTGCTCCGGGTCCGTGGGGCTCCAGTACATCCACGGGTCCATCGAGTAGGAGTTGTTGACGATGTCGACCCCGTGGCTGGCCGCCCACATGAAACCGCAGGTCACGTATTCCGGGTAGATGAGCTGCTCAGAGTTGGCGGCCTTAATCGACACGAGGGTCGCGTCGGGCGCGATGCCGTCGATGCCGATGCTGTTGTGGTTGGCGGCGATGATGCCCGCGACGTGCGTGCCGTGGAAGTAGTCGTCGCGCCACGAGCCATAGGCCTGGGAGGCGATGCCGTTAGCCGCGCAGGACACGGAGCGCGTCTGGTCGACGCGCCCTGCCAGGTCTGGATGCATATCGTCGATGCCCGTGTCGATGACGCCCACCGTGACGGGTGCGTGCGCGACGGGCACGGCGCCCGCCTCGCGCGCGCTCATCGCGGCGGCACCCCAGTTCGAGATCCCCTCCGCGCCCTCGGCCTCAGCAGCGTCGTAGCCGCGAGCGCTGTTCGGTCCACCCGAGGACGCGCCGGACTGCGGTCCGCTCTGTGCCTCGCCCTGCCCCGACTGCGGGGTGGACGGCTCCGGAGCGGGCCTATCGCCGGGGGCGCTGGCCGCGGCTCGCTCACCCTCGGGCACGGGCGCGACGCGGGTCGGTCCGACCGAGTGCACCCCGATCCCCGCTCCAGCCAGGGCCTCGGCGAGGTCGGGCGCGAACGAGGCCGACTCGCTCTGCGCGAAGAAGGTGGCGATCTGCGGGTAGGAGGCCAGGGCGACGCCGCCGGCGCTTGGGACGAGGGCGAGGGCCCTCTCCAGCTCGGCGGGGCTGGCGCCCGGGCTCAGGTTAATCGCGTAGTTCATCAGGCCCGCGCTACTTCGCGCCGGGGCTATCAGGGACGTGGGGTCATCGGCTCTGGCGGGTGGAGCGGTCGCGGTGGCCACGCCCATCGAGAGGGCGAGGGCGGCGACGAGCCCGATGCGTGCAGCGTTGCGGCGCATGGTTCCTCAACTTTCGGTTGTCACGATCGCGGGCACGGCAACGTACACGCGTAGGACCATCTTCCTAAAGTTTGTCACAACCGACAATTCAGAGCGCCTAAAACCCGCCAACACCTGGGCGCACGCGCAGACAATGGGAGGGGCCGCGCGCGTGCGCGACCCCTCCCCGGTCAGTGTCACTCCTGCCCGCCCAGCGGTGGGTAGGCCCGGAGGACGGTGCGCCTAGCGCATACGGCCCGACGGGTCAAAAACGTAGGACACCCCGTCGATCACGCGCGAACCGGTGACCATCACCCCCGACGCATCCAGGTAGTACCAGGAGCCGCCGTCATTCAGCCAGCCGGTGACCATCGCTCCGGATGCGTCCAGGTAGTACCAGGAGCCGCCGTCGTTCACCCAGCCGGTGACCATCGCTCCGGACGCGTCCAGGAGGTACCAGGAGCCGCCGTCGTTCAGCGGGCCGGTGACCATCGCTCCGGACGCGTCCAGGTAGTACCAGGAGCCGCCGTCATTCAGCCAGCCGGTGGCCATCGAACCCGAGGCGGTCAGGTAATACCAGGCGCCCCCAACCTGCACCCAGCCTGTGGCCATCGCACCGGAGGGAGTGAGGTAGTACCAGTCGCTGCCCCATTTGACCCAGCCCGTGACCATCATGCCAATGGGGGGTTGCAGGTAGTACCAAGCGCCGTCCACATTGGCCCAGCCCGACGCCTGGGCCCCCGATGCCTCGTGGTAGAACCACCGGCCGTCGTCGAGCACCCATCCGGTCACCATGTAGCCACGCGCGTCAAAACGGTAGGTCGCCCAACCGATCTCAGCCGCTTGCGAGGCCGGGTAGGTTCCGTCCTCGTATCGGTACCACCAGCCGACCGAATCCTTGACCCACGTGCCAGCCTTGACCTCGCCGACCGCGTCGAGCGCGTCGAGGAAGCCGTAGCCTCGGTACTCCCTGCCGTCGATCGGCTCATTGAGGCGTCCGTAGTTGGCCACCGCCTGCCGCTCCATCAGGTGGATGACCTGGGCGCCCGTGAGCTCCGGGTGCACCGACTTGATGAGGGCCGCGATGCCCGACACGTGCGGGGTCGCCATGGACGTGCCGTCGGCGACGGCGTATCCGCTGCGGTAGAAGAGCAGCGGGGCCGTGGAGTAGATCTGGTCGCCCGGCGCGGCAAAATCAATCGTGTGACCGTAGTTGGAGAACTCGGCGCGGCCCAGAGACAGGCCCGGCTTCACGTTGTACGCCTGACCGACCGCGCTGACCTGGGCGACGCCGTCGAGCATGGAGGGAACGCGGATACTGCCTTCCACCGCACGATTCTTCGTCGGCGTGGGAACATCGGTCGGCGATCCGTTGTCGATCCACGGATTGTCGATGTCGACGCCCTCGTTACCGGCCGCCGCGATGACCGCCAGGCCCTTGTCCTGCGCGTACTTAATCGACCGCGTGGCCGCCTCGAGGCCCGCAGCCTGCTCGGGGTCAGTCGGGCTCCAATAGACCCACGGGTCCATCGAGTAGGAGTTATTCACGACGTCCACCCCGTGGCTCGCCGCCCACATGAACGCACAGGTCACGTACTCGGGGTAGATGAGGCGGTTGTCGTTGGTGGCCTGGATGGCGACGATTGTCGCCTGGGGGGCGATGCCGTCGATACCAATATCGTTGTGGTTAGCGGCAATAATGCCCGCGACGTGCGTGCCGTGGTAGAACTCGTCGCGCCACCCATAGAAGTCCTGCGTCGCAACGCCGTTCACCGAGCACTTCACGGAGCGCTCCGTGTCCACACGGCCTTCCAGGTCGGGGTGCGTGTCCTCAACGCCGGAGTCGACGACCGCGACAGTCACGGGTGCGCGCTTGACGTTGACGGCCTCAGCCTCGCGCGCGCGCATGGCGACGGCACCCCAGTTGAAGATCTCCTCATTCGCCCCTGCGGGGGCCGCGCTCGCGGTCTCATCGCGCATGGAATTCAGGCCACCCGCCGCGCCGGACTGCGGGGCGGCCTCGTCCCTCTTGTCCGTGGGCAGCTCGACGCGCTCGTAGTAGAGGACGGGGGCGACGCGGGTCGGGCCGATCGAATGGATGGAGATGCCGGCCGCTCGCAGGGCGGCGGCCAGGTCGGGCGCGAACGAGGGCGTGGCGCTCTGCGCGAAGAAGGTCCCGATCTCGGGGTACGAGGCTAGAGCAGCGCCCTTGACAGAGGGGACCAACGCGAGGGCGCGTTGGAAGTCTTCGGCGCTGGCGTCCGGCGCCAGGTTGATCGCGTAGTTCATCTCGTCGGTGTCGGCGCGGGTGGCGGAGACGAGTCCGGGCTCCTCGGCTCGGGCGGAAGGTGCGTTCACCGCGGCCACGCCCATGGACAGGGCGAGAGCGGCGACGACGCCGATGCGTGCGGCAGTGCGGCGCATGATTCCTCGACTTTCGATTGTCACTGTCAGGATTTCGACTGCATTCACAGCTGCACCCATCATCCTAGAGTTTGCCAGTAACAACAAAGCCAAGGCCACCCTAATCTCGCACGTAATTTCCCCCTGGTTAGTATTCGAGTAGCCCACAAACGTTGCAATACCAACGATCGAATTTCAAATCTCGAAATAGGCGGAGGGGAATTACGTGCGACATTACTCGGGAAGCATCCTCCGAGCGCAAAGACACGGGTCAGGGTAAACGAAAGGGCAAGGCACAGCTATCAGACCGAACCCACGCGCACAAAGGACGACACCCTCGGGCGAGACCTTGCCCAAAGCGCGTGTCGAGCGGCCCACCGCACGACAACGAACACAAGACGGGGAGCGCCCGCGCTCCCCGTCTCGTTGCTCCGCTTACTCCAGTCCGGCATCCAGGGCCAGCAGGTGATCCACCGTCTGCGGGCGAATAAACCAGCGGGCAGAACCGTCCTCGACGCCCAGCACGCCGGGCTTAGTCAGCATGTTGTAGTTCGACGCCATCGAGTAGCCATACGCGCCGACAGCGGGCACGGCCAGCAGGTCGCCGCCCGCGATGTCGGCAGGCAGGTCGATGTCGCGGATGATGATGTCGCCGCTCTCGCAATGCTTGCCGACGATGCGGCAACGCGCCAGAGAAGAGGCCTGCACGGGGTCTCGATTCACGAGCGTCGCCGTGTAGGCAGCGTCGTACAGGACCGGGCGGATGTTATCCGACATGCCGCCGTCGATCGCCACGTAGCGGCGCA
>ERZ772930.211-NODE-211-length-20885-cov-2.97_pt1 | contig 20885 bp, 19 predicted proteins | sample MGYA00511685_ERZ772930 | MGnify/ENA primary metagenome ERZ772930 (study PRJEB29015, sample SAMEA2738053) | human oral metagenome | biome: human oral; feature: human-associated habitat; material: saliva | place: China | collected 2226 ... | reverse complement strand
TTAATTTATTTCTGCTTAGCTTGATAGCCGGTGACGACATTATTAGCGTGGACCCAACCCTCGACAGAGCCGCCATCGAGGTACTCACCAGTAGTAGGGGCGACACGCATAATACCGCCTTCTTTGATATATTCGTCGATCGGATCGGTTACTAGATATTCCTGATCGAGGGGACCGAAGTCATGAGACTTGACATAATTAACAACACGACGCAGAAGATCGCGAGACATAATGTATTTACTAACATTAATCATATTCGAAGGAGCTTCCTCTATGCTTGGTTTTTCAACAACATCAACAAGCTTGCCATCTTGAACACTGAAAACACCATATTTGTCGACTTTTTCGCGAGGAATTTCAACGCCTAAAATAGCTGATTCATCTTCACTTTGTAGTGAATGGATGAGAGATTCGGCGGCAGATTCGCCGTCTGGATTCCAGACAAAATCGTCACCCATGAAGACAAGAACTGGCTCATCAAGATTATATTCCTCGACAACTAAGGCAATAGGAACTGCAGTACCATAACGACCGGCTGGATCTTGAGTGGTGTAGTGAATTTTGACGTGATCTGGAAGAGTCTTTGCAAGAGCTAGACGATCAGCCTTGCCACGTTCGACAAGATAGTCATTTAAGGCTAGATTATCGCGGTAGAATTCGTGACCCTGGCAGGGCTCAACATTACTGATGATCATATAAATATCGGTAATACCAGCCTTGATTAACTCTTGCACCGAATAATCGACAAGAGGTCGGTTACCGACAGGAAGCATTGATTTTTCAATAATTTTTGTAATTGGAAGGCGGCGAGTGCCCCATCCAGCTACTGGAATGATTGCTTTCGTAATCTTTTGCATAATAGCTCCTTTATTCCCACCAAAAAAATTGTCTTTTTTCTTTGCTGATTATATCACATAATGAATATTTTGCTAGAATTTTTATGGCTTTTATACTTAGTAGAAGCTAGATTAGAGGCTGGCGCCAGGAATCTGGAAGATCAGAAATACCAAAAAGCTTAGCAATGGTTGGGGCTACATTAGATAAGCCAGCATCCGCGAGCTGCTGTGGCTGATATTTCTTTTGATTTTCGGTATTGTCATAGAACCAGCATGGAACAGGGTTGAGAGTGTGTGATGTCTTTGGCTTTTGAGCAATTGGATCAAAAACTTCCTCAGCGTTACCGTGGTCAGCGGTGATAATCATCATGCCGCCGAGTTCGTCAACTTTCTTAGCTAGACGAGCAAGCTGAATATCAATAGCCTCCATGGCAGCGATGGTGGGCTCTAGTTCACCAAAGTGACCGACCATATCACCACCCGCATAATTAATACGGATGAATTGGTATTTAGGTTTGCCTGATTCATCGGTTTCAGTCATTTTATCTAAAACTTCGTCAGTAATCTCAGCTGCTTTCATCCATGGACGTTCGTTGAATGGCCTGGTATCGGATTTAATTTCGAGAAAATCTTCGCCTGGTGCTTTATCGTAGCTATTACCATTAAAATAATAGGTGATGTGACCGAACTTAACAGTTTCGGCGACGGCAAGCTGATTTATATGATTTGCAGCAAGAAGTTGATTGAGCGGATTTTTAATAGTGATCGGGGTAACTAGACAATGCTCCGGAAGATGAAGGTCGGAATCATATTCGGTCATGCCAGCAAAAAAAACATTGAGGGGACGATTATTTTCGGTGCCACGGTCAAAACCATGGAAATCTTGCTCGGTGAAGGCTTTGGCGGTTTCGATGGCACGGTCTGCCCGAAAACTATAGAAAATAAAACTATCACCGTCTTTGACTAAACCAACCGGGCGATTTTTATCAGGTTGACCATCTGAATTTGCTTCTGTAATAACAAAGCTTGGGAAGTATTGATCTTGCAAATTGGGGTCTTTTGAGCGGTTTTCCTTAACTGCCTGCATAGCGGAAGTAAAATACTGATCAGCCCTACCATAGACCATGGCATCCCAACCAGTTTTAACAATACTCCAATCGGCCTCATAGCGGTCGGCCAAAAAGAGCATACGTCCGCCACCACAGGCGATTTGATAATCAATAGGTAGAGCTGAGGTGGATTTTAGTTCAGCTATTTTATCCTCGAGAAGCTGAATATAGTGATCTGCAGACTGAGGTGGAACGTCACGACCGTCTAAGATAAGATGGATGCGAACTTTTGTTATTCCTTCTTTTTGAGCCTGTTCTAGCATTTTAAAAAGCTGAAAGATTGAGCTATGAACACCGCCATCAGAGAAGATGCTAGAAAAGTGTAGAGTGGAGTGATTTTGCTTGACATTGTCGATAGCGCCGCGCCAGGCTGCGGTTTGCCAAATAGCGCCAGTATTAAAATCGTCCTCGATTTTAGCAATGCCCTGCTTGATAATTTGGCCAGCACCAAGAGCATTATGTCCAACTTCAGAGTTGCCCATCTGTCCTTTTAGAATACCAACCGCTTCTCCAGAGGCCTCAAGAGAGACCCAAGGATATTTATCAAAAAGCTGATCGATGAACTCAGAATGAGACTGCACGACGGCATTTCCGTATTCGTCGTTTCTAAGGCCGACGCCATCAAGTACAGCTAAAACAATTGGTCCATCATAATGTAGATTATTCATGATTTTAGTATAGCATAAGAGGGTTAGGGTAGAGGATTCTGGATAGAACTCGGGGCTTTAACAAATTATTGAGGTGACTAAAATTTTAGAATGTCGCATTTATTGACATCGATACCGATATTTTGATAAAGCTCCGCGTGATTGGCCGAGATAATATCCTGTGGACTAAAACCAAGTTTACTAGTGATATCATAAATATCTTCTTCTTTTTCAACCTCTATTTCTAGCAAATATCCAAGTTTTGGCCAGTGGTCGATAGAGAGCTTGGCGCCATGATATTCATACTCCTCACGAGTATTTTCTTGATAAGAACGGTGTTTAATGCCAGTTTTTTCTAAGATCTCTAAAGTAGTCTCAAAATCTGAAACCTCAATCTCCCACTCTTCAGTGCCGGAGAATGAATCATTACTAAGTTCTTTGAAGGTGAGAGTGGTTTTATTGCCATCAGTGCGTAGGCGCAACCAACGATGAGGAGCGCCTATGGTTGGATCAAAAACGTAACGCCGAAAATTGTAGAAGCCAAGTGGTTTAGCGCCAATGGCAAGAAGTTTAGTCTTTACCTCTTCTGGGTTAATATTTGGTATCCTACCTTCAATTTCGACTGCCATATTTCCTCTTTCCTTTACAATGCTATTCTAATTTTACTCTATTTTTATTTTATTTATAGTTCTTTCATCTTATGAAATAAACGATGTGAAAGAGTGCGATAAAATATCTCTCAATCCATGCGGTGTGCTATAATCTGTACAGGCCCGAGTGGCGAAACTGGCAGACGCGCTAGCTTCAGGTGCTAGTCTAGTTTCTAGGTGCAGGTTCAAGTCCTGTCTCGGGCACCAAAATACGGATTTTTCGAAAATTGTCGCTTGAAAGAGCGACAATTTCAAAGTTTTTCCGATTCTGGTGAGATTTTACACCCACGCTAGAACCCATTTTAGTACTAAGTCGCAGATCTGAGTAATCAGAGTAAAGCTCTGTTCGGCGAGTCGCCCCCGACCCGCCGAAAACTAAGAGCTCACGATTAGATAATGTAATTATAAGACTAATCAGCCAAAGAAATTATTTCTAACTTATGAACTAGCTCTTCCGCCTCTTCTTTTGTGTCCGTCATTAATGAAACTATTCTTTTCTTAAACCACTCAAGCTCAACTTTCCGCTGAGCTTTGTTTAGTGTTTTGAAATAGTTAATATAATCATCTATTTTCTTCTTTTTTTCGCTTTCCAGAAGTTCCTTTTTCTTTTCTTCTTCATCCGCAATTCTTTTATCTTCTTGCTCTTTTAGTCGCCTCATTATATTTAGTCTATTTTGCATGAGATTTTCATCAACGACTCTTCTTTCTCTATAATCTGTACCTTCTTTGTATAATTTTTTATTTTGTTTTTTATACTCGGCTTTCCAGATCTCAAAAGTATCGCCAGACAAAACAATAGAACCAATTCTGTCCACAGCTCCTATTTTTTCATAATTATCGAGCACGGTTCGTATTTCTTGAGAATCCATCTTCTCTAATTCTGGTACGATGTATTTACCCAAGACCCAATGAAATATCCTACTGCTAGGCTTTAAATGTTTCGAAATAGTAGCCATGCAAGCATTTGGTAGTCCAATACTAATATTGTCATTTTGTTTTTTCAACTCTAGCGCAGGCTTTAATGCTTCGATTGCCTTTTCGTTGGCCTCTATTGCTTTTCTTTTGTCGTCTGAAATACCTAATTTTAACTTAGCACTTGGCTGCGACGATTTTGTTTCCTTTTTAGAAAATATCTTACTTATCTTCATACTTTCCAAATCCTTGTTTTGGACCCGTCAAATGATAATGATATGTTTTACCATTATTCTCCATGAGGGCATTAACAGAAATAATTCCACCAGCATCACAATATGTTTCAATCTCTATAATGTCAGTTTCGGCTTTCTTTACAGAATTGATTTTTGCAGAATAAACGCCTATAAGCTCAGAGTGGTTTTGGTCTGGATAGTTTACCACCAAAGAGATGTCAGCTATTTCCTGTTTATCCATCACAGTAGTTAACTTTTCTAAATGACTTATGATCATCGGGTCGTCTTTTTCTATCGCAATCTCATGAGCCGTTTCGATCTCGTATGGAATAGCGTCTAACAACAACTTCTTAGCTCCAGAAGTCTTTCTAAGCATTCCAGAAACCCACCTCAGCATATTGCTATGTAATGTTTCGCCTGCGATAGTTCTCATTTTTACTATACCTATAGTTTCGAGATGTTTTCTTATGTCTTCCATAAATAAAACATCTGGTGAAAAATACGCTTCAGAATAGAGATCGAGGCGTAATACCGACCTAAGCGATTGTCGTATTTTATCAATAAAGACAGATTTTATATCCTCATCATCCTTCTTGATAAACGATGTACTCTTTATCTGGTAAACATCATCGTCTATCTCTGCGCAGCAATATGCTAGGATCCTGCTTTTATTATTATAACTAAAACAAATAGCACCCCTGTCTTCCTGTGGTTCGGCACTCAACGCCAGGGCTCTCGTTTCCGATATAATTCTGTGCCATGATATATCAAATTGTGTTTTGCAAAAATTATATAAAGTCAGTCTTTGCCCATATCTATAATCGTCTGGAACAACTATCACCAGAGAGACCTGCGATGAGTTAAGATCCGATGGATATATAGACTCGCAAAGGACAATGCTTCTCGCCTCAATAATTGCATTTATGTCAGATTTTGATTTTAGGTTTCTTATTATTGGAATCTTTTCGCCCGTTTTTAAATTATAATAGCCAACCGTCCGATCTTTTAGGCTTATACTTGCAACGATAATATCTGCCATATTGCATATATTATAGCACGCAAAAGATTATTGTGATTCTTATATTTGTTGCAGTACGGATTGTTTTTTGTTTCGTCTCTTTTGTTACCAAAAACCATTATCTAATCGTGAGCTCTTAGTTTTCGGCGGGTCGGGGGCGACTCGCCGAACAGAGCTTTACTCTGATTACTCAGATCTGCGACTTAGTACTAAAATGGGTTCTAGCGTGGGTGTAAAATCTCACCATTTAGGGTAAACTGTGAGCGCCAACGAAAAATCCAAATTCTTTAACAAAAGCTATACAAATAGGTCTCAGTTGAGGCCTATTTTTTTGCTTCAATCAATAATTTCGACACGTAGACCGATTTCAGGGCTTTGTATTTTTTGCGATCAAAATTAGCTTCTTTTGCAAATTCGTATTTTTTCTTTAGATATTCTTGTGCTTTTTCTGGGTTATTTTTAAGAAAGTCACGTAAAATAATAAAATTCTCATAAGATTCTTCTTTAGTAGGACAAATATGAATATGGAAGTCCCCCTCACCAGTCTCTTCTTTAGTGTTTGCTAAGAAGATTCGGTCCGCATGACTGTCGGACCTTTCAAAATATCCATTTTTTGTTAAGATATTTTTTTTAGAAGTCATATTTTTGCGAGTTGGAACTCCGATAAGAATATCGATTATATTTTTGCCACCGATAAAGACGGCACTACTACCAACATGCTCAATTTTCACATCGGTAGGCAAAAGACTAGACAAGCGACATTTCTCTTGTGCAAAACGCTCGATAAGTTTTGAGGAATATTCCTTTACGATAACAGGCATTTATTAAGATTGTACCATACCACGGATTTTACAATAGTGAACTTTAATCTATTCGTTACAGATTATTCTAGTCGTCTATAATTGAAACGTTTAAGTTCTGACGAGATATCATTATATGTCTTACCGGCTAATAATCCACCGGCAATAAATTCTTCCTGAGTTACATCAACTAACGCTAAACCAGGAATTTTAAAAACTGACTTCTCTTGTACCGTGTTAAACTCAAAGTCCATTAATACGAGACCTTTTAGATCCTCAACAAACACATCGATTTCTGCCATCTTGCCTTCAATTTCTATATTATATCTGTCCTTTACTACCCGCTTTTTACTACAACTCGACATAGCAATAAATTCGTCTTTTGTAAGCGGTATTGTTTGCTCAATCTGTTCGGAGGCATTTCCCTCTGCAATGGGCATTTTCTTAGTTATTTCATACTTGTCGCCTTTTTGACGTAACCTCAGATGCGAATGCTCTGGAGTATCTGGAATATAAACATCGACTATACGAGTCGGCTTGACTGTTTTAATATCTTGCGGTAATGCTTTTGCTAAAAATGTAAGCTCTAACTCTAATTCTTGATTCATATTTCCTCTTTTTATAATTCTAAACCTTTTTTAAAATAAAATCACATAACTTTTTATACCGATAAAGATGTTATTATAATTATAGCGTTAAGTGAATCAGAAAATGTCACTGACGTACTATAAAGATTACGCAGAACACCGTTGGTGTTCTTTTTTAGATATAAGTTAAGAATTTTGGGAGGTTATATGAGAAATAAACTTGATTATAGGTTCGTGGAGGGGTACTGGCTTGATCGGCAACAGATAGCAAGTATAGAGAATGACACGCAGAATACTTTAGTGATTGCTGGTGCGGGGACTGGCAAAACAACGACAATTATCGGAAAGATTAAATGGATTTTAAATAAATGGAGGTTAGAAGAAGAAAACACCCCACCGCCAAGAATTTTAGCCGTTTCTTTCACTCATGCTTCGCGCGTCGAGCTTGAGCAACGTATTTTAGCTGAGATTCTGCAAGATGATTTGATTTTTAAAATATATCACCCAGAAGATTTTATCGAGGTAGAAACTTTTCATAGTTTAGCACTAAAGATCATCAAAGATAAGCTCCATGAGAGGCGACTTGAGGAATCCGGATTCGAGTCGTTCTTAAAATTATCGATGCAAGATTTGCCTGAAGAAAAAATTGAAGATTTTACTCATCTATATTCATTAATACGTAACTATCATGTCGATTTTACTGAAATTAGAGAGGAATTACAAAAAAGGTTTCGTCATTTTTGGCAAAAGGAGGACCTAAGGCAAAACCTTGCCGAGCTAGAGGAATTAGAAATTCTTGCCAGTCAATATGAAGAGCATCTAGAGAAAAATCACAGTATTGACTTTGCGGGACTCCTAGAAGAAGCCATGGAACAAATTAATCCTATATTTGCCTACGATTATGTAATTATAGATGAATATCAAGATATATCACCACTTGAATATTTATTAATACGAAATTTAAGACATTTGCGGCCTTTTAAGTTGTTCTGTGTTGGAGATGACTGGCAAACAATTTACCAATTTGCAGGTAGTGAGATCAATTTGATTTTAAATTTTGAAAAGTGTTGGGGTGAGACTTCTAGATTCAAGATTGAAAGGACCTATCGTTTTCCGGAGAAACTAGCGAAACTCTCTGGAGAATTCATCATGAAGGATCACACACAACTAAGAAAACAGATTCGTGGAGCACCAGTTTACGCAAAAGATCAAATTGTGGAGATTAATGGCCCTTCTGAGAGAACGGATCTGAATTCCCTTTACTTTTTCTTCCTAAATATGCCAGAGCATGCCAGTGTTTTTCTGATTGGACGTTACAATTTTGATATTAAAAAAATATCACGATGTGAATTTTTGACATTTGAGAAAAGTGAGGAAAAAGTATTGATATCTATGCGGGAGAGACCTGATTTAAAAATAAGTTTTTTAAGTGCACATAAATCAAAGGGACTGCAGGCAGACTATGTACTTATTATTAACTGTCGGAATACAGTTTTAGGGTTTCCAAGCAGGATGAAAGAGAATGATGTTTATAGCATGGTGAGAGAAATAGCTATTCAGAGATTAGGACAAAGAAAGACGAATAAAAAGACCTGTGAGAAGTTTAGTGAGGAGAGAAGATTATTTTACGTAGCAATGACAAGAGCGCGCAAGCGGATTCTTTTTTTGACGGTTCGAGAGAAAGAGTCGCCTTTTATTTTAGAACTACGAGAAGAGAAGGAATTAAATACATATTTTCTAGATTAAGACTTGGAGAAAGTTTTATTTCTTGGAGGTCCTAGATTTAAAAGTTGCCGTGACACGTTTTTTGGCTTCTTTTTGAGCATTGCCTACGTGATGTATGGCAGTACGAGCAAGGCGACGACTTAATCTTGAGGCTTTTTTGTAATAATTGATACTGAAACGCTTAATTTCGGCAGTCAGGTCAACAGTTCCGCCCTTAAAAACTCCTTTGATATTTGAGATGGCAATTAGAGACAAAAGGATGTCGGCAACAAAAATTATCAGAAGTAGACCAGAGATAACTAAAAGAGATAGAGGGTTTAGAGGGGCAAGAAGACGAGAAAAAAATGGTTGGATAAGATGTAAAATGAAGATACCACCCACACCAAAGCCAATCGAAGTTTCAAGCGAGATGCGACCATTAAGGTGTAACACCGAGGCGGCTGTATAATCCCACCAACGCACATTGTAAATTTTTTCCAAAACAACGGAGGTGATATATTCAATTAGGTCACAGATGACAATCATTAATAAAAATTCCAGCGGCCAAGACAGACGAAGGGGGCCAATCAAGAGTATGCAAATCAAGGAGCCGACACCATAGATGGGACAAATAGGGCCAAAGAAAAAGCCACGATTTTCAAGTTTGCGTTTCATGAAGTAGGTCCAAATACATTCAACAATCCAACCTCCAATAGAATAGAGAATAAATAGTAGAAAATAATAGGCGAATTGCAGAATAATTGATTCGATTTGGCTGCCGGATAGGTTAGAAAACATTAGGTTTATTATACCTTAATAACCTATTAAATAACAGAAAAAGCTACTTTTTGTAGCTTTTTCTATCTTTATCGTCAAGAATATAAGACTAGACCTTATTGATAACTGGAATAACAATTGGTGTGTGTCCAGTTGCATCGTAGAGGATACGAGTAATATCTTCCTTAATCTCGTCTTTTAGAACTTTGAGCTCAGGGTCAGAAGAAATGGATTTTTCGGTCTTAAGACGGAGATAATGACGGATTTTACCAATCAGTTCCTCAGAGTTATCAAGATAAATAAAGGCGCGAGAAACGATGTCCGGAGTCTTGATGAGGCGACCAGTTTTCTTACTGAGAGTAAGGACGATCATGAAGATACCTTCGCGAGAGATGTGAATACGATCCTTAACAACAGCTTCATGTACTGGCTTATCAGCATCGTCATAGAGCTTATTGCCAACATGAATGCGACCATTTTTGCGAATAGTTTGGTTTGGTAAGAGCTCGACAATGTCACCGTCATCGGCAACAAGAATATTGTCGTGAGGAATCCCAACCACATTTTCAGCCATCTCAGCATTATGCTCCATCATGAAGAATTCGCCGTGATATGGTAGGTAATTCTTTGGCTGTAAGCGAGTAACAAAATCAACATGATCTTCGTAATAGGCGTGACCAGAGAGATGAAGTGGCCCAATATTAGTGAGGTGAGTTTTGCCGTTTTGAATAACCTGAGCACCTTCACGCAATAATCCATCGACGGTATTCACAACATGAGGCTCGTTACCTGGAATTGGATTGGAACTAAAGACGATGGTGTCAGAAGCCTTAATTTTAATAAATTTATGAGCACCGCTAACCATGCGATTAAGTACAGCATTCAACTCACCCTGAGAACCAGTACAGACAATAGTAACTTTTTCATCAGGAAGCTTAATAATGTCCTCCATCTTCATGACGGTGTCTTTTGGCACTTTAATACATTTAGCGCGAAGAGCAACCTCAATATTATTGATCATGGAGAAGCCGGCAAAAGCAACCTTGCGACCACGCTGGTAGGCCTGCTCAAGGATCATGCCGATACGATTAATCTGTGAAGAAAAACAGGAGATGATGACGCGACCATTAGCATAATGATCCATTACTTTACCAATATTATCACCAACGTCATATTCGGAGTGTGGGTGATGGCCTGGAGAATCAATGTTGGTTGATTCGTTAATCATGAGGGCAATTCCCTCTTTCTTAACGATTTCATCGATACGTTCAAAGTCAGTTTGACGCTCGATTGGGTTCGCTTCGGCACGCCAGTCGCCAGAAAGGTAAATCACGCCATTTGGGGTACGAATCACGAGAGCACAGTTACCTGGAATGGAATGAAGAGTATGAATAAATTCGACACTTAAATGTTCGGAGACTTGAAGCTTCTCATGCTTTAGTGGATCAACGACCTGATAATTCATCTCAGGAAGATCATCAAGCTCACTCATCTGTTTTTTAATCATGCCGATAGTGAAGTCAGTGGCATAAATAGGGGTAAGTGGATTGAACTTCGGTAACAGATGGCGACAAGCACCAATATGATCAAGGTGGGCGTGAGTGAAGAGAATGGCCTTAATTTTATCCATATTATCTTCAAGATATTTAATATCTGGCACCATGTAGTTGACGCCTGGATAATCCTCGCTGGCAAACAAAACGCCCATATCGATAAGAATGATCTCGCTTTTATATTCAATGGCGGTCATATTTTTACCGATACCAAATTCACCTAGGCCGCCGATTGGAATAATACGAACTGCTTCAGGATCTGGACGAGCCGATTTAAGCTGAGCATTTGTAACCTGAGTACCATTATAGCCATTAAAACGGGATTTATTAACTGGGATACCAATGATGTGCTGAGTAGCCTGCGCATTAACATCTTGGGAGAGCATGCGTTGGTGATGTACCATATCACCGCGCCTGGTGGAGACAGAGAGATTAACCTTGCGATCCTCGGCTTCAACATTCTTAGTATTCTTATTTGTTTTAGGGGCTTTATTTTTATTGCCTTTTTTATTCCTTTGCTGATCGGAATTCTTAGAAGGGTTTCCGTCAAAACTATTTTGTTCATTTGAGAAGTTTGACTTCTTTTTAGAACGAGCAGAATAATCCTTGCCACCTGGTTTAAAGTTGCTGTTAAAATTACGTTTTTGTGCTTGCTCAAAAATGACTGCAGCGCCAGTAGTAACTTCGGCTGACTCGGAGATTCTAGTACGATTTTGATTCTCCTCAAAACGACGCTTGATTTCGGGAAGGCGCTCTGCCTGCATTTTCATGAGTCTAGCACGTCTTTCTTGTTCTTGTTTATTCATGTTTTCCTCTTTTAATAATAAAGACTTACAAAATTAACAAACAAAAAATTTCTTGGGGTACTTCTTGTTGTGTTTAAAAATAAGTAAGATTAATTATTTATATTATAGCAGAGTAGACATGATTTTACAAGATTTTGGCGACGATAAGAGTTGTAATATAATGAAAGCTAGGATATAGAAACGAGATATAGAGCGCAAAAAAATAACAGACTAGAGGAGGTTCTTAGATGATTTCATTAACCAATGTAAGTAAAATTTATCGTACTGGAGAGATTGAATATCGAGCACTTGATAATGTTAATCTTGAGATTCTTGATGGTGAATTTGTAGTCATATTAGGACCTTCGGGTGCGGGAAAATCAACACTCTTAAATCTACTTGGCGGGATGGATAGACCGACGACCGGGCAGATAGTAGTAAACGGTACCGATATTTCAGACTTTTCAGATAAGCAGTTAACAAAATTCAGAGCCGAACAAATTGGATTTGTATTTCAGTCATATAATATATTGCCAACTCTAACCGTTGAAGAAAATGTTGCGATAATGCAAGACATAATCAAAATCAAGGCGGATCCACTAAAAATGCTTGAGTCGGTGGGACTTCGTAAACATGCGAAGAAGTTTCCTAGCGAACTCTCTGGTGGAGAACAGCAACGAGTTTCAATCGCGAGAGCTGTTGTAAAAAAGCCTGCGATTTTGCTTTGCGATGAGCCAACAGGGGCGCTTGATTCAAATACTGGAGTACAGATCTTAAAATTACTTAAGAAGCAGACTAATAAGCATACGACCGTAATTGTGGTAACACATAATGCATTAATTGCTGAGGTTGCGGACAGGATAATTCGTCTTAAAAATGGTCAGATTGAAACAAATCACAAAAATTCTCATATTAAAGACATCGACGAGGTAGAGTGGTAATGTTATTTCTAAAAATGTTGCGCGATGTACGTAAGAACTTCTCTCAGTTTTTAATGATCTTCTTAATGGTCCTCCTAGGAACTGCAGCCTACAGTGGAATTGACGGATATATTCAGGGGATGCAATCTGCCGTTGACCGCTTTTACGAGGACGGAAAATTACAAGATCTAAATATCCGAGGTGCGCTCTCTGAAGAAGATCTCAAAAAAGTAAATGAATTTGATGGAGTGCAAAAAGCGGAAGGAAAATTAGTAGCAAAAGGCCAGGTTTTAAATATCTTAAAAGTCAAAAATGAACCTAATGAGCAAAGTCAGACCACAGAAAATACAGGAAATAAGAATGGCAACCAGGAAACTGGGATCCAAAATATTGAAGAGCAGAATAAGGAATATGAGGACTATAAACTAGAGCTGAATCTTTTACGTAGTAATGAGATTGCAAATTTCACTATTGAACAGGGTGAGGGTTTTACAGCTTCGAGTGACAAAATATGGGTTGATGCCTATTTTGCCAAAAAGAATCAACTTAAGGTTAATGATGAAATTGTTTTTAAATATCTTGGCAAGACTTTTAAAAAATCCGTTGCAGGGATCGTTTATATTCCTGATCATGTGTATGTTTCAAAAAGTAGCTCTGAAATTCTTCCGGATAACTTGAAGTATGCATACGCATTTATGGACTACCAGAAACTAATGTCAGAAATTAACCAGCCTGGACTCTCCAATATTAAAACAGCATACAGCCAGATTATGGTTAAAGTGAAAGATGTTGAACGAACCGATAATGTAAAATCCGAAATTCAGGATTACTTTAAAAAACGTGCAGTCGTAACAAAGATGCGCGAAGAGCCAAGCGTAAAGGTACTACAGGGAGAAATTGATGAAAATTCTAGTATCATTGGTATCTTTACTGGATTTTTTATTCTGATTTCTATCTTATCTGTAGCGACAACCATGACTAGACTAATTAGTCGCGATCGTACCAAAATTGGAACCTTAAAGGCATTAGGTTTTTCAAATGCAAAAATCTTCTGGCACTATATTTCTTATGGCGTTTATCTGAGTATGTTTGGTGGGTTGGTTGGCATAATTGTTGGACCATTGGTGATTTCAAAGTTTTTTATGAGTAATGCAATGCGCTTCTTTGAGGTACCAAACTGCAATCCTGTCTTAACTACTATGAGCATCATTGTCTATATTTGTCTAACTATTAGTATTGCAATTACCTGCTATTTTGCAACTAGACACATTATTAAGCAAAGTACAACTGAAATTTTACGACCAGAACAACCAAAAATTAATAGTCGAAAAATGAGATTTACGACTTCCGATAATTTTACTAAGCTGAGTTTTACTTCACGCTGGAATTTGCGTGACATGCTTAGAAATCGTGGACGTATGATCACTACGATTATTGGCATTTCTGGCGCAATTGTACTAGTAGTAATGGCATTTGGCGTTTATACTTCGATGGGTAATTTTATTGAAACTGAAATCAACAAGATCAATAATTTTGAATATACTGCAATGGTTGATGCTGACAAGACGGAAACTTCCGATATGAAGAAAATAGCAGATACCTTCACTAATAACTCTGAACAAAAATATATTGAGCTAGTGGACAAAAATAATCAAAGCTATTTAACAACCAATCTTTTTATTGATAATTCTGGTGGTGCAATAAAGTTTTTAAATGAGCAGAGAGAAACCACGGAGCTGGACAATACTGGCGTAAATATTTCGAGAAAAGTCGCCACGGAACACGGACTTAAGATCGGAGATACAGTACGCTGGAGAGACGTTGGTGATACAAAGCTTTATGAAGCAAAAATTACCAAGCTAATAGTGAAGCAACAAACGCAAAATTTAACTATTACAAAAGACTTTTACGAAAGGATAGGAGGAAAGTACACGCCAACTACTTTTTACCTTTCTGACAATGACCTCACAAAAAAGGAAGAACTAACTAAATACCTTAATATACAATCAAAGACCGTGGTGACAGATAACTTAAATCAAATGCTGAAAACTATTTTAAATACATTGGCAGTCTTATTATCTCTAGCGATCTTTTTAGGTATTGTCGTATTTTACAATATGGGAGTTTTAAGCTTTTGCGAACAGGAGATACAATTTGCAACAATGAAGGTCATCGGATTCTCCAACGCAAAACTATTAAAGATTTTTACCTGGCAAAATATTTTTATTACAATTCTTTCGGGATTAATTGGTTTGCCACTTGGTCTAATATTGACTAATTATATCTATCAGGTCTCTGTAGACGATGCATACGATATTCAAACTTTTATTCCATGGACTGTATTAGTATTGAGCATGTTGGGTACTTTAATTTTCTCAGTCGTGCTTTCTAGGTTTCTTGCGATAAAAATTCATCGCATTGATATGGTGAAAGCGCTTAAAACTGGAGAATAGACAACGTCACCTGGTCACACTTCTGGCAATTTTTAGGAAATAAAATCGCTCAAGATTGCCATTTTTGCCAGCGAGAGTATTATCACGCTTATTAATAATAAGGAAGCCATTATTCTTCAGCCAGGATTCAAAATCCTTAATTATACTGCGACGAATGGCCTCGTTTTTAATAATTCCATTTTTTAGTTGAAACGTCTTAGCTTCAAATTGCGGCTTTAACATGACGAGAAAATCAGTTTGCGAGGAAGCGAGCTGGTCCTTGGCGTGAATTAAAACCTGTTTTAAGGAAATAAAGGAGACATCAGCGAGGATGGTGTCAACTTTAATTTCACTTTGATTCTTCGACAACGAGTCACGAGTTACCGAAAAAATATCGGTTTTTTCTCGTAAATCGATACGCGAATCAAAACGAAGTGGTGCCTTCATTTGTTTGGTTCCTTTCTCTATAGCAATTACTTTTTTAGCACCGCGAAGTAATGCATATTCAGTAAAACCACCGGTACTGGAACCAATATCGAGGACGGTTTTATCTCGAAAGTCATAAGAAAAAGCCTGCGCCGCCCCCGCAAGCTTATTCTCAGCTCGTGATACTGGCATACGATTATGCGTAGTCTGCATATTCGTATGCGATTTTAAGTCTTGATCACGTGATGAGCGCATTTTATTTTTGACGCTCACGATAGGCGTAAGTTTCCGTATCAACAGAAATTACGTCTCCAGTCTTAATAAAGGCAGGTACTTTTACAACGACGCCAGTCTCAAGAGTAGCGTCCTTCATGACTGAAGTGGAAGTATCTCCTTTGACAGCATTTTCGGTATAAGTCACTTCAAGCCAAAGATTTTTAGGAAGGGTAAGGTTGATGGCAGAACCATTATAGAACTGGATTTCCATCTCGTCACCATCTTTCATAAAATCCTTGGAATCGCCAACTAAATCATTCGATAATTCATATTGTTCGAAGGTGGTTGGATCCATGAAGTAGAACTTATCATCGTCCTTATAAAGATATTGAACCTTTTTAGTAGTAACTTCTGCTGGCTCAATTTTTTCCTGACCTTTGAAGGTCTTTGGGATGAGAGCACCGGTGATTAAGTTCTTAACACGAACGTTAACGATAGAACCGCCGCGTCCCATAACTTTTTGCGAATACTCAATAACCTTGTATGGCTGGCCGTCCAAGGTGATAAGTACGTTTTTCTTAAGATCGGTTGGACCGTACATAGTTTTCTCCTTTTAGTTGGCAGATACAAATGGAAGCAATGCAAGGTGACGAGCACGCTTGATGGCAACAGCTAATTGTCTTTGCTGCTTAGCGGATAAACCAGTCTTTGAAATTGGCTCAATACGACCGTAAACGTCGATATAACGCTGCATAGTCTTTACATCACGATAATCGAAGTAAAGATTTGGATCATTTTTAATTCTTTTCATTTCTCTCAAAACTCTCTCTTAATTAATTTTTAGAATGGAACCTCACTGAGGTCGATAGGCTCATCTGGAATATCATCAGGAATGATATCGGCAGATTCATCACTACTTGTGGAAGCGTAGCTTCTAGAAGAAGAACCTTCGCTTGCGCCGCCCAAGAAGTTGAAATCTTCGACAACAACTTCGGTAGCAGAGCGCTTTGCGCCAGTCTTATCTTCAAAGGCACGCTGAGAAAGACGTCCGGAAACAAGAATACCGGTTCCCTTCTTAGCGTATTGAGCGATAATCTCGCCAGCTTTACCCCAAGCGGAACAGTTGATATAGGAAACTTGTTCCTTTTTCTCGCCGTTCTGAACATAATTGTAATTTACTGCTACAGAGAACGAGCAGACCTGAGTGCCACCAGATGTGGCTCTAAGTTCAGGATCGCGTACTACGTTACCTGTAATGATTGCCTTACTAAATCCCCGCGCCATAAAAACCTCCTCGTTTTATTTATTCTGCTGACTCTTCGGTATCTTTAGTCTTCTCTGCACGAGCTTTGCGCTTAGCTTCAAATTTAGCTTTACGTTCGTCGACAGTGACTAAGAGATAACGTAAGACTTCGTCGGTAATGTTAAGGGTGGAAGAAATCTTAGCTGGAGCCTGAGCTGGAAGCTCAAGTTCGTAGAAGTAGTAAACTGCGTAATCTTGCTTGTTGATAGAATAAGCAAGGCGCTTCTTACCTTCGTTGGTTTCCTTAACGATTTTACCGTTTTGTGACTCGATTAATTTATTAATCTTGTCTAGGGCTGGTGTTAGATTCATTTCCAAATCAGGATGAATCAACACAGTAAGTTCATACTGTTTCACTTTGCACTCCTTTGGTTAAAGCAAGCACACCTCTTGTCGCTTGCTGAGCTAATAATGGTTTAATTATACCAGAGCGAGGCGATTTTTTCAACTAGTAAGGGATATCGGATATGCTGTTTACGCCTTTTTATAAAACTTATGCTACAATCAAGAAAAAGGAGAACGCATGGATAGCGAAAATAATCTAAGTCAAGATAATACCATAAATAATAGTGAGTCCTCTCTTGATACTAGTCAGATGGATACGGGATCATCCGATAACATGACAGTAGCCAATGAATCTAATGCCTGGGTCGACGCATCGCCAGAAAATACTACGGAGATGGGTGACGTGACTGAGGAGCCAGTAGTCAAACAAGAAGATACTTTCAAGTCCACAGAGAAATCTGCGGATGAACCAGAGCAAGAAGTAGCTAGTCCTAGCGTGCAGCCTATGTCAACTTTCGAGACGCCTGCAGTCCAGCAAGTAGCTGCAGAAAAGAAGAAAATGTCACTAACTCCACTTTTTGCCTTAACTACAGTCGCAGCAGTTGGTGCGCTTGCTTATACTATTATTACAAATCAAAACCAGCGTCAGCAGTTATATCATGATCTTTCGGTCTCGAAAGAAGAAACAAAGAAGGCTCAGGAAACCGTTATTAAATTAGAGGAGGCCGCTAAGCCCGATCAGAGCATCGCAAAAGAAAATAAGACAACTGAAGAAAAGACGGTTGTGACTAATAATAAGTCGGTAGCATATGATGTAAAATACCAACAATTGCTTGATACGATGGGTAAAGACAAGCTAATTAGACACGGACAGATTTTCACCAATAAAGCAGGGACCTATGCTTTTGCTTCATTACAGGTCGGTGGATTAAACAAAGAAAAAGATAATCTTGGTAATGAAAACTTGGTAATTGCTGGTGGAGGTTGGGCTGAAGAATATTACCGAGAGTTGCCAAACGGTGAATGGAAATATGCCTTCGGAGGCCACATGGCTATGAAATGTTCCGATTATTCTGCTGAAATTCGTAGAATCTATCATGATGTAGAGAGGCCAGATGGACAGAATAATTACAGCTGTAGGACGGGTAACGGCGTAAACGACTTTGAACATCTTTAAAGATATAGAAAAATATAGCTTCCAAGAAGCTATATTTTTTATGGTGTTTTGACAAATCTACTAGGTCTAGCGTGACATTTTTAAACCACTAGGATCTATCATTATAATTTACCTAAGCATTCGCTAGTTGATCAAAATCTTCAAGGCTCTTAATCATTACTTCGCGAGGCTTATTGCCATTAGCAGGGCCAATCACGCCAATTTCTTCAAGCCAAATCGCAAGACCAGAGACGAAGCCATGACCCTTACCAAGATAGGTTTGCAGCATGGCGGTAGAGAATTTACCTTTTGTGAGAGTAATTTCAATAGCCTTACGAACGACAGGATCATTTGGATCATATTTACGACCAAGATCACCAAAGCCGCCACCATCAGTTGGGCCGATTCCTTTAATCTGAACGGCTTGAGAAATGACTTCGTTATTATATTCAGGAGCACGCTGTTCGCGAAGGAAGTTTGTCAGTTTTTCAACATCACTATCAGAGGCATAGGCACCCTGAATACGGCGAGGTTTACCCATCATTTCGGTAGTAAGCATCAGCATGTCACCTTTACCGAGAAGTTTTTCAGCACCACCCATATCAAGCATGATGCGAGAGTCGGTATTATTATTGACGGCGAAGGCAATACGACCTGGGACGTTGGCCTTAATCAGACCAGTAATAACCTTAACTTCAGGACGCTGAGTAGCAAGTACAAGATGGATACCAGAGGCACGACCTTTTTGTGCGATACGAACGATTAGCTGCTCGAGGTCTTTCCCTGCTTGCATCATGAGGTCCGCCATCTCATCGATTACTACAACGATGTATGGCATCTTGCCGCCATCATGCTGCTGCTCATTATTATCCTGATCGGCAACCGTGGCAGTCTTCTTTTGTAACTTCTCGTTATAATCTTCAATTTTCTTGACTTTTTCTTCAGCCATTAAAGTATAGCGACGCTCCATTTCATTAACGGCCCACTTCATGGCTGAAAGGGATTTTTCAGTGGAATTAATAATCGGAGTGAGAAGATGCGGAATATCATTGTATTGCACCATTTCCACCTGCTTAGGGTCGACAATGATTAATTTCATGTCGCTAGGCGCGTTACGATAGAGGAGTGAAGAAATTAAAGTGTTGGTCATAACAGACTTACCAGAACCAGTAGTACCAGCGATGAGGAGGTGAGGCATTTTGGCAAGATTAGCAATAACTGGATTACCGGAAATATCCTTACCAACGGCGAAAGCCAGTGGATTGCGTTCTTTTTTCCACTCATTACTCTCAAGAATAGAACGAAGGGTAACATCGGCGGGGCGAACGTTTGGAATCTCAATACCAACAAGGCGGGTACCAGGGATTGGAGCCTCGATACGTACCTTATCAACTGCCAGATTTAGAGCTAGCTCCTTGTCACGAGCAGCAATTTTAGAGAGAACGACGCCAGTTGGTGGTTGGATTGTATACTGTGTAACGCGTGGACCAACATTGGCGCCATCGAGCTTAACCTCAATACCGAAGTCCGAAAAAGTAGAATTAATAATGAAGGCATTTTGCTGAATATTACCACCGTCAGGAGGGTTTTGTTTCTTAGAAAGAAGGTCAGTGCTTGGCATTTTCCAGTTTGGATCAGAGACTTCAATCAGGGCACGTTCCGGCTCAGCCTCAGCTGGTTTATCCATAACTGGTTTTTTGACTTCAATTTTAGGTGTCGATTTTAGTTCCTCTGGAGAGACCTCAACACCATTAGCTTTGATCTTCAATGGACCAAGTGTGCCAGCTTTAATTGCGTCATCAGCTTGAGCTCGACGAGCCACACGCGCATTCTCTGCATCTTCTTCACGACGACTAGTCTTGAAGAGATTGGCAAGATCACGAAAGACAGCAGCTGGAGAAAGCTGCATAATAAAGATAGCGGTAATAAAGATTAGAACAAGATAGATGAAGGCCGCGACGCTTGGATTAAGAATTTGCGTAACAAGACTATTTAGCCACTGACCTAAAATACCTCCAGTTTGGGCTGACGCAGTACCGTAGGTAGGTAAACCAAAGAGTCCAGAAAGCCAGAAGATCATTAAAAATGAAACAATCCAGATGACGGCTGGGAGACGATTATCCGTACTGCGGAAGATTTTAACTGCTAAGTAGACGAGGATAATTGGAATTGCAAAAGTAGCATAACCAATCAACCAGAAACCAAATTTATGAAAATCATTGAGGAGGGTGCCACCACTACCAAACCATGTCATCACAAGGACGATGGAGATAGCGATCATAAGAATTGCTGAGACTTGACGCCAAAAACCTCCTGGCAACTCGTGCTCGGGAGCTACATCACGAGGAGATTTACGTCGACCTTTTTTACGTTTTACCATAGACAGATTATAGCATAATAATTATAGATAGACGGTGTAAGTCTTTTTAGTTTTAAAAAATTATATTTATGGTATAGTGTGATTATAGGAGATATTATGTACGATACGGATGGAATCGAAAATACAAATAATAACAAAACAAAACATCAAAAT
>ERZ772930.210-NODE-210-length-20894-cov-3.62062_pt1 | contig 20894 bp, 17 predicted proteins | sample MGYA00511685_ERZ772930 | MGnify/ENA primary metagenome ERZ772930 (study PRJEB29015, sample SAMEA2738053) | human oral metagenome | biome: human oral; feature: human-associated habitat; material: saliva | place: China | collected 2226 ... | reverse complement strand
TCCTAAGATTTCTGTTATACTAGCATTAGAACACATATCATTTCTCCTTTTTTTAATTGTGGTGATTTAAATTATACATGAGATTTGATGTGTGTTCCTATTTTTTTGCAAAAAATTTAGCGTTGGGAGAGAATTTTTTCTCTCACCAACGCTAAATATTATACAACCAATTTTAATGTATTTAATTAGAATTTATGCCCAATAGTCAAGGTCATCAGGATCTATACCTATAGACTTGGCATGGAATTCAGGCTCCCTGCCTTCTCTTCTCTGTTCTTCATAGTTCTTAAGTGCCTTAACAGCTACTCCACCTAAGATTACACAGCAAGGGATATTTATAAGAGCCATCAAGCCCATTGTAATATCAGCTAGGGCCCAAGCTGCATCCATTGATATAATTGCACCAAAGAAAACTACTAAAGAAGCAATCACATAGAATATCTTCATAAATTCATCACTTGGCTTCTGGTTGCCATTTAGGTAAGCTAGGCCTGTTTCACAATAGTAAAGGTTACCTATCAAAGTAGTGAAGGCAAACATAATCATTGCGATTGTAATGAATAAAGGCCCAAATGAACCAAATATAGGACGTAATGATTCCTGTACCATTGGAGCACCAGCTAGTTCAGGCTTGATTCCAACACCGCTGATTAGTATCATAAAAGCAGTTGCTGAACAGATTAGTATAGTATCTATATATACAGATAAGAACTGTACTAGACCCTGCTTAACTGGGTGAGATACCTCTGCTGAAGCTGCTGCATTAGGAGCAGAACCAACACCGGCCTCATTTGAGTAAAGACCACGCTTGATACCATAAACTAGACAAGACCCTGCTAGACCACCTGCAAAGGACCTACCACTGAAGGCGTCTGTAAATATCATCTTGAATACATCTGGTAACATTCCTATATTTAAAACTAGTACTATGATTGAAACTAGTACATAAATTATACCCATGAATGGAACTAAAACCTCTGTTACACGGATCATACGCTTAGCACCACCAACAATAGATACGAAAACTGCAAGAGCAATAATTGCACCTATGATCTTTGGTGTTACACTTGGGTTATAGAAACCATAAACTGAGAATGTAGACTGTAGGTTATAAGAGCACAACAGGTTAAATCCAAAACCATATGTCACTACCAAGCATACTACGAATATAGTTGCAAGTGTCTTGCTCTTTAAAGCTGTTTCTATATAGTAGGCTGGACCACCGTAGCAACCACCCTTTTCATCCCTACGCTTGTAGATCTGGGCTAGTGTAGATTCTACAAAGGCTGTTGCTGAACCAACTATAGCTAGGACCCACATCCAAAAGGCTGCACCCGGACCACCAAGTACTATAGCTGTAGATACACCAACGATATTACCAGTACCTACACGAGATGCTGTAGAAACCATCAAGGCCTGGAAAGAAGAAACCTGTCCCTTTTCACTTGGCTTTTCCTTTACGGCTCTAATAGATTCTGGAAATAATCTAAGCTGGACAAACTTTGTCCTAAAACTGAAATAAATACCTGCCACCGCTAGTACTACTATCAAGATAGGATAGTACATAACATCATCGATTTTTGTCAATAATTTTGTCAATAATTCTAAAATAAGTCATTCCTCCCCTTTTGCAGAATAAGATACCAGCAATAACTAACATTTATTAGGTATTGTTTTTAGATATCGCTACTCTGAAATTTAACATATTTATTACTAATTTATTCCACAATAATATTATCCTATAAACAGGATAAAATTGCAAGTAAAAAAATAAATGTTTCAAAAAAAAGCATTTACCTATCATTCTTTTTATAAAAAATGAATAATATTATGCATTTTTAGTCATATCTAAAATATTTATATATTATCGAGGTCTTTTTTTGAAAGTTACGCATAAATAAATTCATAAATCATGGGTATTTCAGACATAAATGAAATAAAAATTTCAATTGTGTCAATAGGATAAAATTATCCTTATCTTAAAAATCATACTCTATATAAAAACTTTGTTTGGTATGCAACTTGAGAGAAAAGAAAATCGTCGACAATTTTTCTGAAATATATTAATATAAGGATAAGTAGTATTAGGGAGGTAATTCCGTATCGGTGAAAATTAGAAATCAGTTTTTATGCTTTGAATTACCACTATAAAATCGACTAGACAATTAAAACTCCTAATGAAAAAATATTTGGAACTTATTATATATAACATAAGAAAGGTTGACTATTATGAAGTACTGTGAAATATGTGGATATGAATTTACTTTTAAAGATAGAATAAAGGGTTGTTTCAGATTGCACTCAAAGCACACTCTTGAATGCAGTCAATGTGGATCCTTTTACATAGCAGAAGTTACCATTTATAGTTTTTTATACAACTTTATACTTGGTTTTCTTCTTAGTTCTTTTATAATTTTTGTTTCTAATAAGATGATATATGTTATAAACAATATTTTGATATTTGTATTATTGAATAGCCTGTATTACATAACAAGTCATAAGTTCCAAAAATATAAGTTAAAAATTAAGTAAAAAAAGAAATCCACCAGCCTAGCTGGTGGTTCTTCATTTTCGGCCGTTAAGGCCTTATTTACTAGCAATACCTCAAAAGGTATTTTTTGTAGTCTGACATTTGCAAATTTTAACTGCTACCCTTTAAAAGGGTCACTGACATCAAATGTTAGTTGTTCTCCTAATTCGTCTTCTTTTAATTGTTTTGCTATATATTCCTTTATTATCTTGTCATTTTTGCCTGCTGTATCTACATAGTAACCCCTACACCAGAACTGACGACCTCTATATTTGTATTTTAAGTTACCCCATTTTTCATAAATCATTATACTGCTTTTACCTTTTAGAAATCCCATAAAGCTTGATACACTCATTTTAGGTGGTATTTCTATCAACATATGTACATGATCTATACACACCTCTGCTTGTATTATATTTACACCTTTCCAATTACATAACTCCCTGAGTATGGCTCCTATTTCCAATCTTTTTTCCCCATAAAATACTTTTCTTCTATATTTTGGTGCAAACACCACATGATATTTGCAATTCCACCTTGTGTGTGATAAACTATGAATGTCTTTTGACATGTTAAATCCTCCTTTGTGCCTTTTGATATTAATTTGTAGTTGCCAGACCACAGATTAATTATACACAAAGGAGGATTTTTTTAATAGTTTCTCATCGCTAAAGCTAAACGGAACCCCCAGTCTAACTGGGGGTTTTCATTTCTATAAAAAGAGCCTATAGTCTGGTACACTATAGGCTCTTTTAATATTTTATTTATCCTCTATTTTATTAAGTCACACTTCATATACTTTCTTAGGGCTTCTGGAACCACAACGCTACCATCAGCCTGCTGGTAGTTTTCAAGTATAGCAGCAAGAGTTCTACCAACTGCCAAACCTGATCCATTTAGAGTGTGGACAAATTCAGTCTTAGCATTTCTATCCCTCTTAAATCTGATATTGGCCCTTCTTGCCTGGAAGTCTTCAAAGTTTGAACAAGAAGATATTTCTACATACCTGTTGTAACTTGGCATCCAAACTTCTAGGTCGTACTTCTTGGCAGCAGTAAAGCCTAGGTCTCCTGTACATATCTTAACCACCCTATATGGTAGGCCTAACAACTGTAGCATCTTTTCAGCATCATTAGTCAAAGTTTCTAATTCCTGGTAAGAATCTTCTGGCTTAACAAACTTAACTAGCTCTACCTTGTTGAACTGGTGCTGTCTAACTAGACCCCTAGTATCCCTACCAGCTGATCCGGCTTCAGACCTGAAGCATGGAGTGTAGGCACAGTGCTTGATTGGAAGCTTGTCCAAGCTCAATATTTCATTGTTGTATAGGTTAGTTACCGGAACTTCTGCAGTTGGTACCAAGAAGTATTCTAAACCTTCTAGCTTGAACATATCTTCTTCAAACTTAGGTAGCTGGCCAGTACCTATAAAACTGTTTCTATTGGCGATGAAAGGAGGTATTACCTCTGTATAGCCGTTATTTTCAGTATGCTGGTCAAGGAAGAAACCTATTAGAGACCTTTCTAACTTAGAACCCAAGCCCTTAAGCACTGTAAATCTTGATCCAGTTATCTTTCCACCTCTTTCGAAGTCAAGTATATCAAGGTCTGTTCCTATATCCCAGTGGGCCTTGAGTTCGAAATCAAACTTTGTAGGCTCTCCCCACCTTCTTATTTCTACATTGTCTTCATCAGTTTCACCCTGTGGTACATCTGGGTGCGGTACATTAGGTATTCTCATTAGTCTATAAACTAGCTTTTCTTCTACTTCTCTTAGCTCAACGTCAAATTCCTTTATCTTGTCAGATAAAACCTTTAGTTCGGCCTTTATCTCGTCTATATTTTCACCATTTTTCATCATTACTGGTATCTTCTTAGAGTCAACATTTGACTTATTCTTTAGGACTTCAACTTCCTTTAAGATAGCCTTTCTCTTGTCATCCAAGTCTAGTACTTCATCAAGGTCCTTAGGATCAAATTCTCCTTCACCCCTTCTGCCCATCAAAAGCTTAATCTCATCAAGATTTTCTCTAATTCTCTTTACGTCTAACATATCTTTACCTCTCTTTATAAATAATATATTTTTTGTATTTTTAATACTGGGACCCAGCAAAAAAGCATGATTCCTAACAAGGGTATATGATAGGTCCTGTATTTTAATAATAAAAAAAGACTCCCATCCCAATAAGGGACGAAAGTCATAATTCCGCGTTGCCACCCTAGTTGGCTATATAAATAGCCCACCTCTAACCCTTATCGCAGGTCCTACGTCTAGTACTATTTCAAACTAGAAGCTCCGGAGTAGATTCAGTAAAACTTGCCATGGGTTCGCACCGACCACCCATTCTCTGAAGACAGGATTTAACTTACTAGGCTCCATCATAGCCATCAAATCTATATGTATCCATTATATACCTATTAAAGACCTTTTTCAAGCCTAACTTACTATAGATTCGCATATACCTTTTATTATTACGAATACATAGTTTTTTTATAATTTCATAACTTATAATCGGTATTTTCAAATCTCACTCCTTTATTGGAATGAAGGAATAATAAATATCCAACTAACGATAAAATATAATTTAATATTATCGTAAAACAAATAAACTTTAAATTAAATGCAAAATGTTTGGTGTAGAAATCATTCGCCTTGAAATATTCATATATATACCATTCTATTGGTAGAGAAAATAATACTATTATTAATGTCATTAGCATTAATAACCTTATTGTTTTTTTAATAAATATTCTTCTTATAGCTGTTTTTGATATTCCAAGGTACTCCACTATTTGCAAGTTTCTATATATTTTTCTATATATCTTTAAGTATAGTGATAGACCTATAATAAATAATATTAAATATATGCATATAGAAATAAATATATTGATTTTTTCGTGTATTTCCGAACTATCTAACATCAATGCTCTTTCATCATGCTTATTAACTATATTGAAGTTATATTTTGATAATATAGTGTTTAAGTCTTCTACAGCCTGATTTATATTACATTGAGGGCTAATATTTAAGTTTATTGAGTTAAATTTTATATCTCCAAAAATTTTTTTGTATGTATGTATATTTAAAATTATCTGCGGGCAATCATTTTTAGTGTAAAAATTTCCTGTATACATTAAATTATTTGTATGATATATAACGTCAAAATCCAGTTGCTTTGTTGGTTTTTCAGTACCATATATATAGTTTTCGGAATAGGATTCTTTAACTGGATTATATAAAAAAGTTATATTTTTTTTATTTTTCAAATCACTAAATTTTTCTGGCAAATACAACAACGCAGCATTTTTTTCTTTTATCTTCGAATAATTATTTTTAATTGCCTCGTCATTAAATGCATAAACCGAAGATTTAATATACAGTGAATTTCCATCTTTAATAACAGCACCCCTTAAACTATTTTTATAGTTACCATTTAATTGGTTTATCATAGAATCATCTAAGTTCATGTTTGATATTGCAATACGTCCCATTAATTGAGCAGAGGCTAATACTTCTTTAAAAACTAGTTTATTATTGCTATCTCTAAGGTTTTGTATTCTTTTCAAATCAGTTTCATTTATACCCGTAGAGTTAATATCCACTGGTTCTATCGCTACATCATAGTTATAACCTTCTTCAAATGATGAAACTAACTCTTTATTGTGATACTGCATCAAATTCGAATAATACAAAAATGATATCAAAACAATGGAAGAAATAATTTGTAAAAATACAAATAATATATACATAAATTTATCATTCTTTATATATAGGGATATAACTTCATATAATGCAGGTTTATTCGTATTCAAAGTATAGGTTTTAGGTTTCCTATATTTTTCTTTTCTATTCAGTGAATGATTCTCACCCGGTTTTATTTTGAAATATTTATACGACGACATAATAAAAGTTATAAATAAAGAAAAAATGATAGGTAAAATAAATTTATAACTCCAATAAGTAGGACTTACATTCTTATTTAGAAGTTCTTGATTAAAAATATATAGCTTGTTTTTAATCAAGAAAAAAAATATGCACGAAAATAAATATCCTATAGTTAAAGAAGTCGCCATCTTGATGATGTTTTCGCATAAAATTATGCTTGCCATTTTTCTTTTACTACACCCTAATAAATATGTAATTGAAAAGAAATTTTTATCATCATTATAGTATATGAAATAAAGTATAATTAATAGCATGGTTAAAAATATACCCAATATAAACAAATATTTCAAATCAAAAAAAGTCAAATGATATTTATTTTTGAGAAGATCATTCAGCTCATAATTAATTTTTACAGCATTCTTTTCTAAGTCATAGTTTTTGCTTAGGAAATTAGAATATGAATTGTTGTATTTAGATGTAATCAAGTGAACATAATCATAACGATTAATATCTTCACTAGTCTTTGTATAAAACAAATAGTTGTTTCTCAATTTATTAGCTGAGATATTACTTGATATACCGACTAATTTCATATCGACATTTAAGTTATTAATGATATCTCTAAAAATATAGTGATTATTAATTTTTAGACCAAGAGAATCACAGACCCATTTTTCAGCAACAAATTCATTCTCTTTATTATATAAGCGGCCCTCTAAAATATTAGCGTTGTACAAATCTAAAATATTTTCTGTTGATGAATTTAGCTGAATGTTTTTTTCGTCATATTTAATAACTTTTTCAATATTCTCACAATAAATATTTTTGATATCTTTAGATTTTTCAAGTTTTTTACTTGTATTTTTATCAACATTCAATAGTATAAAGTTACTTTTTCCCCTAAAACGAATCACATCACTTATCTGTGTCTCTATCATTGAAAATTTGAATAATATAATAGTAAAAAATGTTAAAAACAGCACTGATAAGCAAATTAATGAAACTTTATTGTTTTTAATTCGGTTGTATAATAATTTATTTAAAGATTTCATACCTACCTCCAAATTTCATTAATTAAGAATTGCTTGACTTATAAACACAAACCATAAATGGATAAATATCACTATTACACTTAAAATAGTCTGAGTTTCATCTTAATTATACATTAAAACAAAAGTACAAACAATAACCTTTATGAAAATACCTGGAACTATGATAAATCTCATTAAATAAAAAGGTGCTTAGTATTATATTATGTCGATATACTAGCACCTTTTTCCAATTTTCTATATATTTTTGCTTATCATAAAATATACTTTTAAATTAGCCTTATACTAAGCTAGTATAAATGACTATACCTGATTTTTAATTAAATCTTCCAGACTCTCTCTCTTTATAACGACCTTGTCCTTGCCATCACCAACAAATACTACTGCCGGCCTTTGCATAAGGTTGTAGTTAGATGCCATGGAGTAATGGTAGGCCCCTGTGCAGGCTACTACCAGAATATCACCTATTTTAGCCTCAGGTAACCTGACATCCTTGGCTATCAGGTCTCCTGACTCACAGCACTTACCGGCTATTGTTACAAGAGAGGCGTCCTCCTCATTCATCCTATTTGCCAGGGCAACCTCATACTTGGCCCCATAAAGGGCAGTCCTTATATGGTCGCTCATACCACCGTCTATGGAAACATAGGTCCTAATACCTGGAATTTCCTTTATAGTTCCTACCCTATATAGGGTATAGCCTGCTTCACCAACTATAGACCTACCAGGCTCCAACCATAACTGTGGTATTTCAAGACCCTGGTCCTTAGCCGACTCCTTTAGGCAGGTTATTATCTCCTCTAGAGCATCCTCTATTGGATATGAGACATCCTCATCTGTATATCTGATACCAAATCCTCCACCTATATTTAGGATTTTTGCTTCAAAGTCAAGATCCTCTTTAAGATCCTTTAACCAAACAAAAACTTTCTTGATTGCTGCCTGACTGCCTTCTGTACCAAATATCTGCGACCCTATATGGAAGTGTAGTCCTATTAGGTCTATATTTTCAGCCCTCAGTATGGCTTCTACTCCCTCCCTGGCCTGGCCATTATCTATATTTAGACCAAATTTAGAGTCTGTATTTCCTGTTGTTATAAATTCATGGGTATGGGCCTCTACACCTGGAGTAACCCTTAGTAGAGCCTTTGCCCTCTTGCCCATTTGTCCTCCTATCCTATCTATCCTTTCAACCTCAGCAAGACTGTCTACAACAAAGCAGCCTATATTACTTTCTAGGGCATAGCCTATCTCATGTTCTGTCTTGTTGTTACCATGAAGGTGGATTTTCTGGGAGTCAAAATCCACTGATAGCGCATTGTATAACTCTCCAACAGATACAACATCTAGGCCCATGTCTTCTTCCTTCATTATCCTTACCAATTCCTTACATATAAAGGCCTTACTTGCATATGAAATGTGGTAGTCAAGTCCAGACTTTGAGAGAACCTTGTGAAACCTCCTACACTGGTCTCTTATCAGGCCCTCGTCATAGACAAATAGGGGACTTCCATACTTATCTACCAGGCTACAAGTGTCTACCCCGCCTATTTCAAGATGGCCTTGTGAATTTATTCTTCCGCTTCCATGTAATTGCATACTTATCTCCCTTCTAAATACTCTTTTTATACCATACTTCTATCTATATATTTATGTTTCTTATTCTTTTCTTTATTTCTATAAGATACTTTATCCATCTATTTCTATATAGTCCACATCAAGACTCATATGGTTTAACATAGATATTTGTTCTGAATTGCTGGCTACCCCCTTAAAGGTATATTCATGGACCGGTATATCATGGCCATAAAAATAAGCTTCGTCACCAAGGGTTACAGCCTCATCTATAATAGCTACTGAATGGCTCATCATCAGGGAAACCAAAGGATACCTCCTCTTGTTTATCTCCAAGTCATGCCCCTTTATCCTTGACCTTAATAGGCCATCTCCATAGCCCATATTTATAACTGCAAGGTCTGTAGGTTCCTTGGCCACAAAGGATGAACAATATCCTATACTCTGACCTGGATCAAGGTGGATTATAGACAAGACCCTGGCAGATAGGTTGATTGCATGGTCTAGCTTTTTAGGACAGTCCTTATATGGCAGACAGCCATATAGGTATATTCCCAGCCTGACATGACTATGGCCTTCTAGCAAGCCATCCCTGGCAAAGGAAGCGCTATTTTGAGCATGGATAAATTTAAACTTATGAACTCTTTTGGCTGCTGCTAGGGCATCAAGCCAAATTTCTCTCTCTCTTTCATAGGTCTTGTCTTTATCAAACTCATCTGCCCAGGAAAAATGCGTCCATATCCCCTCGATATCAATATCCTTATCCCTTGCCAAAGTCAAGATTTCTAACATTTCTTCCTTGGACCTAGCCCCTGACCTTCTCATGCTTCCTGCCCATTCAAGGTGCCAGGATATACCCTTCATATTCTCAAGGTTATTCTTTACAAAGTCGAGGTTGGCTATGGCCGTAGAAATCCTATACCTTCTCAATAGGTCAAATTCTTTAGCTGGGTTTAGGGATATAATTGTTATATCCTCATATAGGTCTCTCATCTTTATACATTCCTTTAAAGATGTGCTTGCAAAGGCCCTTACTCCTGCCCTATAAAAGGTCTCTACTGCCCTTTCTAGGCCAAAGTTATAGGCATTATTTTTGACTACTGCTATCAGGCCCCCACCTGTTTCTTCTAGGACCCTACTAGCATTATTGTGGATGGCTCTTAGGTCTATTCTTAATTTTGCATTTTCCATTTCTATCACTACCCATCTAATTACAATAAGCCTTGACTAGTTCAACAAGAAAGTCAACCCCATAAACCAAGGCTTCTTCCCTCATCTGTAGTGTCGGCGTATGAAGTCCTGTCGTATAGCCAAGGTCCTCATTTCTGATTCCTACGAAGCTATAGTTTACTGGACCAAGCTCAGAGAAGAAGGAGAAATCCTCACCTAGAAGGTAAGGCTCTTTCTTAAATTCGAAGCTTGCTCCAGTTTTTAGTGCTGCCTCTTCTACTAGGTCTAGTAGGCATGCATCGTTTAAGAGGGCAGGATAGCCCTCCTTAAAGTTTAGGTCAACCCTACACCCACTGGCAATACCTAGGCCGGAACAGATTTCTTCCATCCTCTTCTTTATAATATCGAAGTCCCCACTATCATATGTCCTAATAGTCCCCTCCATATGTCCGTTTTCAGGAACTGCATTCATGACCTCTCCAACTGACATCTTACCCACATGAATTATATTCGTATGCTTGCAATCTAGGTCATAGACTGTAATTGCCTCTATTTGCTGGTATATGTTCACACAGGCATTTAGGGCATTTGTTCCATTTTCCCTCAGACCAACGTGGGCAGTCTTTCCCTTTACATCTATGGTAAACTCATTACAACTAGCCATTATTGGACCTAGCCTTGTCACAAGCTTACCCTCTTCAAAATCAGGGTTTACATGAAGGGCATAAGATGCTCTTATATTGTATTTTTTAAAATCATATTCCCTTATCATTAGGTTAGCCCCACCAAAGGACTCCTCTGATGGCTGAAACACACCTAGTACATTCACCCTCAAGCCACCCGACTCCTTTAGGTCTAGAATTTCCTTGATTGCCCCTAAGAGCATACTTGCATGGGCATCATGGCCACAGGCGTGCATGACTCCATCATTTTCTGATTTGAAGTCTATTTCATTCATTTCCCTTATAGGAAGGGCATCTATATCTGCCCTCAGGATAATTGTATCCTGGCTACCTCCATCTATGTAGACAATAGTACCTGTATCTAGGCAGGTCTCATAGGTCAAACCCATCTTGTCAAGCTCAGCCCTTATATAGGCAGCTGTCTTGTACTCTTTTTGGGATAGCTCAGGATTTTTGTGGAGGTACCTCCTCCACCTTCTTATGTCTTCTAGCCTTGTTACCTTCATTTGTTCACCTACTATCTATACGAAAATTAGTATTAACTATATTCAAAATTATACCAGCTTTGTAAAGCATATTTTATAGTTAAATTTGAATCTTCGTTAATACTAATTTGACTTTACCTATTCTAAGCTTCTTAAAGCATCAACTATGCTGATCTTTTCCCCTTCAACATCACTTGTCTGCTTTATAATCTTGGCAGGTACACCTGCAACTACTGCCCCAGCAGGAACATCCTCAGTAACAATTGCTCCTGCTGCAACTACTGCTCCCTTTCCTATTCTGACTCCTTCAAGGACCACTGCATTAGCCCCAATAAGGACATTGTCTTCTACTACAACAGGGTTGGCATTTGCCGGTTCTATAACGCCTGCTAATACTGCTCCTGCACCTACATGGACGTTCTTACCAGTGGTTGCTCTTCCACCAAGAACTGCCCCCATGTCTATCATAGTTCCTTCGCCGACTACTGCACCTATATTTATTATAGCCCCCATCATGACTACTGCATTGTCCTTTATTACTGCATGCTCACGAATAAAAGCACCTGGCTCTATTCTGGCATTTATATCTGATAGGTCCATCAAAGGTATAGCACTATTTCTTCTGTCGTTTTCAACCACATAGTCTGCTATCTTATCGCCATTATTGGCAAGGACCTCCTTCCAGGTATTTAGGTCTGTGAATAGGACCCTTGATCTGTCTCCTCCAAAGTCCTTAACATTGTCTGGAAGGTCTATGTTTGTTAAGTCTCCCTTTACATATACCTTGACTGGTGTTGTCTTCTTAGATGTAGCTATATAATTAATTATCTCTTCTGATGTTAAAAAGTTTTTTGCCATAAAATCCTCTCTTTCGTATCTCTTTTATTATGTGTTTTGCCTTATAGGTTGTCAAAGGTATAGAAACCTTTTTGCTTGTCCTGCAGACCCTGGGCTGCCTTTAGGGCTCCATCTGCAAATATTCTCTTTGACTGGGCCCTATGGGTAAGCTCTATTACCTCATCTTCACCGGCAAATAAGACCTCATGCTCACCTACTATGGTTCCACCCCTTAGGCTGGCCATACCAATTTCCTTTTTATCCCTCTTATGTTCAGTCTGACTCCTGTCATATACAGGAAAATAACTAGTGTCAGCTGACTGTATTGCCTCAAGTAGCTTTATAGCCGTACCACTTGGAGCATCTATCTTCTTATTGTGGTGACGCTCTAGGATTTCTATATCGAAGCCGTCTGATAATAGGGGCGTCAAAAACTTCAAGGCCTTTGTAAATACATGGACCCCGTAGCTCATATTTGCACTAAAGAAGATAGGACAATATTCTGCAGCCTGGTCCATAAGGTCCTGTAGCTGGTCCCTGGCCCCAGTTGTAGCTACAACTATTGGGGTTTTATGGTGACTAGCCCCCCTCAATAACTCACTCGTATTCTTAGGGTGGGAGAAGTCTATAATGGCATCTGCCTTTGGTAGGTCTCTTATATCCTTGTATACTGGATATGGAGCATTTTCAGAGTCCTGTAGGGAAAATATACCTACGATTTCATGACCCCTTTCTAGGGCGAGTCCTTCTACTACCCTGCCCATTACACCATAACCACCTAGTATTAATTTCATATTATGCCTCCAAACTTAGGCACTCTCTATATAGTGCTATTGTATTTTCTCTTACAGCATCTGTTGTAGGAATCAAAGGAAGTCTGAAGTTTTCTTCCCCATAGCCCATTTCCTTTAATACAGCCTTCACTGGTGTTGGGCTGACATCTGAGAATAGGGCATCTATAAATGGGTTTAGGGCAAGCTGTAAGTCCCTAGCTTCATTGATTCTTCCCTCCTGATATAGGCTGTATACTCTTAAAAATTCTACTGGTAGACAATTGGATACAACACTTATTACCCCATCTCCACCGTGTACTAGGAAGTCAAAAAAGCTTCCATCATCCCCACTGTATAGGTTAAAGTCTATATCAGGCTCAAGGTAGCCCCTCACCCTATCAAGGTAGCCTATATCTCCAGTTGCATCCTTTAGGGCTACTATATTCCTGTGTCCGGCTAGTTCTGCTACTGTTTCAGGATTAATAGTCATGCCTGTCCTTCCTGGAACATTGTATAGGATAATTGGTATATCAACACTATCTGCAATAGCAAAATAGTGGGCAACCAGACCCCTCTGGCTAGTCTTGTTATAGTAAGGAGTTACTACTAGGGCTGCATCTGCCCCATTTTCCTTTGCAAGCCTTGTATGGTCTATAGCTGTAAGAGTATTATTAGATCCTGTTCCTAGTATTATAGCACAGTCCCTGTCACCCCTGATTCTTATTGTCCTTCTTAGTAAGTCTAGCTTTTCTTCTATAGTAAGGGTTGCTCCCTCACCTGTAGTGCCTGCTACTATGATTCCATTTATGCCTGAGCTTATCTGAAATTCTACAAGTCTTTCATAGGCTGCATAATCTATACTTCCGTCATTATTCATCGTCGTTGCTATTGCTGTTGCTACTCCATTAAAAATTACTGTCATTTTTATTTCCCCCTTTAATTGGCTATTATTTATAATTTATTCTGATTTATGTATTCTATTCTTTATCTATTCTCTTCTTTATCTGTTCTCTTCTAGCATCTCTGCTATCTGAACTGCATTGCTGGCAGCACCCTTCCTAATATTGTCTGCTACACACCAAATGTGGAAGCTATTAGGCTGAGATATGTCTCTTCTTATTCTTCCGACCAAGACCTCATCACGACCTGTAGCCTCTATAGGCATAGGATATAGGTTGTTTTCTGGGTCATCTACAACTATTACTCCTGGTGCCTCCCTCAATATATTCCTTACATCTTCAACCTCTGCAGGTCTTTCAAAGGTGATATTGATTTCTACTGAATGTGAGTTCAAAACTGGTACCCTGGCACAAGTTGCCGTAATGGAAACATCATCACCTAGGTTCAATATTTTCTTTGTTTCCTCAATCATTTTCATCTCTTCTTTTGTATATCCGTTATCTAAGAATACATCTATATGAGGAAGTACATTGTTGTATATTGGGTGAGGGTATTTTTTAGGAGACTGGCCCTCTTGTCCCTTTAATAGGTCCTCAATACCACCCTGGCCAGAGCCTGATACAGCCTGGTAGGTAGTATAGGCTATCCTCTTTACTCCATATTCATCTATCAATGGCTTTAGTGGTACTACTGACTGGATAGTCGAGCAGTTTGGATTTGCTATTATTTTTCTCTCTAGCTTTGGATAGTTGCACTCAGGAACTATCAAGTCTATATCCTCCTGCATCCTCCACGCACTTGAATTGTCTATTACAATAACCCCATGCTCTTCGGCTATAGGTGCGAATTTCAAGGATGTTGAACCTCCTGCTGAGAATATTGCATAGTCAATATCCTTATCAAATGAATGTTCATTTAGTTCCTCTACTACTACATCCTGGCCCCTAAACTGCAAGACCTTTCCTGCTGACCTTGCTGATGCCATTAAGTATATATTATCTACCTCTAGCTCACTTTCCCCTAAGCGTTCTATCATCTTAGTTCCTACTACACCTGTTGCTCCAACTATTGCAAAATTTGCCATACTAACATCTCCCTTACATAAGTATTATTTAAAAAATTCTATCATATTTCCTATTGCTTATCTTACTTATCTACCTAATTTTATCTTGAAACCTCATCTTCCTATCTTCTATTTTTTTCCTATCAAATCCATTATCCATAGGTTGGGCTATATATTGAACTCCTTACATAGCAATATAACTGCCTTTTCAGATATGTCCTTGTCTATAGCATAGGATATTGATATTTCCGATGTTGTTACCTGGTAGAAGTTGATTCCATTTGAGCATAGAAGCCTAAAGGCTCTTGCTGCAACACCACTTACATCCCTCATGCCTGAACCTACTATACTTACCTTGGCACAATCTGTACGGATTGAATACCTTATGCCTTTAAATTCTTCCTTTAAGCTATCTAGGATCTGGTTCAAGAAGTTCCTATCAGTATCCTTACAAGTGAAGGAAACATTCATATCCTCACCTGATACTATCTGACTGATCATATCAATATTTACACTGAATCTATCCAGCTGGTTGAATAACTCCTCTACAAAGTTCGTTCCTATATCACTACAAGTCAAGGTAACGTGTAGTATATCCCTATCTAGTGCTACTCCTGTAACAACCTTCTTTTCTAGTAAGTCTGTATTTGCCATAATCCAAGTTCCTTTCGTATCTGATAATGTTTTTGCTAAATATAGTGGTACATTGTAATTTTTCGCTATTTCAACACAGCGTGTTTCTAGAACTCCTGCACCTAGGGCTGATAGCTCTAGCATTTCCTCGTAGCTTACCTGACTTAGCTGTCTTGCTGCCTTATATATTCTAGGGTCTGTACCAAAGACACCTGTCACATCTGTATATATTTCACAAGATGCCCCTATTGCCGCTGCCAAGGCCACTGCCGATGTATCGGAGCCTCCCCTTCCTAGGGTTGTGATTTCTAGGTTTTCATTATATCCCTGGAAGCCTGCGACCACCAGTATATCAAATTCCTCTAGCTGACCATTTAAAAAATCCGCATCAATATCTGCTATCCTGCTCTTTGTATGCTGGCCAAAGGTCTTGATTCCTGCCTGTATTCCCGTCAATGACCTTGCCCTTACTCCCAGCTCATTTAGGGTAATGGCCATCAGGGAGATAGTATTTTGCTCCCCTATAGCTAGTAGAGTATCTAGCTCCCTGACATCAGGATTATCAGTTATCTTCTCAACCTGCTTTAGTAACTCATCTGTAGTCTTTCCCATAGCTGATACTACGACAATTAGCTTTTCATTATTCTCTACCCTTTTTTTCAGGTAGGTCGAAATATCCTTTATCTTATCAATAGTTCCTACTGAACTTCCCCCGAATTTTAGTACTGAAACTTGTTTCATAAACTCATCCTCCATTAATGCACAATACTCATAATAAATTATTTTAATTAACTAATAGGAATATATGCCCTTCTAATATTTTTTAATAAAAAAGGCAAATGTAGTTAGTCCACATTTGCCTGAAAGTTTTAAATCCTGTATATATTTTTCCTATACCTAGGTCTTCTCCAAGAAAACCCCTTATAAGCTACATACTCTATAATCGACATATTATGGCTAGCTCTCCATTAAAAAAGACAAATGTAGGTAGCCTACATTTGCCTATAATCTCTCCATAATATGACAATTTCCTGGCTAGCCCTCCACTATACTTGTATAATGACAGAACAAAAACTCTTAATCCTTGTTCCAACAATACCTGCAAAGCACTACAAGTATTATTTCGGCAACATCCCCTTTCAAAGTAAACTGCTTGCTTTCATTATCTACTCCTACTCTTGTCAGTCGCGCCTCTATCCTATTTATTAAGTTAATAGTTATTATATAGCATATACAGGCTTTTGTAAAGCCTTTCTTTTTAATTTAGTAGTAATAAATATTTTTAGAAATAATTGACAAAATAGGTATAAAGTGATATTTTTAAGATAAATATAAACTAGTTTGAAAATATTTTTCTTTATATGATTTTTTATAGGAGGTTAAGTATGAGTAAAAAATTTGTCATCACTATTCTCTCTCTATGTCTGCTCGCTATGGGTTCTTATGCTTATTTTTCATACTACGACAAAAAAGAAATACCCAAAAAAGTAAATACTGATTTAAATAGTTCTGAATTGAAAAAATACGAAGATAGGAGAAATTCTTTATTAAAAGAAAATCTTAGCTTGTATGATATTGGAGATAGATATGATATTCTATGGAATCAAGCCCTAAAAGGTGAAGAGGGTCTTGTTTCATATGTAAATAAAAAGTATCCGAACTTATCAGATACTGACAAGTTGAAAAAACAGGTTTCTGTTTTAGAATACTTAAATAGAACAAGGACACAGGTAGATTTTAGTGGAGAATTTCTAAATGTTGTATTCAAAGAAGCACAATTAAGTGATTATTTAATAAATAATAATAAAAATGGAGATATTTCCAATAAAAATAATATTGAAACATTGGCAACAAATTTTGATGATTTGTTTAATAAGTCGGATTATAATAGGAAAGAATTAATAGATTTTCTTATACAAATAATTACAGCTAATCTATCAGCTAATGATATAGAGAAATTAACCAATAGTGAGAAGATTCCAATTGATGTACGAAACGCAATTAAAAAAAATAATCCTCAACCTGTACCCCAAAATTAGACAAAAATGATGGTACCTAGAGGCATTACAATAGTGAGTTAAAAACAGGAAGGTGGGATAAAATCCCACCTTCCTGTTTTATATATATAAGCCTATATTCTATTTAAAGCTCTACTTCTAGAAGAATTGGTGCATGGTCCTGTCTTTCTCCAGAATCTACCATTTCTGATACCCTTACCTTGTCAGCTACATCCTGGCTAACTATCCAATAGTCGATTCTCCAGCCCGTATTGTTCACCTTGCTAGTCTTTACCCTCTGAGCCCACCATGAATATACCTCTTCTATATCTCCGTGGACATGCCTAAAGGTGTCTACAAACCCCCTAGCAAGCAGGTTTGTAAAGCCCTCTCTTTCCTCATCAGTAAAGCCTGGTGACCTATGGTTAGAAGCTGGGTTGGCTAGGTCTATTTCCTTGTGGGCAACATTGTAGTCCCCACATGCAAGTACCGGCTTGTTCTTGGCTAGACCCTCAAGATAGTCTGCATACTTTTTATCCCATTCCTGCCTATCCTCTAGTCTCTTTAGGCCATCACCAGCATTTGGTGTATAGACCTGTGTTACATAGCATGAATCTAGCTCAAGAGTAATAATCCTACCCTCGGAGTCCATCGTACATGGAGCTCCTATCTCAGGATATGTAGTCTTTATATCCATCCCCTTCCTATATAGGAACATGGTCCCAGCATATCCCTTTCTAGCAGGCTCTACAGATGACCTCCAAACATGGTCATAGGCCGGGAAAATTTCTTCTAGGCACTCTATATGCTTCTTAGTTGGTCCCTTGGCAGACAACTTAGTTTCCTGTAGGGCTATAATATCTGCATCCATGCCGGCCAACTTTTTTAACACATCTCTAGATAGTAGGGCCCTGGCAGAGTCACTCGTTAGGGCTGCATTTAAAGAATCTATATTCCAAGAAATTAACTTCATACTTACCTCCTAATATTCCTTTTACTTAATCATACTTATAGTATTAGTTTCATTTTTTTGTTTGCCTGAGCAAACCCCATTAACTACTATTATACCCAATAATAGCTAATCAATACTAGCTATAGGAAAAATATTATATAACTTCTGGCCTATTTAATAGGGCTTTATTAATAGATAGTCTTGTAGCTGCTTGCATTCACTAAGGACAATCTAGCTACCTAAGCTTAGGTTCCCTATTTCTACAAAAAAAGAGAGTGCAAGCACTCTCTTTATATATATCAAATAATATAATTATTCAATTATAGAAGCAACAACTCCAGAAGCTACTGTTCTACCACCTTCTCTGATGGCGAATCTAAGACCTTCTTCAACACATATAGAGTTGATTAGGTCAACTTCGATTGTTACGTTGTCACCAGGCATAACCATTTCTATACCTTCTGGTAGCTTACACTCACCAGTTACGTCAGTTGTTCTGAAGTAGAACTGTGGTCTATATCCATCGAAGAAAGGAGTATGTCTACCACCTTCTTCTTTCTTAAGAACGTAGATTTCTGCAGTGAACTTAGTATGAGCTTTAACTGTTCCTGGCTGAGCAAGAACCTGTCCTCTTTCGATTTCGTCCCTCTGAACACCTCTTAGTAGAGCACCGATGTTATCACCAGCTTCTGCCTGATCTAGTAACTTTCTGAACATTTCTACTCCTGTTACTACAACCTTTCTTGGTTCATCAGCCAAACCAACTAGTTCAACTTCATCAGAAACCTTAAGAACACCTCTTTCAACTCTACCAGTTGCAACTGTACCTCTACCAGTGATTGAGAATACGTCTTCTACTGGCATTAGGAATGGCTTGTCAACATCTCTTTCTGGAGATGGGATATATTCGTCTATGATGTTGTAGAATTCTATTATCTTTTCTCCCCATTCAGAATCTGGGTCTTCAAGAGCCATTAGAGCAGAACCTCTAACTATTGGAGTATCATCTCCTGGGAAATCATATTCGTTAAGTAGTTCTCTAACTTCCATTTCAACTAGTTCTAGAAGTTCGTCGTCATCTACCATATCACACTTGTTTAGGAATACAACGATGTAAGGAACACCAACCTGTCTAGAAAGTAGGATATGTTCTCTTGTCTGAGGCATTGGACCATCTGTTGCAGCAACAACTAGGATAGCACCGTCCATCTGAGCAGCACCAGTGATCATGTTCTTAACATAGTCAGCGTGTCCTGGGCAGTCAACGTGAGCATAGTGTCTAGCTGGAGTTTCATATTCAACGTGAGCAGTAGAGATAGTGATACCTCTTTCTCTTTCTTCTGGCGCCTTGTCTATGTTGGCGAAGTCTACCGCTTCACCTAACTGATACTTGTTGTGTAATGTCTTTGTTATAGCTGCTGTTAATGTAGTCTTACCGTGGTCAACGTGACCGATTGTACCAATATTAACATGTGGCTTACTTCTTTCAAATTTAGCTTTTGCCATTTTAAGTTTCCTCCCTTAAGAAATAAATTATTTATTAATTGGAGGGCGGAATCCACCCCCCTTTTTATTCTTTATAAGTATATCACTTTTATACTTATTTTTCAACAATTCATTAAAAATCTGATAATTTTTTAAGTCTATAAGCGATTTTTTCGCTTTTTTTTACTTTTTTAGCTTAAATATCTAACCAATTGGCTTAAGTTAGCCTTTTGTGACTACTTACCTTCTGTTATCTTCTTAGCAACAGAACCTGGTACCTGTGCATAGTGGTCAAATATCATTGTATAAGTCGCTCTACCCTGAGTAGTAGATCTTAGGTCTGTAGAATATCCGAACATTTCAGATAGTGGAACGTGAGCTCTAACAACCTGAGCACCGTTTCTTTCTTCCATACCCTGAATCATACCTCTTCTAGAGTTAAGGTCACCCATAACGTCACCCATGTAATCGTCTGGAGTAAGATTGGTTCAAGAAGAACTGCATTACCCTTCTTCATTGCATCCTTGAAGGCCATAGAAGCTGCCATCTTGAAGGCCATTTCTGATGAATCGACTTCATGGTAAGAACCATCGTATAGTTCAACAGCAACGTCAACAACTGGATAACCAGCTACGATACCTGACTGCATAGCACCCTGGATACCCTGGTCAACTGGACCAACATATTCCTTAGGTACAGATCCACCAACAGTCTTGTTTTCGAACTTGTATCCTTCGCCTGGCTCAAGTGGATTAACTCTGATCTTAACGTGACCGTACTGACCTCTACCACCTGACTGCTTAGAGTACTTGTACTCAACATCAACTGGAACTGTAATAGTTTCTCTGTATGCAACCTGAGGAGCACCAACTGTAGC
>ERZ772930.204-NODE-204-length-21347-cov-8.62117_pt1 | contig 21347 bp, 10 predicted proteins | sample MGYA00511685_ERZ772930 | MGnify/ENA primary metagenome ERZ772930 (study PRJEB29015, sample SAMEA2738053) | human oral metagenome | biome: human oral; feature: human-associated habitat; material: saliva | place: China | collected 2226 ... | reverse complement strand
GCGACCGTCCAGCAAGGACGCCTCATCGTGCAGCACCTCGGTGAAACAATCAGCAGCGTACCCCTCGAACGTGTGCACAGCCTCGTTGTCCACGGAAACATCGACGTTTCCTCCGCGCTTCTACGGGAACTCATGTGGCGCAACTGCACCATCATCTGGTGCTCCAGCACCGGCCGAGTCTACGGCTGGTCACAACCCGGCACCGGACCCAACGGCCTAGCCCGCGTGCAACAACACGTACTCTCAGTGCAGGGGCACCTGCCCATAGCGGCCGCCATGATTGCCAGCAAAATCTCAAACCAGGCCACCCTGCTACGCCGCAACGGACACGCCGCAGACGCATGCCGCACCATGCGAGACATCCAGAAGCACACGCCGCAAGCTACCTCAATCCCGGAGCTACTCGGCCTCGAAGGTGAAGCCGCCTCGCTCTATTTCGGCAACTTCGCGACCATGCTTAAAGAAGATGTACTCGCCGAACTCGGCTGGACCTGGACCGGGCGGCAGGGGAGAGGCGCCAACGACCCCATCAACATTCTGCTGAACTACGCCTACGGGCTGCTCAGCTCAGAATGTATTCGCGCCATCCTCACCTGCGGGCTTGACCCTCACGCCGGGTTCCTGCACAGCAGCTCTCGGAATAAGCCGGCGCTCGCGCTTGACCTCATGGAAGAGTTCCGTGCCGTCATCGCGGATTCTGTGGTGGTGTCTCTCATCAATAGGAAGCAGGTCAAGGCGTCGACCTTCACCGCGGTTGGTGGCAGCTACCGGCTCACACCCGAAGGACGGAAGACCGTCATCGCCGCGTTCGAGAAGCGAATGGCTACGGAAATTACCCACCCCACCTACGGGTATTCGGTGTCCTGGCGCCGCGCTATTGAGGTGCAGGCCCGCATGCTCCTGGGCGTAATCAACGGAACTACCCGTGAGTACACGGGGGTGACCGTACGATAATGCGTGATGACGCCCGACGAACACTCATTGCTTACGACGTGCCCAGCGACCGGCGGCGCGCCAAGCTGGCCAAGCTCATTCTTAGTTATGGGGACCGTATCCAGTACAGCGTCTTCATTGTGGACGCGGCCCCGGCTAAGGTGCGGCGCATCAAAGATGAGGTTCAGGACCTTATCGATCCGGATGAGGATTCGGTACTCTTCTGCGACCTGGGGCTACTGGCTAGGCTTGATGAGCCGACCTTCAGCTACATTGGCCGGGCGCGCGAGGTGACCGAATCGGATGCGCTCATTCTCTAGCTACGTGCTGCTCATTCGCTAGCGACGCGCGGCAGGGGATCAGGGAATGACGAGTTCGATTGCGAACTGGTAGTAGAGGTGGGGATAATGGCCTTTGGAGGCTTTGTCTGTCTCCGCGAGAACCTGGCACGTGACGTAATCTTGGCGTGTCGCTCGCGTGATGTTTTGGCTTGTCAATAGTGTTTGAATGCTTAAACGGCTGCTTGGGTATACTTTTTTGTGTAGGCCTGTTGCGAGGTTCTCGCAAAGCACCCGTTTCTGCCGCATAATTGCGGGTCAGTTTCGGGTGGCTATTTCCCCACCTTCGGGTGGGGACTTTCATTGAGGCATATAAATATTTGCGGGAAGTAGAAACCCCTAACGGAATTTCCCCACCTTCGGGTGGGGACTTTCATTGAGGCGACCAAAGAAGAAGACCAGGGCTGCAACAACGATAGCGCATTTCCCCACCTTCGGGTGGGGACTTTCATTGAGGCGACCAATATTAGAGATACCAGGCGCTACCACCACTATTTCCCCACCTTCGGGTGGGGACTTTCATTGAGGCCTCATCATATTGCGCGTGAATGCCGACAGATTCTAGCATTTCCCCACCTTCGGGTGGGGACTTTCATTGAGGCAAGGGGTGACCCGCCTACCCTTGCAGGGGTGGGATTTCCCCACCTTCGGGTGGGGACTTTCATTGAGGCCTCATCGTCTCGGCAGCCGCCGTCCCGGCTGTGGCTATTTCCCCACCTTCGGGTGGGGACTTTCATTGAGGCTGGAGAGATGCACTCGTGGCGATTTCAACCTGGCGGCGATTTCCCCACCTTCGGGTGGGGACTTTCATTGAGGCGGCCCTTCCTGGATCGCCAAGCACCGCCGCCGTGTCATTTCCCCACCTTCGGGTGGGGACTTTCATTGAGGCCCCCCGAGGTGGAGGGCATCGCCGCGTTCTCGGCCTATTTCCCCACCTTCGGGTGGGGACTTTCATTGAGGCGCAAGGTCGATAAGGCTGTCGCCGCCCGTGCCTACCGTGATTTCCCCACCTTCGGGTGGGGACTTTCATTGAGGCTTCCTCGCGCGCTCGGCATCATGCCCCGCCACTTCATTTCCCCACCTTCGGGTGGGGACTTTCATTGAGGCTCTTCTCTCGGGGCTCAACCCCACGTATGCAGGGAAATTTCCCCACCTTCGGGTGGGGACTTTCATTGAGGCGTGTTTTGGATGCGGGAAAGCGTGCAGAGCACCCGGATTTCCCCACCTTCGGGTGGGGACTTTCATTGAGGCGACGTAGAAGGCGAGGAATGCAAGAAAGCGAAAGCATTTCCCCACCTTCGGGTGGGGACTTTCATTGAGGCTCAGGAAAACATGGACCCTTCTACGGATGTTGCTGACATTTCCCCACCTTCGGGTGGGGACTTTCATTGAGGCCACCCCACCGCTTCTACCCCAACCTACACCCGCGACATTTCCCCACCTTCGGGTGGGGACTTTCATTGAGGCTTGCACGCGGGCGGGCTGGATGGTGAGGTGTTCAAATTTCCCCACCTTCGGGTGGGGACTTTCATTGAGGCTAGGGTGCTAAATGCGCAGATGCTTGCCGGCTGGTTATTTCCCCACCTTCGGGTGGGGACTTTCATTGAGGCTGATTTACGTTCAGAAGCCGGAGGCAACCCTATGTGATTTCCCCACCTTCGGGTGGGGACTTTCATTGAGGCTTTGACCGGCGCATCTGTTGCGTCGGCAACCGTCATATTTCCCCACCTTCGGGTGGGGACTTTCATTGAGGCTCTATGATGATGATTCTGATTGGGAAATCGCAGAGGAATTTCCCCACCTTCGGGTGGGGACTTTCATTGAGGCTCGCGGAATCATGTGGCGAAGATGGTGCGTCAGATTATTTCCCCACCTTCGGGTGGGGACTTTCATTGAGGCCAGTTGAACTACATGGTGGCCAGCGGATTGCTGGAATTTCCCCACCTTCGGGTGGGGACTTTCATTGAGGCCCGGTGACGCGCGAATACCCCGGCGGCGGCTGGATTTCCCCACCTTCGGGTGGGGACTTTCATTGAGGCTTTTCTCTCCGAGTTCGTCAATGCTGGTGCCTCCAATTTCCCCACCTTCGGGTGGGGACTTTCATTGAGGCCGATGATGGACCGACCCGGCAGAGTCAAAGCACCAGATTTCCCCACCTTCGGGTGGGGACTTTCATTGAGGCAAGGTAGGGCTAACCCTAATTGCTCATGATCCGTATATTTCCCCACCTTCGGGTGGGGACTTTCATTGAGGCGGCTATTATCGCCGGGGAAGTACTTAGCGCGAATTGCATTTCCCCACCTTCGGGTGGGGACTTTCATTGAGGCCAGTCAGCAGACCACCCGCCAAAAAGAAGCCACCGATTTCCCCACCTTCGGGTGGGGACTTTCATTGAGGCAAACAGCTTCCACGCCGGGCGCCTGAGTCACGCCAATATTTCCCCACCTTCGGGTGGGGACTTTCATTGAGGCTGTGCGTTCGGATGCTTTCGTGTTCACTCAGGGGTATTTCCCCACCTTCGGGTGGGGACTTTCATTGAGGCGAGCAGTGGCTGCAACATTACTCAACACCGGTGTAGGGATTTCCCCACCTTCGGGTGGGGACTTTCATTGAGGCTCTTCACCTGCTTGATGATTGATAAAGGCTGCCGTGAATTTCCCCACCTTCGGGTGGGGACTTTCATTGAGGCCCCACAGATTGGAAGGATTAGACCGTGAAAGTTTATTTCCCCACCTTCGGGTGGGGACTTTCATTGAGGCCGACACACACACACCAAATTCGCGAGTACGGCGAACGCATTTCCCCACCTTCGGGTGGGGACTTTCATTGAGGCAAAGGTGTTCCGCGTGTTGGTGACAAGCGTTCGCAATTTCCCCACCTTCGGGTGGGGACTTTCATTGAGGCGACACGCAGGATTGTTCGTCGATTCTTGCGTTGCCTGGATTTCCCCGCCTTCGGGTGGGGACTTTCATTGAGGCAAGAATTTCAAGCCGATGCACCTTGGCCTTACCCCGATTCCCCGCTTTCGGGCGGGAACTTTCGCTAAGGCAGCAATCCGGAACGGTTTCCGATACAGTCCATTGCCGATTTCTCACCCTCGGATGACGATACTGCGGTAAGCACAAATATTGCGTGGTGTACACTTTGGGTACGTAATCCGCGAGAGTCTCGTGCCGTAGTAGTCTCTGTTGCGCCATAACATGCTAGTTTTTAGCTAGCTATTTCTCTGCCTTCGGGTGGGGACTTTCATTGAGGCTGCGTCTACAACCACGAAGCCTTCCCCCGCTACGGCGATTTCCCCGCCTTCGGGTGGGGACTTTCATTGAGGCTTAAGGAGTAAAAGCATGGACGAGAAGAAGAAGTCCATTTCCCCGCCTTCGGGCGGGGACTTTCATTGAGGCAAAAACTTTAAGCCTATGCACCTTGGGCTTACCCCGATTTCCCTGCCTTCGGGCGGGGACTTTCATTGAGAGGGGTAGGTGTCGCCGCCAGCTTATTTCTCCACCTTCGGATGACGATACTGCGGTAGGCACAGATATTGTGTGATGTACACTTTGGGTACGTAATCCGTGAGAATCTCGTGCCATAGCAGTTTCTGTTGCGCCGTAACATGCTAGTTTTTAGCTAGCTATTTCTCCACCTTCGGGCGGGGACTTTCATTGAGGCTGGCAGGAGTGCGGTGATTTCATCTACGCGCACCTATTTCCCCTCTTTCGGGTGAGGGATCTTCTGTGCGATTCTGAGCATGAATCGCGAAATCTCGCGCGGGTTGCGTAGCCCCGGTTTAGAAACCATCCTGGTGTCTAGACCGGGGCTCTTCTCTTTAAAACATGAAGATGGGGCTAGATGTGGCACCTACTGCGGATTTCTCATGGCAGCTATCTGAGTCTGAAATGACCAAATCAGATGCAGTTGATCTGCAATGGCGCTATGGTGAAGTCATGAGCAGAGAAGAGAGCCGATTGCATCACAGGAGAGGAGACTGGATAATGGATGTACAAGCGATATCACAGGATTTTGCATTTTTCTTTCCTACTCAAATCTCCAACCGAATCTTAGAGATGGCTGGGGCCTTCATTGAGGGATGGATTTTTATTTCTGAGTGCTCTGTCGTTTTCACTTCTTCCATGGCAAAAACTATGGAAGCTTTCTATAGAAAATCGCCCCTCCAAGAGTCTTGTAATCTTGAGAGGGGTGTTTTTGTTTATATGGACTTTTAATTCTGGGTGTGTGAGGGTTGTTTCTAAAATTTATTAATGCTAAGGTTGAGATATCAACCGGTTCAGAAGTCTCGGCAGTACCCTGCTGAAGTGACTCTAACCCCGACCTTGGAGGTGAAGGACATGTTCCGACTGCTCTTACGAGCAAAAAGCCGCCCGCTACGCGAGGCGTAACGGGCGGCTTTTGTTCAATAAGCATTTACCGCATCAAGCGGCGGTTATGCCTGTTGCCGCAGACATAACCTAATCAGTATACCGGCAGTACGGAGGGGCCTCCCAATCTGTCTGCATGCTGACCGCTTGTGTGGCCATATGCTTACCTCTCATACCCTGTGCTGTCACCACCCAAAACACGGGACGTGACAGCACGGGGGAGCAGGGGAAAGGCATACCGAATTAGTGGCGTGACGAAAACGCGCGCATCATTCGAAAAAGACAGGTAGCTTTAAGCTACACAAGAAAAATCGTGCACAACCCACGCACCGACGCGAGATGTGCATACACTACCTAAGGAGACAATCATGTCCCAGAACAACATCACCCTCGCCGACCTCATCGAGAACGTCAAGCTCGGTGGTGGTTCCGTCATCACCTCCATCACCGAACTTGAACCCGCCGCAGGTCCCCACGCATCCGTGGCACCCGCCAAGTATGTTGAAGGCAAGGGACAATCAGCTAAGTCCGTTTTTGCGTACGAGACCCGCTACATTGCGGGGAAACCTAAGAACCAGGACGAACCCAAGACGAAGGAAGACTCCAAGACTACCAAGAAGGCCGTTAAGGGCAAGCCTCAGACTGTCGTCCTCATTGACAGCAAGCAGTCCGAACTCAACCGCGCAGAAGCCGCCATCGAACAGGGCCGCCAGTACGGCGACGAAGCGACTGTAAAGATTCCCCGCGCCGTCGTCACCTACCAGACCGAAAACGGCCCCGTCGAATACACCGATATGGAGCTCTCTCACCGTATCTTCGACGGCCACTTCCGCGCCGGTCGCGTCGACGACAAGCCGATTACCGAAAACGAGCAGTACCGCGCGCTGCGCAACTGCACCCCCGCAGACATGAGCGCACTGCTCAATACCGCCCCCGCAGCACTCCTCTTCGGCGCCTGGGACTCCACCCGCAAGAGCAACCAGGTCCGCCTGCGCAGCGCCCTCGTCGGCGAAATTATCGGCATCCTCGCGGACCAGGACCCTGGCGCTGAAACCCGACAGGCGCGCCGTGGCGGATCTCGAATTGACGCCGTGGCAGCCAGCGTCAAGCTGGGAGCTAAGGAACTGAAGTCCTTGGTAGATGACCAAGCAGCTGAGCTGAGTAAGAGTAATCTTGACGAGCGAGCTAAAGAGATTAAGGATGCTCAGAAAAAAGAGGTCTCTGCATCTGGTCTTGGCCTGGGTAATATTCCGCCCACTCTCAAAGAAACCGGTGCCGTTGCCTGCCGCCGCATCATTCGTTCCTGGGTTCTGAGCCTCGCCACCCTGCGTCAGCTGCGCTTCGGTCAGGACGAAGCCAAGAATGTTGCCGCGCGTGCACTTCTTGCCGCACTCGGCCTCAATGCTATTGCCCGTGCGGAGCGTGAACTCTACATCCGCGCTAACTGCGATCTGATCGAATCTGCCGCACCCGTTGTCACCCTCGACCAGCGTTTCGGTGAGAAGAAGCCCTTTGCACCCCTGACCGTTGAACACACCGACCAGCTGCTCCTCGAGGCTATCGAGAACGCCAAGAAGGCTGGCGTGGCTGACTGGAATGGCCAGACTTTCAACGTTGACGGCAACCCCAGCATCATCGCGAACGCCACCGCGGAGGACACTGAATAATATGACGAACCTCGGAATTCTCGCGAGGTTCCCGCTCGGCGTATACCAGGGCCACAAGGCAGACGGAAGCCCCGACGCCTTCCCTGACCCTGCCCGCTTGCAGGCCGCGCTTCTCAGCGCGGCCGCGCAGGGACCTCACGCAATTATCGAAAACGGGCAGCTCGCCCCCTCGGAAGAATCTCTCAAGGCCCTCAAATGGCTTGAGGAGAACCCCCCGACCGGGTTGCAGCTTCCCGACATGTGCCCCGTGTACCGCTCACGCAACAAGATGAGCCGCTTCATGTACCGCGAGGTAGCGCGCTCCGCCAAGGGACGGCAGACTGAGCCTCGTGCAGTATCCGACGGCTGGGCTGTATCCGACACCATCGGCTGGCAGTACGATAAGGTGCCCGCCGACATTGCGGAAACCATCACCCAGCTCTGCGGCGAAGTACCCTCCCTCGGAGAATCCAGCAGCTTCACCGCCCTCTACACCGGAGACGTGGACCCCACCCACATCATCGACACTAAGTCGGGTCCGTTCGAAGCAGGCGGCATGCCCGTCCGTGTGCCCGTGCCCGGCCGAGTTGACGCTCTCATGTGCGCGCATGCAGAAGCGTACCCCGCCAAGGTTCCCACCAAGTCAGCGGACAAGACCAACCAAGAAGACACCTTGCGTCCTTCCTCGGTGCCCACCGCAGGCCTCGGATCCATCAAGTACCAGCCTGTGGAGGCTGAAACCTCCACCAGCCCCTGGGAATACTTGTGGATCCTCGAAGTAGACGGTGAAGAGCTGAAGCCCGAACAGTACGTCAAGGCAAGCTCCCTGCTGCACAAGGCTCTCGTAGCTGCCGCAGGATTCGGCGCGCCCAGCCTCATCACCGGCAGGTACCCCAAGGGCCACAAGCCGGCCAACAGCCTGGCGCTGCAGTACCTGCCTGCCCGCTACCTGCCCGACTACCTGCGTCGTGAGGTGAAGTCTCAGGGAGTCCTGCTCGTCTTGGTCCCGGCAAGCGCCCCAACCGATGAGGCAGTAGAACTCGGTATCGCACTCAGGAGCGTAGAAACCCTCTACGCTCAGGACTTCCCCCGACTGACCGTGAAGCTTCGCCAGAAGCGCCTGCCCGCGCAAGGTTTCTGGGATGCTCCCAAGACCGGGTACAAGCGTCTGTGGCGTACCCTCAGCGCGGCCGTTCCCGAATCGCGCGTTTTCAACCGCCCGAAGAAGGCTGAGACGAAGGCCTGGACCTTCGCTGACGCCGCTCTGCTTTCCATGGCCTATGTGTGGCGTGACAGCTTCGAAGCGCCCGAGGCTGAAACCTCACGTGAACGAATTCGCAGCTTGAGGGACCAGATCGCTAAAAAGGCTGAGGCCAAGGTCCTGGAAGCCCACCGTGTAACCCAGGACCCCGCCGCCTACGCCTACAAGCTGCCCCGTACTCTGCCCGCAGAGCCGTGGCGCGGCGTCGTAGACCTCGGCAACCTGGCAACGGACACGACCCTCATAGCCATTGGCCAGTCCCGCCACATGGGTGGCGGCCTGCTGGTTCCGTTTGACGTGCCCACCGAAGAATACGACCGCCACGAGAAGGAGGAAAAGCATGACTAGCCCCGCTACTACGCTGCCCTCCATCACTCGTGATGAGTTCGGTGCCTTCTTTGCCGCACTCAACGGGGGGCACCGCCCCTTCAGCTGGCAGGAAGAAGTGCTCGACCACATTTGCGAGCACGGCGTATGGCCGGAACGTATTAACGCACCGACCGGCTCCGGTAAGTCCTCCGTGGTTGATATCCACCTCTTCGCGAATGCGCTCGCAGCGGTTGGCGCCGCGCCGCGCGTTCCCCGTCGCCTCTGCGTGACCGTGGGACGCCGCGCGCTGGTCGACAGCCATGCAGACCGCGCCCGCGAGAAGATTCTCGACTGCATGGGGAAGGCACTCGCTAATGAATCCGACGAGTCCGATATTCTGCGTAGGGTTGCTGAAGCTCTCCAAAGCTTCCAGACCCGCAACGACGAGAAGGGGAGCAAACCCTTCGAGACTGGCCACATCCGTGGCGAACTCTCGAACCGCAACCTGCCGGTCACCGACATTTCGGCCTGCGCAATCATTGCCGCAACTCCCGACATGTACGGTTCGCGAGCGCTCTTCCGCGGCTACGGCAGCACCAAGGCCGCCCGCCCGCGTGAGACCGCTCTGCTGACCATGGACACCGTCATGGTGCTCGACGAGGCTCATATGAACCGTCAGCTGCTGCACACCACTCAGCGCATTGCCGAGTTGCAGAAGTATGAGGCTGACCTGGGCGTTCCCACCCTGCAGGTGGTTGAGACGACTGCTACCCCTTCCACTGAGGACAGCGAATCGACCACCCTGGGCGTTGACATTGAGGCTCTCGATACGCCGAATGATAAAGAGCTGCACCGCCGTGTCTACTCGCATAAGGAACTGGTGCTCCACCCCATTGATAAGTGGGACGGCAAGCCCGGTAACTCTCCGACCGTGAATGCCGCTGTGGACGCCATTATGGAGCGCCTTGCTCACCGTGAGGCGGGTGAAAGCTCCAAGAAAGCATACACTGTCGGCTGTATCGTCAATCATGTGCGGACGGCTATCTCTATCAAGGAAGCACTTGCTAAGAATAAGGCGCTTGGAAAGGATGAGGTTCAGCTTCTCGTAGGACGCATGCGCCCGTACGACCTGAAGAATCTGCAGGCGGAACACTCCGGTCTCTTCACTACCGAAGGCGATGAGTCCGTGAAGGTTGTTGTGGCCACCCAGACTCTCGAAGTCGGTATTGACGTTGACTTTGCTGACCTGGTGACTGAGCTGGCTCCTGCTTCCTCCTTGGCGCAGCGCTTCGGCCGTGTTAACCGTCTGGGCCACCGTACGGATTCCAAGGTCGTCGTTATTGAGCCTGCGAGCAGTGACTTGGTGAAGAAGGATGCGCCTCCCTACAAGGCGGTCGACCTGAGCAATGCGTATGCATGGCTCGAAGCGCTCAACGGTGCTGAGAACCCGTCGGTGAACCCCGCCGCAATGGTGAAGAACCCGCCGGTGCAGTCCTCCCCGGAGCGTCTGCTTTACCAGCGCCCGGAATGGCCTGACCTGCTGGAATTCTCGCGTACCGACGAGAATCCCTACGATGAGCCGGACCTTGACCTGTGGCTGCACGACTCCCTGGATGCAGAAACCGCAATGGGTGGTGTTATCGTGCGCGATAACCTGCCGAGCAACACTTCTGCCGCCATGGAGATTCTCAAGACTAGCTACTTCGCACCGAGCAACCGGGAAACCTTCCCCGCGAACCTGAAGATTCTCCAGGAGATTCTGGACTACCAGGATGAGCACGGCGTGAAGCCGCGTAAGTTCCTTTACCGTCAGGGCGAAATCTCCCTGTGGCAGGATGCTGACCATGGAGCAGAGAGCAGTCAGTCGTTGGCTCCTGGTGACGTTCTGCTTCTTGACATGGGTAGTGTTCCGTTCACGAACCAGGGCATTGCCGTGACTCAGCGTGAGTTGCCTTCTAAGAAGGACGAGCTGAAGGCTGTGCCCTTCCTCGATGATGCCGAGCTCTACGTGGCCGAGCTCTACGTGTATGAGAAGTGCGCGGACCGTGAGAAACACTTCAGGGAATACCTGGGTCTCTCTCCCGAAGAGGCGGCGGAACTGCTCGACAGCCAGAGCACTGATGGCAAGAAGATGATTGCTTCTGAGCTTTCTACCGAGGCTGAGGGCGGTCAGGAAGTTATCGCCTGGTACGCCGAAGTGACCGGCAAAGAGTCTGTTGAAGGTTCCGATATCGCTCAGGAACTGGTGCTGGCTGCTCCCGTTCTTCTGGACGACCACCAGAACGATGTTGCTGAGCGTACCCGCCAGCTTGCCGAGAACCTCGGCCTGGCACCGGAATTCTCTGAGGCCCTGGAACTGGCGGCAAAGTACCACGACGAGGGCAAGCGCGACCTGCGTTTCCAGCAAATGCTAGGTGCAGACCCGGATGCGGAGGCGCTTGCAAAGAGCGGCCACCGTTCCGTGGCCGAAGCGTACCGCGCCCGTAGCCGTAGCGCCCTGCCGAGGGGCTGGCGCCACGAGCAGCTGTCTGCACTCATGGTTGCGGCCTCGCCCGAAAAGGTGGGGGAGCACCGCGACCTGGTATTGCGCATCATTGGCTGCAGTCACGGTCACGGCCGGTTCTCCTTCGCCCACGACGCAGGCTTCCTGCTCAAGGAAGGCTACCTGCCCGAGGGAACGGACTACGAAGCGCTCAAGGAACAGGCAACCCGACTCTTCAACGTCGGCTACTGGGATAACCTCATGGAGCAGACGAGCCGCACCTACGGCCCGTATGCTACCGCCTACCTTGAAGCCGTTGAACGCGCAGCAGACGCCCAGATTTCACGGGAGGGACACTAATGGCAACGCTGACTATTGCCGGTGACTACACCTCGGCATTGACCCATTTTGCCCTCTACGGGCTGTCCCTGATGGTTGAGCAGAAGCACCCCGGAACCGTCACTGTCGGTTGGTCTCAGGAGGGTCAGCCGCGCGCCCAGATGCATGCTGAAGGCGTGTCAGAAGAAGAAATTGCCGAGTGCGTGCACTCCTACGTTTCTTCCCTGGCTGCTGAAGACAGCTGGGTGAACGTCGACCAGTCCTACGGTGCGGGTAAGGAAGCTGCTGTTTTCTCCCCGTTCTCCCCGCGTATTCGAGGAATCGACGCGGAGAAGTACCCGGACGACTGGGCTTCTCACCAGAAGACCCGACAGGCTCATCTGGATGCGCTGATGGAACGTGACGACCTGCTGTCTCTGCTCTGGATCTCCGGCCTGGGCGAACCTTCCTACTGGCGTTTTGATTCCAAGGCACCTCGCCCCGACCACGGTGCATCCCGCTGGGAGATGAAGACTCGCAATAAGGGCCAGGAATTCGTCAAGGACCGCCTGCGCCTGATGTGCGCGGACCTGGCAACCTGGGAACCTTCCGCGATGCTCAGCGGTATTACCGGGCAGACCCTGTACGACTCGCTGGATAATAAGCCGGAATCCCGAACCGGAACCGGCTTCACCGTCCCGCAGCCGACGGACACCGCGCTCGCATTCTGTGCCCTGGTGGGTGTTGCGAATTTCCCGGTGATTCACCAGATTCACCGGATTGGTGTGACCCCCGGTGCGTACCCGTACAACGCTTTGCACCCGCGGCTCATGGTGCTTCCGGTATCCTCCGGAAGGGTTACGCCCGCCCGGTTGCGAACCGTGCTGCGCAGCCACCCCTACCGTAGGGTGGTTGACGAGGTCGGTAAGGCGATGGAACGCGGTTCCTTGAGCTCTGACATTTTCGTGTCTGAGCTGGCGGATGAGAAGGCGATTCTTCGTGAGAAGGGCGTTCAGGCGTTTGTTGCTTTCCCCATTGCGAAGGTGGGTAGTGACTCGGCTCCTGAACGTCAGGTTCTGAAGGGTAGCGCGATTCCGCTGGGCTAACCTAGCCGCTTATAGGAGCGGGCAAATATGCCCACAAAATGCAGGGGAGGGGCCCTCCGGTTGAATGACCGGAGGGCCCCTCCCTCTGTGTATCGTTCAGCGGATATTCGGTGGCTAGCTCTCTAGCGCACTAGCGTACCCGGGGGAGCACTCCTACGCCGCCGCCGCTACAGTCACCTTGGCTGAGGTGCCGTTTCGGGTCCACAGCAGGAGCGCCGCCACGCTGTTGATGATGTAGAAAATGTATTTGCCGACGTTCGCGAAGTTGCCCTGAGTCAGCGCCTTGATGCACTGCACGGTGTTGTACGCGAACCAGAACTGCCACTGCATCGTCAGCTTTAGTGCGTTCAGAATGTTTGCTGACAGGGACAGGCCGAACACTGCGGTCGTGATCCAGAACAGGGACGAGGTCTTGCCATCGTAACTGACATTGTTCGCAATCAGATAGTAACCGACATAGTTCGCAATCAGGGAGAACGCGAACGAACCGACCACAATGCCGCTAATAATCAGCTGGCCCTTCTTGCCGGTCGGCGGTTCCATCGCCTTGCCGCGTTCGGAGTTCTGCCACCTACGAATCGCGAAGGTGTATACGATGAAGGTCACCGGGTAGGTGATGATTGCAGCCTTGTTGCCCAGAATGTAGTCGATTGCTCCGGACAGCGCCGTGTTAATAATGCCGAGCACGTTGCCGACGTTTGAGAGGCGGCCGGTCAGGCGGGTAGACATCATTGAAATACCCACATTAATCACGGAAATCACGCCGAGGGGGATGAAGCTAGTAATCGGGCCCCAGTCAACGTATTTGGCGAGGTTGGTGCTCAGGTATCCTGAGGCGATTGCGATGGCGATGACCAGTGCCACGCCGAAGAGGTCGGCGTACTTGGACTTGGCGAAAAAGAGGAGGGCCTTCTCAGAGAATTCCTTGGCCTCCATGGGTAACTCCTTTGTTAGGATATAGAAACAGTGATAGGGTACCAATAACTATAACTCTTTGAAAAGGGTTTGAAACGGTGTGTCGCACATAAAACCTCAGAACCCCACATATTCCATATCCCGGAACACTTCGGCGTAGAGCAATTCAAAGCCGCCCCATCAAGAACCCATGCCAACTTCCGGCAAACATTGCCAGATAACGCCCCTACTTCGTTGAATACCGAAAATGGGCGTAAAATCACCGCCGTTTCGTCTTCGCTTTAAACGGGACCTTAAGGTACGCTAGATGACTGGGTCAGGGAACTCGTGCCGGTCTCACTCACCGCGCATCCGCCCGACAGACACCCGCACCCCGTACGCTGCGTCTCACTCACGCACACAGGGGAGGGAACCACCGTATCGGCCTCACTCACCGTTTACGCCGCTGTCCGCGCGTCCTGCCACCCGTAACTCACTCAACTCAAACAAGAACTGAATAGGACAATCATGCCCTTGCTTACCCATCGACTCTCACGACGATTCTTCGTAAAGGGTGCTTCTGCCGCCGCCGCTGCAGGCGCACTGACCCTGCAGGCACAGGCCGCTCAGGCAGACGAAGCCCCCGCAAACCTTGCCCCGGCAACCGAGGAAACTAAAGGCCCGCGCCTCGTCATTCAGCGTGCCACCATCACCGAAACCGGTATGACCGTCAACTACACTGCACACGGTCTGCGCGAATTCCTCACCGAAGGCACCACCCTGACCGTACGCCACGGCTACGTTCGTAACGACTCTTTCGAAACTCTGCGCTCCTGGCCGCTCACCCCCGAATTTGACGGTGACGCTGACAGCTTCAGCGGTAGCGACCAGTTCCCCATCGAGCTGATGCAGGGTGAGGGTGTTGATCACGCCCTGCAGCTGGATATTTGCTCCGACCCGTGGGGTCAGGAGATCACCCACCAGATTGCTGCGCGCATCCCCCTGGCTGAGACCAAGATTCTGAAGACTTCTTTCGAGGATGTTCCGGATAACCACCCGTTCGCTGAGGATATCCGCATGGCGAACCAGAAGAAGTGGCTGATGCCGAACCCGCAGACTGGCGCGTTTGAGCCGGACCGCCCTGTGACCCGCGAGGAGCTTATTGCTCTGCTGAACCACGCTGCAGGTCACGCTGGCGTGAGTGAAAACTCGGATGTTGCACCCTTCGCGGATGCGGCAGGCCGCCCGACCGCGAACGCGCTGCACTGGGCTCGTGACCGCAAGATCACCGAGCCGCTCACCGGTGGCGACAAGATTGACCCGACCGCACCGGTTTCTCACGAGGAGCTGGCGGCTGTGCTGTTCCAGTACAACGCGGAGGTTCAGCTGACCGAGATGAAGGAGGGCGCTGGTTCTCGTTTCCGCGACGTGCTCGGTGCTGGTACTCTGCACCGTTACGTTGCGTGGGCTGGCGCGAACGACATCGTGCTGGATGCTTCGGGTGTGTTCAACCCGACCGCGCCGACTACTCGCGCAGAGCTGGCTCGTTTCATTCGCCGCTACAAGCTGCAGAACCTGCTGTTCACTGACTTCTCGTATGTCTCCTAATTTTTAGTCACCCCTGCACAGTGTGTTGGGGTGCGTGGAACCCCCGTCTTCTGGCTTTGCTGGAGGCGGGGGTTTTGTCATGCCCCGTCGTGCCTCGCTGCTGTATTGCCGCACCTCGGGGAGTTTTAGTGACAGGCTGTGCCTGGCATATGAAATTTTGCGTCATATATACCTGAAATCTTGAAAAATCCTGTGCGCTAAGTAAGTATTACCTAGAAGGCAAGTTAATGTTTGCCTTACTTAATACTGTGTGAAGACTAGTTTCCTTCCTCGTGGGCCCACGAAACCCACACCAGAGAGCAGGAAAAACGCGGCGCCTCACCAACCATCGGTGGGGGAGAGAAGCACCTCCACACACCACCCACGAAAAAGGACATACATATGAACCTCGCTTCGAGCAAGGCATTCAAGGGCCTCGCCGTTGGATCGCTGGCACTGGCAATTTCCGGCGTTGCCACCATCCCCGCATCGTTCGCGGCAGAATCCACCCCGGCAGCAAGCCAGAGCAGTGAAGCTCGCACCATCACCGACAAGGCGATGGCAAAGATCACCCAGGGCCTGCCCGGTCAGTTCCAGGTCGCATACTCCAAGAAGACCAACAAGATTTGGGTTGCGGGCACTGCAGACCGCGACGAGCACGTTTCTACGATTGCTCGCATTGACGCAAACTCCCTGAAGATTGAGGCAGTCGCCGAGCTGCCCATTATCAAGGGGGACTCGGGCTACTCCTACGAGGGTGCGTACGGTATCACCGTCGATGACGAGGAAGGTACCGTGTGGGTGACCAGCACCCGCGATAACTCCGTTGCCGTATACGATCAGGCGACCATGAAGCAGCTGTGGACCAATGCGGGTCTGAGCAAGGACGACCCGAACTGGATCGAGCACCCCCGCGAGGTGCGTGTCGATCACGAGTCGGGTAAGGCTTTCGTGACCGGTCGCTTCTTTGTCTCGGCTATCGATCTGAAGACCAAGAAGGTCGAGAAGATTCAGCTTGAGGGCGCACCCGATGGCGGTACCCGCTACATCAGCATGAACATTCTGGTGGACGGCGGTAAGCTGTACGTGCCCGAACGCACCGGCGGCAAACTCTTCGTGATCGACACCAAGACCTTCAAGGTCGAGAAGACCATCTCTGTGAAGGGCGATAAGGACGGCGAGGTTCGCCCCTCCGACGTGGCTATTGACCACTCGCAGAACGAAATTTACGTCTCTTCGCAGGGCGTGAAGGGCGAGAACTCCGGTGTATCCGTGTACGATGCGACCACCCACGAGTTCAAGAAGTTCATCCCCTTCGGCACCCAGGCGCTCTCGCTCGATAACGATGAGGCCAACGACCTGGTGTACGTGACCGACTTCGGCACCGGCAAGGTGGGCGTGATTGACGGCGGCGCAGCAGACAAGCTGATCGCCGAGGTCGCCATGAACGGCGGCAAGGCAAACGACCTGGTCGTGCTGCCCAACGGCTCCGTTGTTGCTGTGGACAAGCAGGCTGGCGCAACCGCAACCGTGCCCTACGTCCTCGACGGCACCACCGGCACCGTCAGCACCTCGGACAAGGTCACCAGCAAGCCCGGCAAGGACCGCCAGGGCAACGACGTACCCGCAAAGACTTCTGAAATTCAGGCGAACTCCATCCTGAAGTTCAAGGTCACCGCAACCGCAGGCGATAACTCCGAGGTCAAGCAGGTCACCCCCGAAACCCGCGAGTTCCAGGGCTACCCGGCAACCGCCACCAAGACCAAGGCAGCCGACACCACCACCCCCTCCACCGAGGCACACCGCACCGTGGATGCAAACGCTAGCGTTGCAAACATCATTCAGGGTCTGCCCGGCCAGTTCCAGGTTGGCTACTCCAAGAAGAACCACAAGCTGTTCGTACCCACCGTGGGTGCGCGCGGCGGCCTCGCTTCCTCCCTGGCACGCGTGGATGCAGACACTCTGCAGACCGAGGCATTCGCCGAGCTGCCCGTGAAGAAGAACGACAAGGGCCAGTACGGTTACACCTCCGCATACGGCGTGACTGTTGATGACGTGGACGGCACCGTCTGGGTCACCAACACCACCGACAACTCCGTGGCAGTGTACGACCAGCAGACCCTCAAGCTCATCTGGACCAACGAGGGCGTGAAGGAAGGCGACCCGAACTGGATCGAGCACCCCCGCTCCGTTCTGGTTGACCACGAGTCCGGTAAGGCGTTCGTCACCGGCCGCTTCTTCGTCTCCGCAATCGACCTGAAGACCAAGCAGGTTGAGAAGATTCAGCTCGAAGGCGCACCCGACGGCGGTACTCGCTACGTGAGCATGAACCTGTTCCTGGACGGCGGCAAGCTGTACGTGCCCGAGCGCACCGGCGGCAAGCTCTTCGTCGTGGACACCAAGACCTTCAAGGTTGAGAAGACCATCCAGACTCAGGGTGAGGACTCCACCGTTGAGGTTCGCCCCTCCGACGTGGCGGTGGATCACTCGCTGAATGAGATTTATGTTTCTTCTCAGGGTGTGAAGGGCGTCAACTCCGGTATCTCCGTGTACGACCTGACCACTGGCGCGTTCAAGAAGTTCGTCAAGTTCGGCACCCAGGCGCTCGCACTGGAGCACGATGAGGATCGCGACCTGGTGTACGTGACCGACTTCGGCACCGGCAAGGTGGCTGTCTTCGACGGCCGCGCTGACGAGGTCATCGGCGAGGTCGAGATGAACGGCGCAGCCGCAAACGACGTGACCCTGCTCAAGGACGGCTCCGTGCTGGTTCTCGACAAGAAGGACCGCGACGAGAAGGTCACCCTGCCCTACGTGCTCAACGGCACCACCGGCGAGATTACCACCGCCAGCGAGTACACCACCCTGCCCGGCAAGGACCGCCAGGGTAACGACGTTCCCGCATCGGTTCAGCAGCTGAAGGCTAACTCGATTCTGAAGTTCAAGGTTGGCCTGAGGGACACCGACGCGAGCGCAGCTCCGGTGGGCATCACCCCGACTTCGCTTCAGTTTGCGGGTTACCCGACGGTGACCGGTGTGAAGGCTGATGAGTCGAAGCCTGCTGATCCGAAGCCGGCTGACCCGAAGCCGGCTGACCCGAAGCCGGCTGACCCGAAGCCTGAGGACAAGAAGGCTGAGGACAAGAAGTCTGATGCTAAGTCCGAGAACACCGCAGAGGCTAAGGATCAGACCTCCAAGGACCAGGCATCTCAGTCTGATTCGAAGTCTGACGCTAAGACCGGTGCACAGGACTCCAAGTCTGCTCCGGATGCTGTGAAGGCTGATAAGTCCGGTTCGGCTGTGAAGAACGGCGGTTCCTCTGCTGGTGGCTCCGATAATTTGGGCGGTGGCTCCTCGGTAGCTAAGAGCGACGCAGGTTCCTCGCAGGCTGGCTCTTCGCGTGGCGCTCTGGCGAACACCGGTGCTAATGCTGTGATGCCGCTGGTTGCTTTCGCATCTGTGGCTCTGGTTGCGGGTGCTGCTCTGGTGGTGCGCCGCCGCAAGGCATAGCGTTTAGTTCTCGGGCGTAAATGCTCGATGTAACGCGTGAGAAGGCGGGTATTTTCTCTTTCGGATTCTTTGAATCTGGGGGAGGGGGTACCCGCCTTTTGTGTGCCTGCTTGGGCTAATGCTGGGTAGAGGTTTTAAAACATATTCATATATGTGCACTTGTCTGTAAAAATATAGGTTTTGAATGTCGAAAAAATGTGTGGCCCAAGGTGAATGTTGCTGGCGCGCCTCACCTAAACTTTTACATTAATGTGTAAATATAAAAGCATCACAATACCCCTAGTGACCAGGGTTTTTGCTCGCAAGAGCAAGGAAAAACCCTGGAAACAGCTCAACCTTCACGTGATACTGAAGGCGAATTAGGGGCTCGCTCATAAAAACACAAAACACACCCACGTCGCTGCTTGTATTTTCCTGGGAAAACACTGAGGATTAGAAGGTAGGTAAATTTATGCGTTACCTACATTTCTGCTTTTCATGCCGTCGAATATGTCACCGCATATTCACGGGTGTCTCGTTAGCATTCGCATGCGGCATGTGAGCACTTCCGTTACACATTTGAAGGACACACATTGAACCTCACTCCCTCCTCGGGTAAAGCACTGAAGGGGCTCGCCGTTGGCTCCCTCGCGCTCGCAATCTCCGGCGCAGCCATGATTCCTGCCTCCTTCGCAGCACCGAATACCGCAAACCAGACCGCCGCCTCCAGCGCATCGACTCCTTCCACCGCATCGCTGAGCCGCGTTGTTGACACTTCCGCATCCGTCGCGCAGATTACCCAGGGCCTGCCCGGTCAGTACCAGGTTGCCTACTCCAAGGCGACCAACAAGATCTGGATGGTCGGCGTGGGTGCACGCGGCGACCTCGCCTCCACTATTGCTCGTGTCAACGCAGACACTCTTCAGATTGAAGAAGTGGCAGCGCTTCCCTTCGAGCTGGATAAGAACGGCGAATTTGGCTACGTTTCCGCGTACGGCATCACTGTTGATGATGTGTCCGGCACCGTGTGGGTTACTAACACCACCGACAACTCCCTGTCTGTGTTCGACCAGAACACCATGGAGCAGATTTGGACTAACCACGGCATTGCCGAGAGCGACCCGAACTGGATTGAGCATCCCCGCTCCGTGCTGGTGGATCACAACTCCGGCAAGGTGTTCGTGACCGGCCGCTACTACGTGTCCGCAATCGACATGAAGACCTTCGAAGTTACTAAGCTGCAGCTGGAAGGTGCCCCCAATGGCGGTACCCGCTACATCGGCATGAACATGACCGTTGATGGCGACAAGCTGTACGTGCCTGAGCGCACCGGCGGCAAGGTCTTCGTCATTAACACCCACACTTTCAAGACCGAGCAGGTTATTCAGACCCGCGGCGAGAACTCCTCTGTTGAGGTTCGCCCCTCTGACGTCACCATTGACCACTCCGAGAACGAAATTTACGTCTCCTCCCAGGGCGTGGATGGTGTAAACTCCGGTATCTCCGTGTACGACCTGACCACCGGTGCGTTCAAGAAGTTCGTCAAGTTCGGCACCCAGGCGCTGTCCATGGAGAACGACGAGGGCCGCGACCTGGTGTACGTGACCGACTTCGGTACCGGTAAGATCGCCATCTTCGACGCTAAGACCGACCGTGTAATCGGTGAGGTTGAGATGAATGGCGGTAAGGCTAACGACCTGACCATCGCCGAGGACGGCTCCGTCATTGCAGTGGATAAGCAGGACATCGCCAACACCACCGCGGCAGTACCCTATGTGCTGAACGCGAAGACCGGTGACGGCTCCCTGACTGACACCTACACCTCCAAGGCGACCGTGGATCGTAACGGCAAGGCTGTTCCTTCCTCGCAGCAGAAGCTGGTTCCGAACTCCATTGTGAAGTTCTACGCTAAGGTTTCCGAGGGTGAGTTCACCTCCACCGCGACTATCAATCCCGCAAAGGTTCCCTTCCAGGGTTACCCGAAGCAGGCTACCGCAGTGCTGATTGACCCCACCCTGAACTTCGCTGAGGGTACCGTCGACATTACTCGCCCCTACACCTTCCACGTGTCCGGCTACGACTATGACAAGCCTCCGGCCGAAGGTCTCCGCCTGTTCCTCGTCAAGGAGGGTGAGTGGTCGATGGGTTATGACAAGCTGACCGATAGCGAATTGGCAAACATTCAGAAGGTCTCCACTATCGTTCCGGCAAGCGCGTTCGTCTATAACGCACGCACCGGCAAGTACTCCTTCGAGGCAACTCTGCGTGTTCCGGCGAACACCATGCAGTACAGCCAGGGTTACATGCTCGGCACCGTTACTGCTGGTTCTGATGTTGCTACCAACCGCAATTACGATTCGGCTGTTTCGCTGATTGTTAATGACGCGAAGGATGCCGGCAACGCAGATAACCGCAATGAGGCTGATGAGCCGGCATTCCCGGCCTCCCCCTCCGCTGAGCCTTCTGCTTCCGCGTCTGCACCTGCAGTAGCAGAGAAGCCTGCGGCTGAGCAGTCGAAGGGTGAACCTTCGAAGACCGAGGAAGCTAACGACCAGCTGGGAACTACTACGAAGACCGCGCCGCTGAAGAACTCTTCTTCGGCAAAGTCTGA
>ERZ772930.200-NODE-200-length-21544-cov-5.26283_pt1 | contig 21544 bp, 15 predicted proteins | sample MGYA00511685_ERZ772930 | MGnify/ENA primary metagenome ERZ772930 (study PRJEB29015, sample SAMEA2738053) | human oral metagenome | biome: human oral; feature: human-associated habitat; material: saliva | place: China | collected 2226 ... | reverse complement strand
CCTTACTGCTTACTGCCACACATATTCACCCTCTGCTTCGTGGTGAATTGTCTTAGTCTGGTACTCACCTGTAGGAACTTTTTCGTACCCTTCTTCTAAAGATAGACCTCTGACAGTACGTCCAAGTTCTTCATACTTAGCATTAACATCTTCACTATTATCTATTATAGTGTATATAAGCTGACCTGCACCATTGTAAAATCTAGCAACTTCAACCCTTTTGTAAATTGGGAGATTGTAATCTGGAACCTGCTCATCCCAAGCTGGCTTAGTTACTACCCAAACCTTTTTCTTCTGAGGAGCTGCTGGCTTAGCTGCTTCTGAAGAACTCTTAGAACTGTTATTTGAGCTGTTTGACGCTGTCTGCTTACTTGTAGATGCTGTCTGCTTACTTGTAGATGCTGACTGCTTGCTTGTTGAATTTGAACTTGCTGTTGCCTTAACTGCAGACTTCTTAGTCTCCACAAGCTTCTCAGCTTCCTTGATAGCCTCCACATTACCTGATTTCTTAGCTTCTTCCAACTTTTTTTCAGCTTCCTTTACTTCTTCAGGCTTGCTTTCCTTATTTTCTTTAATTTCCTTTTCTACCTTCTTAGAGTTTGACTTCTTAACGTCATCCTTCTTAACTGTCTTTGCAATCGTTGTTGTTTTGTTATTATCTGCCTTAGCTGTATTGTCTGACATCAGCATTGCTGTAGCCGTACCCCCTACAAGAGTCATTACTAAAAGACCTGTAATTATACCACTCTTAATCTTATTCTCTTTTACCTTTGCGATTAGGTTGTTAACCATTTCCTTCATCTTCATTTCGTTTACCTCTTTTCATTAAATGTTAAATTTTTACAAGCCGATTGCTTGAATTTACTTAAATTATAGCATTTTTTCTAATACTTCGCAAGACACTGATAAATTTTTTTATTTTTTCTTTCAATATTTACACTTTTTATTAGAAAATTTACCCACTCTTTTGAAATCATTTGTGACCTCAACCTTGATTTAACACTAGTTTACCTAATCTCTAATCTTCTATCAACTACTTTCTAAAAATACTTTAATTCTTACCAAATTTACACCAAAATAAAACACAAAACACGAAAACGAACCAAAAGCTTCTATTATATAATATAGGAACAAAAAGGTGGAAGCCGAAACTACCACCCATTTTTTACCAACTATTCAATTATAGCTCGTTAGACTTCCTTCTCTTTATCACTAGAACCAAAGCTCCAGCAACAACAAGAAGTGAACCATACCCAAGGATGTTTGAAACATCTCCAGTGTTCGGGATATCCTTCTTAATTTCAACGGATCTCCAGTGTTCGGGATATCCTTCTTAATTTCAACGGTCTGACCCTTATCTTTGAGGTCCTTATGTTCAGCAACAAGAACACCATTAGCATCATACCATTCTTCGAAAGCAACTAACTGCTTACCCTTCAAGTTTGTTGTATCAAGATTAAAGTCTACTGTTACAGTGCCATTCTTTTCAGAAACAGTTACCTTCTTTTCAACTTCCTTAACAACCTCTACACCAAAGATATTTCCGTAAACGATTTTACCCTTTACAGTGTACTCGCCTGCAGGAATATTCTCGTACTTGATTTTATCTTCAAATGGAGTATTTTTGCTTGCATCAACAACCTTCTTACCATTAGAAGTCATCTGAGTACCAATCTTAGGCACTGAAACTGTTTGACCTTTATCGGTTGGGTCTTCATGAACTGCAACCTCTACTTTACCATCGAATACTTTTTCAAACACTACAATATCTTTTCCTGCTACAACAGAACCATCGAAGTGGAATACTACTTCAGCCTTACCATTTGATTCCTTAGGAGTGTGGAGAGCGTATGCCGTGATTTCTTTTCCATCCTTATCGAGAACTGGTTTCTTTGTTTCCTTATCGATAATCTTTCCTTCGAATCTCTTTTCTTTTCCAGGTGTTAGACCCTTGTATTCTACAACATCCTTGAACTGAGAGTCCTTGCCACCATATACAACCTTACCACCCTTCATGTTGGTAGCAGTTGTTTTAATTTCTGGGAAGCTAACTGTTTGGTCTTCATCGTTAATGTCAGCGTGAATTACAAGGTCTTTACCTTCATATCTAACAGTTTCAAATGCAACAGTTCTCTTTCCAGCTAACTTGCTTGCATCAACTTCGAATTCAACCTTGTAAGTGCCGTCAGCCTTTTCAGGTGTAAACTCTACAGTCTTTTCAGCAATAACAGTTTCTGGATTAGCCTTATCCACTAGTTTAGCTAGCATCTCATACTTTAATCCCGGTACAAGCTTCTTATAGTGTACATTGTCAATTACCTTAACCATACCCTTAGGTTGCTGGTCTTTCAAGCCATTCTCGAATGTAGCCGTTGTATGTACTTCAGGAACTGGCATATTTTCAATCTGCTGAGCCTGCACCTTTGTAGTATTCTCAACAGTGAACTCAACATCCTTTTCCTGAATGAAGTAACCCTTAGGTGCTTCAACTTCGTGAATTCTGTACTTCTTGCCTACTTCTAGTTTTTCAGTTAGATGTGCTTTTCCATCAGAAATCCACTTGTCAACAACTGCACCATTTTCATCTAAAAGCTGTAGCTTAGCACCCTTTACAGCTTCTCCTGAGGACATATCTTTCTTTGAAATTTCAGTTTTTGTAAAATCGTTTTCCATTTCAACCTTCTGAGGTTCTTTTGTATCCTTTACAGTAAACTCAACTTCTTTATTGTTAACAACATACCCCTTTGGAGCTGCAATTTCTTTTAATTTGTAAGTTTCACCAACTGTAAGACCTTTAAGTACATGCTTCTTATCAGTTGAAACAAACTCGTCGATAACCTTGTTATCCTTATCTAGAACCTGAATAGTTGACCCAGCTAGGTTCTTCTTTGTTGACTTATCAATCTTGTAAATTTCAGTTGTAGTTGCATCTTCCTTAACCTCTACAGTGTAGTCAAATACAGCTTTATTGATTTCAGTAATTCTTGCACGAATATCCTGCTTTTCTGTATTTAGAATGTACCCCTTAGGTGCTTTCTTTTCATACACTTTGTAAAGACCTGGCTTTAATTCACCAGTTTCAGCCTTACCCTCTTTGTCTGTAGTAATCTCATAAACTTCAGTATCTTCTCCAGTAAGCTTATCATATTTAGCTACACCGAATACTGCACCTTCGAAAGAACCAACACCTTGTGGAACTGGCTTCCCTGTTTCTGAGTCAATTTTCTGAACATGAATTTTTATCTTCTGTTCTTTTTCTGTATCTATTGCTGTAAGCTCTACGTCAGCCTCTGTAGCTGTATGGTTAACACCATCAAATATTTTTTCTACTAGAACACCCTCTGTTCGAGCAAAACCCTTTGGAGCTGTTTTCTCTTCAACAGTTAGTTTACCAATAGGAACATACAACATTCCTCTTTTATTAAAGAATGTAGAATCACCTGAGCCATCTACGTAGTACTTTGTTGTTGCTCCAACAAAACCTGTTTCATCTGACTTAAAATCCCAACTCTTAGTTGGTTCTGCTGGATAAGACCCATCTGCTTCTGGTGCGTAATACTTCATTGTATAAACTGCACCAGTCACAGATAAATTCTTATCTGCACCTTCCTCAGCCTTTTTAGTTAGCATTAACTTTACAGGGTCAAAGATAACTTCATCACTTACTGCAATCTCTGCTTTCTGACCAGCAGTTACTGTTACTGTATATGCCTCAGGGTCTAGTCTATACCCTTTTGCAGGTGTTAGCTCTTTCACGTAATACTGCCCTGGGGCTAGTTTCAAAGTATTTGCTGAACCATCAGCACCAGTCGTAAACTCGCCAACTTTATTTGTTAGACCACTATCTGAGTAAACTCCATACACTGCCCCCTCAAGAGAATACCCATTTGGGCAACACTTTATAAGCTCTGTACCAAATGTATTCTCAGTTGACTTTGTAAGATGTGCATAACCAACAGCCTCTTCAGTCCAAAATGCTGCTGTGCTCTGACCTGCACCTTGATACATATACCCATTACCTTTTCTGTCTTGTGCATGAGCATTTGCATATGCAGTAGCACCATTTAGCATTGTATCTATATCTCCCCAAATCCAGTTCGAAGTCCTTCTTACATCTGCAGTCCAGGATATACCCTCTGGACTCACACCTGATAGATTATGCCAAACCCACATTTGTGCATGTGCTGCACCAGCTTCTCCTTCACCATACTGTCCTCTAATATAATCGAGACCATTGGCTATAAAAGTTGTTCTTTCTTGTCCAATTACAGGAACAATGTTTGAGCGTGTCTTTGCCCCATTTTGAAATGTTACATAAGGGTTTATACATAGTGATTTAAGCCCATCACTACAAACAAACCAAGATGGCACATCCCAATTAACCATTGCTGTACCCTGATATACTCCTCCTTGCATTTTCCACTTATGTGTACTCATAGTTGTTTCCACAACATTAACCGTATCTGCATTAGATGTCATAGGCTTAACAAAATTCCCAAGCCCAAGAACCATCAAAAATGCCATAAACATTGCAAACAAACGGTGTTTTTTCGTAATAGTTTTATTAGCCATTTACTCTTCCTTTCTTTTTCTTAATCCTCTAATTCTTACCACTAATAATTTAAAATAACTCACATCTTCAGTCACACCTACCTTTTCTTCCAACCTTTCATCTACCTAGCAACTCATTAGGTCTCTTAAAGTTATTTTTTCTGAGTCACTCTCTGGGTTTTGTTGAATCACCGTACCCTTCTTTTTCAAGAATACAGGTTTTGAGAGCAGATAAGTTTCTTCGCCATAATCCAATAAGCTCTCAACCCTTGACCTCTCCATCGTTGTTACAAATACAGTTGGCTTTCCAGCCAAACCTCTTATTTGCATCAACCCTTTTACTGAAGAAATCACTGATTTTGTTATACCCTCATTTAAAAGCATAACTACCAAATCGTTAGCATAAAACTCATCAATCTCATCTTCGAGCGTGTTTACTATTCTACCATACTCATTGGCAGATATAAATCGGCATACACTCAATCCGTTTTTATATGCATCTGCTAAAATAGGAAAAGCTAGCCTGTCAACTCTACCTCTGGATTCTATTCCAAAACAATAGGAGCATCTTGGCAACTCACTTCTTTTTAAACAGTTTAGCAACTCTTTTATCTCGGCTTCCTGATACTCTAGTGATTCAGCATCTAAGAGTAATCGTTCACCTTCCACTACAATAGCATCATAGGAAAACTCTCCACTCAGATACAACCCTTCCGAACCAAACTTCTTCCTCAACTCAGCTAAGTCTAAATTTTCTACTCCTGTATCATCAACCGAACCCCTCATCAATTCTTTTCGCTTTTCCCAACAATGAGGACACTTGACAAATGTTCTTGTGCTTTCATCTAATAGCATACCCTTATCGTTGCAACCGTAAGGACAATCATCAAAATGACTTTTTATCTCGCTCATCTACCTACTCCATTTATACCATTATTAACCCAAAGATACACATCTTGCAACCAAAACAATACAGTTCCTCCAACAAGTAGCATACCTATCACTATAAGACTTACTATGCGGAAGATGACCTGTTTCTGAGTTAAGAACCCATTTCTACCAGTATTTCCACCACTATCAGCCTCGTCAACAATCTTTAACCTTCCAAGGCTAATTACACTCAAAACCGAAATACCCAAAAAGTCTGCTGACCTATCAAACAACAATGCAAACAATAATAAGAAACCATACCCCATACACAAGAACCCTAAGAAACTTACAAAAATACCCCCAGCCTTCTTCCAGTTCCAAGAGTCAGCTTTCATATTTTCCTTTATTGCATCTACATTGTGTTTCTGCGCTGTAGATAACCCTTCAGAGTCTGGTAAATCGAAAGTAACAGCCCCATCTGCAATCTCTTGATGCTTTGGCATTCCTGCCAACGACTCTTCATTTATTAAAGTTGATGCCTTTCTATTATCCTTCGAGCTAGCTGACTCTCCGCCACCTTTGAGCATTACACTTGACTTGTTTTTACCTTTATAAATAATTAAAAGAGTTATTCTTTTACCATTACCCCAAATTTTCTTAAAACTATCCGCACCTTGAATGCTTCCATCACCAACCTCTAAGTACTTTATTCCATCTCCATCAGTACCCAATACTGCAACCATATGAATTCCTGCAGTTGAATTAGTTGGACTTCCATACATACACACATAGAAATCATTTTTCAATGCTTCCTTAATCTTCTTAACTGCTGCATCACCACTTACATTAGCATACTCAATCAGTGTGAATTCAGGGGTAAATTTTTTCAAAGCTTTGTCACTGTTTATCCAAGCCCCACTCTCAGTTGTTGCCCCTGAAGTACCAAGTATATGTGGGTTAAATTTATTTACATCTCGCAACTTTGGGTTATCGTAAGCCATCAGTGCTGCATGTGAAGTAATCCAACAACCTCCTGCACCAATATATAGACCTCTCTGCGCTGTTCCAGCTTGCTTATACTGCCACCTAGGGTCATTCTGGCTGAAAGTTTTATAATCTCCAGTATCCTTTGCAAATACTAAATTTAAATTACACACCCCTACAATAATTACTATTAGCACTAAGGTTGTAATTATTTGTTCTACCCTTCTTTTTCTTTCAACCATTTTATCACCTATTTAACAATCTATTTTTACACTTGTATCTTCCTTCAAGTTTGCCTTGTCTAACAATAATGTCATTACACAAGAAAAGTCACTTCCATCGAAGTCATCCAAAGCCTTAGCTCTATCAGCTACAGTTGTTCTTAAGGTTCTTAACTCATCACCTTTAGAAACCAATATATAAACATGCTTATTTTCAATATTAAAACTTCGAGTAATCCTACCCTCAAACTGCACCATTTTGCTTGGGTTAGGGTCATAACTATAAAAGATACATATATTACAATCACCAAAGTCCAAACCCTTCTGAACATTGGTAATCAATACTTTGAAATCTCCCTTTTTGAAACCGTCAATCAGCTTGTTCTTCTCTTCAATTTCAGTATCTCCATTCATTATTTTTGCGGAGAAACCAAGTTCATCGAGAACAGCTTTAATCCCTCTCTGAGACTCTTTATACCTTGAATAGATGATTATTGAGCTTTCATCTTTTAACTCACCATCTAACAACTCAACAAGCGATGCTAACTTAGGAGTTGTTAAAGTGTTCATCTCTACACTTGAATCAATATACCAAGGACAGTCATAGACCATATAAGGCATTGAAGTTCTCTTTAATAAAGCCCGCTGTTCCATTGAAAGCTTACTTACTACCAAGTTAGCAGAGCAGTTTTTTATTGTAGCACCCATACCCTTCCTTGTTCGTCCAAGAGCTCTTAGTGCAATTCGTTCTCTGAACTCATCTTGATTTTTATATTTATTACACCTCATAGGGTAAGGTCCTGTGTAATCAAATACCTCGTACTGTTTTGAGAAGTTAGTTTTTGTAGGCATAAAAGTTTCATCTAAAAAGTTTAACTTATTATATTTTGACAGTAATTCCTTACTTAAAGGAGTAGCGTCAAGCAGTACAACACGATCAAAAAATTTCCTAAAAAATAAAGCATTTTTGTAAGTTTTTGTAGCCGAATTGTTCAATACAGCTGGCTCGTCCATAATAAGAATATCAAACGGACAAGTACCCATCTCGCTATTCCAAGCTCTTATGTACTCTTGAAAATCTACACTGTTGAGCAGTGAATAAGGACCGATAACACTTGCTGTTAACTCTAACTCATTATTTCTAACAAACCTTTTAACTTTATCCTTTTCACCAAAAACTTCCTGCACATAATTTCCAGTCCTAGCAATTAGTTTATGCCTTGTCTGGTTAACTAAACTCTTTTCAGTTAAATATAGAAATCTAAACTCCCTGCCACTCTGATAAGCTTCCATCTCCAAAAGATTAAGCAATCCAGTCGTGACAACAGTTTTACCTAAGCCTACACTATCCGCTAGTAACGCAAGCTTAGACACATACAAAAAAGCAACTGCCGTAGTCTGACTGGGTTTTAATTCACCCTCTTTATAATTCTTTAAGATACTACCATCTTTCATCTCAATTATTGTATCTACCTCTTCTTTACTTAAATCATAAACACAATTTTTCAAATCAGAGATTTCAGCATCTTTATTGGCTAGTTTAATTATTGTCTCAAGCTTCTCGCATTCTTCATCTGTGAGTAATTTTCCTTTAAACCTTTCACCAAAATAAATTACTTCTTTTCTTTTACCCATTTCAAACTCCTTTAGTTAGGTCTATAGATATACTCTCCATCTCTTTCGAAACGAGCGTACCCATCTAGTACAATTCCTTTTAACTCTTCGTAAAACTCCCTACCCACTGGGTGGAAACATTCATTCCCTTTATTTTTACTTAATGTGTTCTGACACTCACACGAATACTTTGTTAAGTCAGCCCTGTCAGGAAATACAATATACCTTCCATCTTTACCAACAAAAATTTTAATATCGTTTAACTTCAAGCAATTGTCCAACACCACCGAACATCTTGCCAAAGGCTGGCTTTCTTTAACCCTGTTAATAGGGAAATAGTTTATTTTAGTTACAATCATCTTCTCGCTCACATTCTTAGATTAAATAAATAATCTACCCTTTCTTTCATATACTTTACCTAATTTTAGTTGTTTCTGCACCTCTTTACTGCCATACAACTCTACAACTTCTAATTTAGAAATTTGAGGATTCTTTTTAACAAACTCCCTCATTGGTGGCAAACTCTGCACCTCATCAAGTTTGTAAGTATCTCTTACATAACCAAGACCACCCATCGCTGATTTGTCTGTAGGAAATCTTGAATTTGTTTCGACTGCTTCTTCTACAACTTCTTCGGCATTCTCTACAGGTTCTTCAGTTACTTCCTCTATAGGCTCTTCGTTAACCCCCTCTACATATTCTTCCTCGAATTCCTCATCTTCAGATTCATCATCCCAGCTACCCCAGTCGTCAAAATCTCCTTCATCGTCTACTACTTCATCTTCGACTACATCTTCAAAATCATCCTTACCCTCAAGTTCACTATTGTCCTCTACTGAAACTTCTTCCTGTTCTAAATCCGTACCCTTTACCGCTAAAAACCCGTCACTATCATAGTAGAACTCTGCTTCATCAATATTGGACTTCCCATCAGCTACATTCTCTACATCAGCTACATCCTCTACTTCAAAAGTCTTTTCCCAAGCCTCTTCAGGATCTCTTACGTCATCTACATCAAAGTCATCAACCTTAGCAAGGTCTTCAAAATCGCTTTCAAACCCTCCATCAGATTCTTCAACTGGGTTATCTATCCTCTCACTAACACTACTCGAAAACAAATCAAAAGATTGCTCATTATCAGTCTTCATAAACTCATTCATCAACTGTTTTCTCATCTGATCTAGTGAAGAGTACTCACTTACATCTGACATTGTTACATATAGTCTTAGATAATTTTGAACCTGTGACGCATCTCCTTTAACCGATATGTTCATACTTTTACCACTTTCTTTGCCTCACTACTTTATTATATCATCCCACCAAGACTCATCATCTAAGTCATCTCCAATTCCACCTATAGACATACCCTCTTCTTTAACTGGAGTACCCCACTTTCCTACACTTTCTACCTTCTCTACGGTGTTGTCTCGTATATTTGTTTTGCTTTCTTCAGCTTTCTGTTGTAAAGTCCTGCACTCAGGCTCAAGCATACCCCAAACTTTTCCGATATATTTAAAGAGTTTTACGTTATCCTCATTTGAGTTTGTTATAACCTCAGCATGTGAATATACTGGATTTCCTTTATTTAATTCAAAGGCACACACTGCCATATCACCAGCCGTAACCAAGTTATATGGAAATTCATCTCTTTTTACTGCTCTTACTTCATTAACACTTTCAAAAGGCATTTTTACAACAACCTTCAAACCACATAAATCTCTTTGAGTTTTCTTGATGATTTCTTGAGTTAATCTGTGTGGGAACATTATCAACTTTATACCCAAGTTTGGAGTTTTTGTTACTAGCTCATTGATAATTCTGTCGTACTCTGCCTTAGTATCTTTGTCTAAAGTACTTACCAATGTTACTACTTCATCGATAACTATATACAGAATCGGCAACTCATAATCTGGACAAATCTTCCTGAAGTCATCATAGTTTGCTGCACCTTCACCTTCATTTTTGAAGATACTATTTCTTTTCTTTGTCTCCTCATCAAGAACCTGTCTTAAGTGTCTTACTATTTCATAAGCATCGGATACAAAGCTCTTGAAGTGAGGTAATACCTGTGATAATTTATAGTAATCTGAAGTCGGTCCTTTAACATCGTAAACCCTGAACTGAACTTCTTTAGGCGACTTAAACATACATATCTGTGCAATAAGCGACTGACCTTTCCAAGACTTACCTCCTCGAGGTGCTCCACTTATTAACATAGCATTTGTTTTCCATAAGTCAAACTTCCAAGGTATTCCATACTCGCTTATACCCCAAAAGACTGGCATTTTGTTGTCTGTATCGCATACCCAATTTTCTTGCGACATATACAAGTCCTTAAGTGAAACTGTATAAGGTTCTCCCTTGAAAATGTTGACAACAAAGCCACCAGTTACTAAGGAGTAAGTGGCGTAAACACCCTCAGCTCCTTCCCTTACTATACCAAATTCATCCACCTTAAATGCCTGAGCTAGCCCATCTGCAAGTTCCTTTGGTTTCAAACCAACAGGTCTATTGCAACGAACTTGAATGATAGACTTGTTCTCACGAATCTCTTCTACAAAAAGGTCTTCAGCATTCTTCATACCGATATCTTCAGCTACTTTTGATAAATTACCCTGAATCTTCTCAAATTTATCTTGCCACTCTTCAACCTTTACCATTTTTCCATAGTTTGGATTAACCTTAGGAAGTACCCCCATAAAAGTATCAAATAGAAATCTTCTAGTGTACTGGTGTGCTGGTAAATCTTTTAACTTCCCATACTCATCATCAAGGTCTGGGTTATCTACTACAGTATCTTCCTCTATATCATCTCCCCAAGAAGATCCACCATCCAAATCACCCCAACCACTATCAGAACCATCATCATCTATATCACCCCAAGAATCATCAATATCATCATCCGAACTATCTCCCCAAGAAGTGTCGCTATCTTCCTCTTCATCAAAGTTGAAATCTGTTTCCTCTAATTCGTCAATCGCTTCATCAGAAACTTCACCTAGCTCTTCTTTAGCTTTATCAATGTTTAAACCAAGGAAAGCAACACCCGTACCCACAACACAAAGCCCTGATAAAAAGATATCAAAGGCATGGTCGACCTCTACGAATATTCCTAAAATCCATAAAAGCACCGAGAATGCAAGCATTCCAGCCCCAACTTTAACATTCATTCTACCAAATCTAGCCTTCTCTAAAGCAGTGAACTCAGCTAAGGATTCAATAAACTCCTTCATAGCAGACCAGCCATGCTTCCCTGCAACTGCTACACCATCATACACTACGTCCTCAAAATTTCTACCTTGTTGTCCATTCAAGCCAGCAGAATTAAGAACATTATCACCACTAGCACCCTGTAAATTACTTAATGCAGAGCCTAAATCACTTTCTCCACCAGTAGAATGAAATACATCTCCACCAAGACCATCGCTCAATGTATCCCCTGTATACGAACTTAATACCTCGTCCCAATTTATTCCACTCATACCTGGTTGATGTTGAGGTGGATTCTTAGCAAAATCACGGTTAGCCATTGCATCATTTTTATATTTATCACTTATCCCCATCAACATCACCTCCTATAAGAATACTCCAAATATTAAGAATAGCATACCCACTATTCCAAATACTGCAATAACACCATTTCTGGTGCCTTGCATTCTTGTTTTATTACTCCAAATATATGTCATCAACAACACATAAAAAGTTATTAACACTGACCAAATTAAAGTTTTACCCATTCCTTCCCACTCCTGATTAGTTCTTTTCTTTTATGTTGTTTCTTACATTATCACGATGCTGTTCACGAATATATGAAACAACTAACTTACCATCTTTATACTGAAAAGCATTGTTTAAGTCAGTATCTACGCTTACTAACCAACCACTATCCAAATCAGGATACTTTTGAACTGTTATATCTAAGCTAACCTCTCTTGTAGATGCGTCTGCACTTTCATAATACTTGTTGATGTAGTTATAAAGATAGATGTCTGCCTTTGTAGTATCCGATTCACCTGAGTCATAAGCAGATAGGTTATCAAAGATTTCATCTGTATCTTGTCTCCAAAAATCTTTATTTGTTAAGTCAAGCATTTCACACTTTACAGTGAAAACCTTTTTATTGTCTGCAAATACACCTGAATTTTCAATGCTTTTAACCTGAACACTCTTCATACAATTTTTATACATTTTACGCAGGAATTGGTCAGTGTAATCAGTATTTTTATTCTTCTCATTGAAGTACCCTGAGTAAGTTTCTACTACAGAAGAACCCCTGCTATATCTTTGCATAGTATCTATATCAAGGTTTGATACACCCTTACAAAAAGCCTGAACAACATCTTCTGCACTCATCTTCTTATCTCCAAGAGATAGCAAAGTACCATCTACATCCCAAATAAAACCTTTAGGGTGCTTTCCATAAGATGCTTCTAAGTCCTTTTGCATTTTCATGAGCATATTGTCACTTTCATCTCCACCCTTATTAGTTTGTTTCAGCATCTCTTCCGTTTTCTTATCTGCTTCTTTTTTGGCTTGAGCTGCTTTCTTTTCTTGAACAGTGACATACCCAATTGTTCCAATGATTCCAACTATTATAACGATTATTACCAACTTCTTATGTTCTTCTAAGAAACCCATTATATTTCTTAATAAATCCATTCAACTACCTCTCCTTTATATCTCATCAAAATCCGTGATGAGTTCATCTTCATTTACCTTATCTTGATTAACACCTGTTTTAAATATGTTGCTTTGAGATATGTGCTTTGGTAATGATACTTTTATTATCGTGCTTACACTTTTATCCAACCTTACAAGGAAAGCCTTGTCATATATGCTTGTACTTTCTTTACTGTTTTCTGTATCCGTTTTCTTAGTTACTAGTTTAGCTAAATCACCCTTTAAAAGAGGAATAGACAATCTGTCGCATAACCTCTCACGAACATCTGAGTCGTCAATAGCCCCTATTGCAAATGAAGTAATGTTTCCAAAGATACCAAATCTATCTTCATCTAACAATTCTTTAACATTGTTAGAAATAATGATGTTGATGTCACCTAACTTTCTACCACCTGTAATAGCAGTCTTTACACCTAATTCTGAACCAGGTATTGCACCCCATCTCTGAAATTCTTCCCATACCTTAAAATTATACTTACCCTCTGCTTTTGAGAATATTGACCTTAAGTGTGAAATGATTGAGGCATATAACTGGCTTAAACCAAGCTGTATTGGGTCAAGTTTAGATGGGTCTTTACCTGCCAACCCAAAAGAGTTAACTACCAATTTAGCTCTTACAACCTCCTCAAGACCAACCTTATTAACGAACATATTTGCCTTTGTACCACCCTCTGCTAATGTTCCAAAATAAGAAGTCATTTTAGCGACCACCAACTCCAAAGTCTTACGGTAATCTTCGTTTTTCTTCAAAGAAATTAATTCCCTATCTCCAACAGGTAGCGTACCCGTTCTTTCTAGTTCTAGAACTTCGCTATATAACTTTTTCACTTCAAGATATATATTTTTTAACCCCAAGCCTTTACTTCTTGACCAAGTAGACATATCTTCTTGTACGACACCTGCATTTGCATAAACTCTACCTACAGCTGTATCAACAATAATTTCTGTCCACTCTTTCTCAATCAATTTCGTACCCAAAAGGGTGTTTACTACTGATGTAGTGTACGATTTACAAAGAGAGAACATATCTTCATCAAGCTCTCTATTACCACTCAATCTTATTGCCACTGGGTCAAAATAGTTACCACTTCCATCCGACAAGTCCAATATTACAACTGGGTCGTGATTTGCTACTAACCCAGCAAGATACATATACTCCTTACCCTCGATATCGTTGATTGTTCCATTATACTCATTTTGCATTAGCAACTGTATTAAAAGCCATTTAATTAAGAATGACTTACCCCCACCTGTTTCAGCAGTAATTAATATATTTTCAGCATCTACATCAGTTTTTTTAATTTTCTTATACACTGGAAAACCTGACTTTATATCGACACCCCAAATAATTCCTGTTTTACCAACTTTACCTTGGTCGTAGCTACTCATACGGGCTATCATCTCATCCGGTATAGTGTTATTACCAACCTGTTTTAGAACCTTACTGTCCAACTCCATAGACATCGGAGAAAATGCTTTCAAAAAGTTAAAAATCTGTTGTGTAACCCTTGTTATTTTTAATTCACGCTGTTTACACACCTCTTCAATTCGTTTTAGAGTAGTATCAAAATCATCACCTCGTACCCCTGAGACGACCATCATTGTTCTGTATCTAAATAGCTTCCTCATTCTTCTAATTTCTGCATCGGCTAAATATACCAGTGACTCTTTTCTTCGAGAGGTTGAGTCCATGTTTGCAATGTTTTCCCAATAGTTATAGTTATTTACTTCCACCGACTCATCCTCAATAGTAGACCAAGTCTTAATTTTAGATTGAACCCTTTGAGATGACCAATCAATTGCTGTTGGTTCAAAAGATGAGATAAATGAAACCTTTACACCACCCATTGTAACATATCTTATAGAATCTCTAAAATCGATGTTTAAATTTCCTGGGTAGCCGTCTATTGTATAGTAAACAGTAATGAAGTCCTTCTTTGACATAGTAGCATTTCCACAAGTATAAAACTCATACTCTCTTGCCTTAGGATACAAACTGTTGTTACGGTGGTAATTCTCTAGAAGAAACCTACCCCATACTTCTAGAGAACTAGGTTTCTTAGGCTTTCTTTCCTTCTTGACTGCTTTTTCTTTCTTCTTTACTGTTTTTTCTTTCTTCTTACGCTTTTCTTTAGCCACTATCTTCTACCTCCTTGAGTTGTTCCTATTTTTCTGTACAACTCATCACAAGTCGACATATATCTTCTTATTTTCTCATCATCATCAACGCTAGTGTAGCCTTGTATTTCTCCTACTACCCCAAAGGATTTCTTAACTACCCTATCGAAGAAAATTGTTCTACTTAAATCGCACTTTAATCTTTCTATCATAGACTTACTTTCACTTAAGAAAAATGGTTTACCCTTTGCTGTTAAAATGCAATCCTTACTTGAAACAGACCTATCAACAAGTATAAAGATATCAAACTTTGCATCATCTAAAAGAGTATTTATTACATCTCGGGTTGGGTGATTTGTATATACAATTTTGTTAAAATATCTTGATATGTCACTAACACTTTCCTGAGTTACCCAACTAAAGTCTTTATACAACTCTTCATATAACTTACCCTTAGGGTATACGAATATGACCTTCGGTCTTCGATTCATAACATTCTCGAAAAAATCCCTCATCGCAAAGATGAAGTGTGTTATATAACTGCAATGACCAATCTCCTTGAAACGATATATCTCCTTTTCTTTCAAGTAGGTAACCGTTGGAAAGAAAGTAACTGCTGGTTTTACCATTCCACCAAAAGAACCTCTCTGATTTGATGGCTTACCCATCTTTTCTAACTCCTCAAGTTTCTCTTGCATATCTTTCATTTCCTTGGACATCAAGCCCATCGTATTGCTAACCTCTGTAAACATTTCTACTGCACCAACAGACATTGCATTCTTTTGTTCCATTAGAGCTGTATACTGATTGTTAACTGTTGTTATTGCACCTTTCAAAGCTTTTAAAGAGCCTTTAGGTATTTTTGACTTACTGCCTGATGCCAACTGTGCATCAATGAACCCCTCTAGTACATTGATACCACCCATTGTAACTAGACTTCCTGCTTTCTTTCTAGACAGCAAAAAATCGCTAAGCAACTCTCCACTTCCCATGGAGAACTCAGCGTCATAACTTTCACCACCTAAACCATGCACTGCTACATCAATCTTAGGGTCTGGTGTGCCATCATATATATAAACAAAAGAGCGTACCCTCTTCTGCAGTTTTTCTAAACCTTGTACTAAGTCTACGGAACTGTCCTTAGTGGAGTGGATAACAAGTATATCGATGTCACCCACTATTACTCCACCCATTAAAGATTTTAAACTTTGAACTTTTGTGAAACTTGTTCCGTAGTTAATCTCATTCGTTGAAACAACTACCCTCATAAACAACTACTCCAAATTTCTTATCCAATTACCATATGGCAAAGACCAAACTTTATTAGCCTTTATAATATCCTCCTTAAAATCTGTTTCTGCACCTGTTGAGAATAACATACCCTTTCCTTTGCATAGATGCTTTTCTACTTTTACAGGAACATATTTTCTGTTCTCTAACATCGCTTGTGTTGTCATTAAAGCCCCAATGTTATCTGCACAACATAGAAATATTTCACAACTTCCTAAAGTATCTTCTAGTTCTGAAACAAACTCAATTGGACAATCAACAAATACTTTATCAAACCGCTGTGAAATCTTTTCAATGATTGCCTTTACGGAAATCCTCTCATCAGAACCAAACCCTACTGACAGAATATTTACACCATCTTCTCTATATACTTTTCCCTCTCTGTTGTTGAAAGCACTTAAATCTACATAAGAGAGAACACCGTGTGTATCATAATCTAAATCCACTATTAACACATTACTTCCCTGTGAAACCAAGTCTAGAGCCTCACCTACAAGGAAAGAGGTAACACCCGTACCCCCTATTCCTACATATATCTCCACTTTAGAATTTCCTTGTGTGCCATTTAAATCTTCAAAAGAGGTTACATTCATATCTTCTACAGAATAATCCGTACCCTGTTCTGGATTACCACTTTCGAACTCTTCGAGTGATTCAACCTCTTCATCTTCACCTAAAAAGCCCGTATCTGCATGCATATTTCCAAATCCTGAAAGATTGAAATCATCATCTGAGTCTTCAGCACCATTCGTCTCAGAAACCCCACAATTTCCACTCTCAGAGGTTAAATCTTCCCAGCTTGTAATATTTTCCGATGAATTATCATCGCTAACGCTCTCAGGCGATGACCACTCCGAACCATCAAAATTTTCTCCACTTTCTCCAAAATTTTCAAATTCATCTGAATCCCAAGCTGAATCAACCTCTCCACTGTTTAGAGGACTTTCAGAACTTTCGTCAATAGCTTCTTCTGAGCTGGTCTCTGTTTCAAACTCCTCACCTTTTGAAGAACCTGTCACACCTTTGATTTTCTGACCTAAATTAGCAAAACCAAGTTTTTCAGCTACTGTGGTTTTATTAAATTGTTCTTCTAAAACAGTTGTGTAGTAAGCTGCTTTAATTATTGGTAAATCCTCTTTAACCATAGCTGTAATATCTACAATATTACTTCCTGGCATTGCAATAAAAGGAGTATACATTGGCGAATGGAACACACTATTAAAGTCATCAATGTCTTTAAGAGCATTTTCCTTTTCCTGACCATTTACAAGATACACTATTGTTGTGTTTGATGCCTTACCCTTTACATAAGAGTTAAGCTTCTCCATGTTCGCTTTAACTTCTTCATCGCTAGAGCCAAAGAAATCTCTTGAAACACAAAGTCGTTTCCATACAAATTGCTGTTGCTCTGTTTTAGCAAGAAACTCATCCACTGTAGGGTAGCTACTCAACTCTATATTATCAATCTCTCTTATCAGAGCATCGATTATTTTATCGTCGTTATTACCAATTCTTATTAAAATTCTGCCATTAGCCATACCCAATTCTCCTTTTCTTTAACCAAATAAGTCGATGTCTTCACCACTCTGGTGTTTCTTCTTGTTTTTCTTTCTATCCTTTTTAACTTTCTTCTTTGCCTCTTCTTCTATAGCTCTCTGTCTAGCCTCTTCCTGTTTCTCAGCCTTTGTTTTATTTATCTTAACAAATTCACCATCAGCTGTTCTTAAACTTATAGGCACTATTGTTTCCCTAGTTTCACCACCTAAAGAAGTTAAACAAGCCTCTTTTACTGAGAAGTCATGCAGATTAAACAAGGCTTTCTGCATCTCCTGTAAATCCCTTGAATCCATCATATAGTAAGAGCAGTAATTAGCCTCCATAAAGCAATCTAACACCTTCTCAACTGTGTACCAAGCCTTAGCATCACTACCACTCCACTGTAGCAGATAACAATCAAAAGATGTAACACTCTGTTGCATCTGGTCTTCAAGGAAGTTTAATACATCTGCCATTAAATCCTGTAAATCGGGATTTTTTATCATACTAGCTTCTTTTCTACTTTCAGCCAACCTCTCATCAGAACCAATAACGTCCATAAAGTCAATATGGCACAACCTCAAATCACTTGAACCAGCAATGTTATACGCATCGGCAATTGCTTCGTAGTGCTCATATTCGGCGTCATCTATTTTACCCATTATGACGTCTTTGTTTAGCATAATGAATACCCCTGACAAATTGTTTCTAAATCTACATATATGTGGGAACTGCTCTTCTACATCAAATATACCCCAAGTTGCTTTCCAATCAAGCTTCATATCTCTTGAGTCTACCCACTCTTGCTCTTTCCTAACTCGCTTTTCTTGGAATATAAATAGCGTTATAATCTTCCAAATAATGAACATAAATACCAAACCAAGTGCCCAATCTATTAAGAAAAAGTGCCTTTTACTGAACATTATGCCCAATCCTATTATTACACCTACAACTGCTAATCCAATACCCCAAAACTTCCTAGACTTCATTGCATCTCTTCTACCACCTGAAAAATCAAAGGTTATTGGCAAGTTTATAGTTGTATCTCCTTTTTTAGGTTGCATATTTGAAACATTCTTGTTTTCCATCACTCATTTCCCTCTTCTACCGTATCTTCGTTGTTAACACTGTTGTCAGAATCATTACCGCTATCAGCCTTATTTGATTCTCTATCCACAGAGCTCTTCTTTGAGCTGTCACCAGCTTCTTTTTTCTGTTCAACCTGTTTTGCGTCCTCTTCAAGCACCATATAAGCTCCACCAGCTACAATAGCTGTAAAGAAGATTGTAAATATTAAGATAGACACTATCCCAGTTACTGCAATCAAATCCCGTACCCTTGACAAGATGAACCTTATGAAATTTATAGCCCGTATCCCTGTATTGACACCAAATTTAACAGCCTTCTCAACTTTAGTATCTTCTCTTTTACGAGTTGCTACCTTATGAGTTAACAGAGAGAGTCTCAGTCCTGAAACCAAGACTCTCAATGCAAAAGTAATTGCTGTCAAGCAAACACATATAATTATTGCTAACATATTCTATTCTTCACTTTCAGACCTTTCGACTCTTTTAGGCTTTCCAGCATTTCGTCTATTCAAACGATTGATACCTTCATTTGACTTGTTATCAATATCTCTCTGCCTACGGTTAGAGTCTGCTGTCTTATCTTCGACAGTATCTTTTCTCTTGTAAATTTTTCTAGCTTTTTTATCTTCACCTTCAGATTTCTTTTCTCTAGGTTCGAAAGTACCGTATGAAGCGTGGTTTTGTGTTCTACTTGTAGCTCTTTGATTAGGTGCTGAACCACCTTTTCCACTACCTGCAGAACCACTACCACCACCTGATGATTCTCCTTGAAGTCCTTTAGTAGCACTCTTAAATCCTTTACCGATAGCACCTGCAACACCTTGTAGAACACTACCAACAAAGCCACCTGCAAGCTTACCCTCAACTTTAATATCCTTAAGAACCTTTATCAACAGCTTACCCATCACGATTACAAACGCTGTGTTTATCACTACCATTAGCAATAATGTACTTGCTGGGTCGCCAACCTTTATAGACTCTCCACCAGTCTGAGTGACTGCATCGTTACCCTTACCCATAAACCATGATACTACAAGCGAGAATACTAACGAGTAAACTACCAGTTTTATGAGAGGGGTAATTCCATTCTTTACAAAGTTGTCTCTAGCTTGCTTGTTCGACCTTAATCTGAATCCTAAGGTTGCTACCATCAGAGCAAACAATGCAAATAACCCATAAATCATACCTTGCTTTACACCTGGTACAGCGTACTGTGCCAAAATATCATTTACAATCAAGAGAATTGCAGTTGTTGTACTTGACTTTTTAACTACATTTTCATAGAAACTTCCATCTTTCTGTAGTAACTTTTCTCCTGTTGAGTTAGACAGTATCATTCTCAAATAAGCATCGTATGAAAAGTCCGATAAAGTAAATGACTGAGGGAGAAGAACCTTATTATTGTTTGTTAATGAACCCTCAGAAAATGCTTTATTAAACTCAAATGTACAACTCATAGCTGCTGCTGAGTTCAATGTAACATCGTTAAATGAGTGGTAATTCAACATTTCGAATAATCTTTTCTGCATACCCTCTTCTGCTTCTATTATTTTTCTCTCTACCTTTGTTAAGTCACCCTTTTTCAACCCAAAGTCAACCATCTCACTCTTTGAGAATATCATTGGTCTTTCCTTAGGATAACTTGCTGGGTTAATAGGGTCATCTACAGTCACTGTGTGCCCCATAACTTTTATTTTCTCAGGCTTTGCATAACTACAATTATACATTATATCTACCCAAGGTGTATACAGTCCATACAGTCTAGCCACATTTACATTGTGCCAATACTTTTGTTCTAACTCAGGGTTTCCTTTAATATCTGGGTCATTCTCCATACCCTCCTCGTAAGGTACTCCTTCGTGTAGGTAAATTCCATATAAATCGTCCCATTCATGAACGATGTCATTTCCTTGTTTTAGGTATGGTATGATATTTGTGAACAAGGTTCTCATATCTACGAAGTCTTTTAATTCACCATTACCTTTTGTGTTGTAGAAGAACCCTGCGTTTGGACTGTTCAACACAACCTTTTTAAACCCATCAGTAGAACTTGTTTCAGGACTCATACCCATTTCGTAGAAACACCAAGAGAAGTAATAATAAGAAGATTCAGTATATAAACCGTAAACTCCAAGAGCTGCTAAATCCTCTTCTGTATACTTAGATGCATTGAAGAACTCACTATCACCCAACTCAGTTACAAATTTCAAATTTTCTTGGTTGTACATCGGGATAGAGAACTTGAAAGCATCTCTTGGAACACCAACAAACTGTCCCTGCTTCAAATCTTTCAAAGTACCTTTCTGACCTAAAGCATCGTTGATTACACCACTTGACAAAGGTGTCGTACCCCTCATATTTGGAGCATAAACTGCCGAACCATCTCCATTAGGATTACAGTAACCATTATCTCTATCCTCTTTATACTTTACATCAAAGTTTTGAATAGAGTCTTTTAAGTCAGCATTCCAGTTACCTGTCATCGCATTATTAATGGTTTTATAAACAGGTTTTGTTCCATCTGCTGTACCCCTGTAGATGTATCTAGAGAAGTTTTGGATATCTAAGTAACTTCTATATAGGTAAGCATAG
>ERZ772930.198-NODE-198-length-21682-cov-13.3443_pt1 | contig 21682 bp, 20 predicted proteins | sample MGYA00511685_ERZ772930 | MGnify/ENA primary metagenome ERZ772930 (study PRJEB29015, sample SAMEA2738053) | human oral metagenome | biome: human oral; feature: human-associated habitat; material: saliva | place: China | collected 2226 ... | reverse complement strand
TGACCTCGGCGTCGGACTTGCCCTTGGGGTCGAAGTCCGCGCCGCCCTTGCCGCCACCCATGGGCAGGCCGGTCAGGGCATTCTTGAAGATCTGCTCAAAGCCGAGGAACTTGATGATCGACAGGTTCACGGAGGGGTGGAAACGCAGGCCACCCTTGTAGGGGCCGAGGGCGGAGTTGTACTCGACGCGGAAGCCTCTGTTCACGTGGACATTGCCCAAATCGTCGGCCCACGGGACGCGGAACATGATCTGGCGCTCGGGCTCGACGATGCGGTCGATGATCGACAGGTCGGCGTATTCGGGGTGACGCTCAGCGAGGGGGGCGATCGTCAGGAGGACCTCGTAGACGGCCTGATGGAACTCGGCCTGGGCGGGGTCGCGACGCTGGACGGATTCAAAAACGGAAGCCAGCGCGGGGGAAAGTCGTGATGTATCAAAGCTGCTCATGGCCTAGAGTTTACGGTTCGTTTACTCGCCCTTCTGTGGGCGTCCCACGATGTGACCGTCGCACGCAACACCTTTTCAGTGCGCTCACAGCGGTCGCACCCGTGCGCTCGACGTCCTCTCCAGCTCGGGAATCACAACGCCCGCGAGCACGGGAGGCAGCGCCGACACGCGCGGACGCGCCCTCACGGACACCTCCACCTCCTCGCGCTCAACCCGCACACCCGTGACGATCACACCCCCACCCACGCGGCACGTCGTCTGCTCCATCGCACCCAACGCGGCCTCGACCCGCGAGCGCGCCCCGGCCTCGTCGACGCCCGACGCCTGCCCCATCAGAACCGACGAGGAGGAGGCGCCGCCGATACCCGCCCCCGCCAGGGCGTCCGCACACGACACCAGACGGCGATCCTGGATCGCAACCTGTGTCAGCGTCATCGTGACGAACAGGAGGAGACAGACAAAAGCACAGCCGGCGCACATGAGGATCCCGACGCGCCCTTCCTCACCCACCGGCCACCACCTCCCGCACGGGCGCACTCGCGCTCGAGGAGACCGTCACGCCGACCGCGCCAAACCAGGCGGGCATGAACGGCAAAGGGACGCGCACCGCGACGCTCACCTCAATGGCGGCCTCCGACGACGCGCAGGCCGCGCACGACGAAGACACCTCAGCGGGGGCCTCCACCCCGAAGTCTTCGACGATCAGCGCCACGGCGTGCTCCGCATCCGCCTTGCGTTCGCTGTCCTCCGCGAGGATGCGGGCAGCCTCGCGCGCCCCCGCATCCACCGCCATCGCCCCGGCGCTCACCTGCCCGACCGCCAGCACGATATAGAGCACCGGAATGACGAGGACCACGAGGATCCCCAGGAATTCGACGCTGGCGTCCCCGCGCTCGCTCACGGCCCCTCCACCAGAGCCCGGCCGCGCACGGTCATCCATCGCGGGCCGAGGCCCCCCACAAGCGGCAGGCGAGTGCGCACGGTGACGACGAGGACATCGACGCCCGCCTCGCTCACCCGATCCACGGCGATCTCTCGGTCCTTCGAGCTGCCCACGAGGGAGTCCAGGAGCTCACTCGTGCGCGCGATCGCCTCCGCCTCGTCGCCGCCGAGCAGGCCTCCGCGGCGGGCACCCTCCGACGCCGCGCTCACGCTCATCGTGCGCACGTGCGAGGCGAAGGCCAGCTGGGTGAGCAGGAGGATGACGAGCACCACCAGGCCCTGGACGAGGACCGTGGAGACCACCTCGGAGCCGCGCTCGCTCCCCTCCTCAGATGCCGGAAATGGAATCCATCGCACGATTGAAGATCTCCACGAGGCGCTCCGAGGCGACGCCCCAAATGAGAACGACGAGGGCAGCGGTCATGAGCGTAATCAGTACCCAGCCGGGCACATCCCCGCGCTCCCCCAGGTCGCAGGAGCAATGGAGCCACTTCTTCATGGCGTTTTCCTTTCTCTTCGTTGGTTGTTACGGCGCAAAATCCAGGGCAATGAGGCCCGGATAGAGGGCGAACAGGACGGTGACGGGCAGGATCAGGAAGACGACGGGCAGGAGCATCGCGATCTCACGGCGCCCTCCCTCCTCCATGAGGGCCGCAAGGGAGCGTTCACGCTGGTCGCGGGCCTGGTCGTGCAAGACCGAGGCCAGGGGCGATCCACGCTCGATCGCCGTGGTGAGGGTGCGGGCGAGCCTGGTCAGGGCCGGAGAGTCGGTACGCTCGTCCAGCTGGGCGAGGGCACGCACCGAGGGCATTCCATTGCGGATATGCCCCGCCGTGAGCACCAGTTCCGCGCCCAGTGGGCCGCCTGCGCACCCCGCCACGCGCTCGATGGCGGCGGGAATCGACTCTCCGGCGGCGACCGCGAGCGCGAGGAGCTCCGCGCAGTCGGGTACGGCGGCGTCGATCGCGCGCTGGCGGCGGCGGGCCCGCAGGGTGAGCGCCCGGTCCATGCCGGTCAGGCCGATGAGGGTGCCCACGAGCGCGCAGGCACACAGGGGGATGAGGGATGCGCGCAGGGAGGATGCGGGGCGGGCCGTGAGGGCCAGGCAAGAAAGGATCAGCCCGGTGATGCCGGCGATGGTCTGGCGAAGACGAAAGAGGCCGACCTCTGGTTCCAGTCCCGCCAGGCAGAGCCGGCGCGCGACCGATTCGCTGGTGGAGCCAAGGGAATCCAGAGCCGAAGCCCACGCGCGCCGGGCCCACCGGGCGAGCTGGGGTGGAGCCTCCTCGCTGACCCGCCCCTGAGCGACGCGGGCCGCAAACGACAGGTGGCGGGTGGCCAGGGAGCGCCAGACAAGGGCGATCCCTCCGGCCGCGAGGAGGGCCACGAGGACGTCCAAGGCGCGCAGGGTCCAGGGATTCACGCCGCCCCTCCCAGGTTTCTCGGGTCAGTGCTGAGCCTGCCGAGCGCCTTCATCGCCAAGTAGGCGATGATGCACACTCCCGCGCCCCCAACAAGCACCGCGATGCCTCCGGGCGAGTTCCACACGGACGCGCTCGCGCCGCCTCCTGACAGGAGAAGCAGAACGATCCAGGGGGCGGCCAGGCCCAGGCGAGCGGCGCCCACCGTCCAGGACTGGCGGGCCTCAAGCTCGCCGCGCACGCGCGCATCCTCGCGCAGGAGGGTCGCCAGATCCTGGAGAAGGCGTGTCAGGTCTGCTCCGCCGACGGAACGGGCGACGCGCAGGGCCTCGACGATGCGGTCGGCGACGGGGTCCGCGACCTCGTCCTTCATGCGGTCGAGGGCGCTGGCGAAGCGCCCGTTGGCGCTGTAGTCGCGAGAGAATGCCTCGAAGGCGAAGCGCACGGGGGCCGGCCCCTCGTCGGCGAGGTCGCACAGCACCTGGGGTAGAGACGTTCCCGCACGCACCGACGACACCATCGCGTCGATGACCTCGGGCCAGGCGGCCCGCACGACCTTAGCTCGAGTGGCCGCGCGGGACACGACCCAGGCGTAGGGCAGGAATGACACGCCGACGGAGACGATGGCGGCGACCGGCCAGGCCCCCGTGAGCGCCAGGACCGCGACCGCCACGACCACCCCGAGCGCGACGCTGAGCGCGACGAGGCGGGCACCCGTCAGCCCTGGAACATGCGCCCGTTCCACGTCCTGCGTCAGGCGCCGCCAGGGCCCCCACGGCGCGGCCGGCGGGGGCTCCGTAAGCCGCGACGACAGGACCAGCACGAGGCCGATCCCGAACACGAGGCCGCACACGAGGGAGATCACAGCACACCTCGATCCAGGAGGGAGGACAGGTCGAAGCCCGCCGCCGCGAATCGCTCGTGCAGGTCGAGACCACCCGCTCCCCTCTCGCACCGCTGCCCATCGAAGGTGAAGAGCGTGGCCGTTTCGATCCGGTTCCCCTCCACGCGCCCGGGCACCGCGAGAACCTCGGCGACATAGCGCTGCCCGCCACGGCCTCGTTCAACGTGGCACACGAGGTCGATGGAGGAGGCGAGCGTGGGCGTCACAAAGCCCGTCGTGACGTTATCACCCGCCAGGAGCGGCAGGATCGAAAGCTTGTCGAGAGCCTCGCGCGCAGAGTTCGCGTGCACGGTCGCCATGCCGGGCACACCCGCGTTGAGGGCCACGAGGAGGTCGAGGGCCTCGGGGCCTCGCACCTCGCCAACGATGAGGTACTCCGGTCGCATACGCAAGGACTCACGCACGAGGTCTCGCAGGGTAATTTCCCCCGTCCCCTCCGCGGCCGGCGGGCGGGTCTGCATGGCCACGTGATCCCAGTTCGCCAGCCCCAGCTCGAAAACCTCTTCGCAGGAGATGACGCGCCGCGAACGCGGCAACTCCCCCGCGAGTGCGCGCAGCAGCGTCGTCTTGCCAGCCTGAGTGCCACCCGACACCAGGACAGACAGGCCGACGCACACGGCGGCAGCCAGGAAATCCCGCATCGACGGGGGCACCATGTCGACGGCCACCAGGTCCTCCAGAGTGCGGGCGCGTTGAATGTGCTTGCGGATGTTGACGCTCCACGCACGCCCAGTCACCGGCGGGATCACGACATGCAGACGCTCTCCCCCGGCGAGCATCGCGTCCACGAAGGGGCTGGACAGGTCGAGACGCCTCCCCGAGTGATGCAGCATCCGCTCCACGAGGGTGCGCACGTCCTCGTCCGTGAGGATCAGGCTCGTGAGCTCTGCGACGCCACGGCGGGCCACGAACACGCGCGAGGCCGAGTTGATCCAGATTTCCTCGACGCTGGGGTCGTCCATGAGCGCCTGCAGCGGGCCGAGCCCGCATATGTCGTCCATGAGGTCCGCTTCGACCTGTTCGCGCTGCGTGGGCAGCATGTCGGGGGCGTGGGCGTCGATGGCACGATCGATGAGTGCGCGCACCGCCTTCGGGTCGCGTGCCGCATCGATGCCGCCCACGGCCAACCCCTCTCGAACCCGCGCCGCGAGTGCGCGCGTCACGGCTTCCATCGCTGAGCCTCCTCGCCACAGACAAAGCCAATGTGTCGAAAGTAACAGAGTTTTTCAGGAAGGAGCAAACTCGCTGTCTCACAATCGCCCGCCCGCCCGCGCGGGGACACACTCCCACGCCCTCGGCGCGATACGTTAAAGCAATGACGACCCCGAAGAGCCCCCTCGAATTGGCCGCACTGGCCACCTCCGCCGTGCCCGGGATGCGCGTAACCGCGCTGCGACCGCCGTCCTACAACGACGAACTCTCCTCCGTCACCGGCATCGAAGATGCGGCCGGCAACCGCTGGATCGTCACTTGCCCCCACGAGGAGGTCTCCGGCCCTGCCCTCGAAGCAACCTCCGGCATCCTCGACCGCCTCGGACAGGCCTACGAGCACGACTACGTTCCCTTCGACGTCCCACGCCTGGCCGGAGCGGCCAAGGTCGGGGACGGCGCGAGAGTCTACGTGCACAAAGACCCGGGCGGCCACCCACCCACACCCGAAGAACTCGACTCGGACCTGCTCCTGCCAGCCTCACTCGGACGAGCCCTCGCAGCCCTCCACAACCTGCCCGAGACAGTGTTCTCCGCGATCGGACTGCCCACCTACACGGCAATCGAGTGCCGCGACCGCAACCTCGCCCTCCTCGACGAGGCCGCCCGCGAGGTCACGATCCCACCCTCACTGTGGAGCCGTTGGGAAGCAGCCCTCGAAGACGTCTCCCTGTGGCGATTCCCCTCCGCCCCCATCCACGGAGACATCCAGGAGCGCTGCCTGTCCGTCCAGCGTGGCTCCGTCCTCGCCATCGGAGGCTGGACCAGCGCCCACGTGGGCGACCCCGCCCTCGACATTGCCTGGATCCAGGCCAGCGCCTCTGACAACTTCCTCGAACGCTTCCGCGAAACCTACGGCCACGAGCGCCGCGCCACCGACCTGCACGTGTTCACCCGCGCCCAGCTCCTGAGCGAAATCGCGCTCGTGCGTTGGCTCGTCCACGGACTACACGCCGAGGATGCCTCCATCATCGACGAGGCCCGCGCCATGATCACTGACCTGGCGGCAGACCTCGACGGGGAGCCGCTGCTCCCCTCCCACGCGGCAGCCATGGGGTCTCGATCCTTTGCCGAGGCTCCCACCCCCTCCCCCGAACCCGGCCAGTCACGCTCCACCGACGCGGAAACCTCAACTGACTCACGGCCCATCAAGTGGCGCGACCGCTCCACCGTCTCCGAGCAGACACCCGCAGACGATACCGACACCGGCGCTGCGACCATGCCCGTCTCCCGCCCCACCTCCACACTGTCCCGCAAGCTCGCCGAAGGCGAAGTCGACCCCGCTGCGCCGACCGAGCGCCTGAGCCTCGGCCCCGACGGGACACTGCTGCGCTAACCACACCGCTCCGCCCACGGACCGGCCCACCCAGGGGCGCTCCCACACGACGAACCGGGGCCCATCAGGTTTCCACCCAACGGGCCCCGGCCTCGTTGATTGTCGTGAAAGCGCGCGCCTCAGCGAGACTGACCATCCCCCCGGCGAGACGCCTCGAGAGCGTCGACGCGACGCTGCAGATCCTCCACTTGCAGGCGCAGGATCGCGGCCTCCTCGGTCAGCCGACGGCGATCCTCATCCGAACGCGACAGGTCCACCGAGAAACGCAGCGACAAGAGCAGCAGCACCACGCCCGCCACGAAGAACCCAAGGTTCAGCGGAACGACAACGCCCAGCTGCATCGCGCTCCACTTCAGGATCGGCGGGAAGATGGACAGCAGCGCCGTAAAGAAAGCGATGCAGTACCACCACAGGCCGTAGCGTTCCTTCAGGCCCGAGTTGCGCATCTTGACGAACACCATCACCAAGATGATGATCGCGAATACCAGTCCAAGCACGTAGGTGGGGCTCATACGTTCTCCTCCGGCACCTGGGCGACCTTCTCGCCGGGGCGCGACAGGGAGACCGCGAGGGCCAACGTCGCGCGCACCAGGAAGAGCGCCGATTTGATCGGATTATGGGAGGGCTCGCCGCCCGCGCGCGGGTGCATCTGCACGCCGACCTCACGCACCACCAGATGCGAGCGCGCCGCGATGACGAGCGCGCCGATCGTATCGCCCAGGTACTCCGCCGGGTAGTTGTGCGCGAACAGCGACAGCGCACGCGGGCCGTAGAGCTTAAAGCCGCTGGTCGTGTCACTCAGATGGGTCTTGCACACGCGCGAGAGGATGAATGAAAAGAGGTTCATCGCCCACTTGCGCGGGCCTCGCGCCTGATAGTTACCCTTGCCCGCAAAACGCGAGCCGATGACTACGTCCGCGTGTTCTCGCGAGGCCACCTCAATGAGGGTCTCGATCTCCGTCGGGTCGTGTTGACCGTCCGCGTCAAGCTGGCAGGCATACTCGTACCCCATGCGCTGGGCGTACTGAAAGCCGGCACGCATCGCGCCGCCGACCCCCAGGTTGAGGGGCAGGTCGAGAACGGCGACGCCGGCGGCGCGCGCGATGTCAGCTGTCGAGTCCGTAGACCCGTCGGATACGACCAGGATGTCCGCGAAGGACGGCTTTTCGACCTTCACGGATTCCAAGACCTCTGAGAGCACCTCCTCCTCGTTCCACGCGGGAATGACGATCAGGAGGCGCGAATCAGCACTCGGGCGCGACACTCAGTGATCCTCACGGTTGAGGAGCTCGAGCAGGTAGGCGCCGTAGCCCGACTTGACCAGAGGCTCCGCCCGCTGGCGCAGGCCCTCGTCGTCGATGAAGCCCATGCGCCACGCGACTTCTTCCGGGGCGCCGATCTTCATGCCCTGGCGGGCCTCGACCGTGCGCACGAAAGCCGTGGCGTCGGCCAGGGAGTCGAAGGTGCCGGTATCCAGCCACGCGGTGCCGCGCGGGAGGACCTCAACCTTGAGCTTGCCTGCCTCGAGGTAGGCGCGGTTGACGTCGGTGATCTCGTACTCACCGCGCGCACTCGGCTTGAGGTTGCGGGCGATGTCGACCACGTCGTTGTCATAGAAATACAGGCCGGGAACGGCGTAGTTGGACTTGGGCTTCTCGGGCTTCTCCTCGATCGAGAGGGCGTTGAATTCATCGTCGAATTCGACAACGCCGTACTCGCGCGGGTTGGAGACATGGTAGGCGAAGACGGCGCCGCCGTCGGGGTCGACGTGGCGGCGCAGCTGGGCACCCATGCCGGGGCCGTAGAAGATGTTGTCGCCCAGGACCAGCGCCGCGCTCTCGTTGCCGACGTGGTCAGCACCGAGCACGAAGGCCTGAGCCAGTCCGTTGGGCTCGTGCTGGACGGCGTAGGAGATGTTCACGCCGAGCTGGCTGCCGTCACCGAGCAGGCGGTGGAAGGACGGCGCATCGTGCGGCGTGGTGATCACCAGAACGTCGGAGATGCCGGCCAGCATGAGGGTCGACAGCGGGTAGTAGATCATCGGCTTGTCGTAGACGGGGACCAGCTGCTTCGATGTCCCCAGGGTGATCGGGTTCAGTCGGGTTCCCGACCCGCCTGCCAGGATGATGCCTTTCATGTTGCCTCCGCTTCCCGGCGCGTCCTCGTGTGGGTCGCGCATCAGTGACAATTATCCCTATACGAGGCTATTTTTCCACAACTGAGTCCCCGCGCGCGCCCATGGGGCGGCGCACACCCCCAGGGCAGGGTAGATCGGATAGTATTTATGTGGAATGTTGCGTCCGCACACAACCCACGCACGTAAAGGAAGAACCATGGCGCCCACCGCTAAGCCCCTGGGGATTACGACCACGCCGATCCCCGGCTTCTTGCGCATTGATCTGACTGTTCACGGCGATAACCGAGGCTGGTTCAAGGAGAACTGGCAGCGCGAGAAGATGGTCGCGCTGGGCCTGCCGGATTTCGGCCCCGTGCAGAACAACATTTCTTTCAACGACGAGGTCGGGGTGACCCGAGGTATCCACGCGGAGCCGTGGGACAAGTTCGTCTCGGTCGCGACGGGCCGCGTCTTTGGCGCGTGGGTGGACCTGCGCGAGGGCCCTTCCTTCGGCACCGTGTACACGACGATCATCGATCCGGGCGTGGCGGTGTTCGTCCCCAAGGGCGTGGGTAACTCATATCAGACGCTGGAGCCGAACACGGCGTACACGTACCTCGTGAACGACCACTGGTCACCGGACGCGCGCTACACATTCCTCAACCTGGCGGACGAGACTGCCGCCGTGGATTGGCCGATCCCGCTTGAGCAGGCGATCCTGTCGGATAAGGACAAGGCGCACCCGCGCATGGCGGACGTGACTCCCTTCCCCGCTCCGGCCCCCGTGGGGCGCCGCGCCCTCGTGACGGGTGCGAATGGTCAGCTGGGGCGCGAGTTGATGCGCGCCCTGCCCGAGGCTGGCTTCACCGTCACTGGCGTGGACCTGCCGGAGGTGTCCATCTCCGACGCTGAGCAGGTGGCGGCCCTGCCGTGGGACGACATCGACGTGGTGATCAACGCCGCCGCGTGGACGAACGTGGACGGCGCTGAGACCCCCGAGGGGCGCCGCGCGACGTGGCAGGCAAACGCGATAGGCCCGGCCATTTTGGCCCGCGAGGCGACGGCTCACGGCGCGACGATGGTCCACATTTCGACGGAGTACATCTTCGATGGCACGCAGGACGTGCACGTAGAGGATGAGCCCCCCTCTCCCCTGGGCGCTTACGGCCAGTCGAAGGCGGGCGGCGACGCGGCGGTGGCCTCGACGCCGAAGCACTACATCGTGCGCACCTCCTGGGTCGTGGGCGACGGCAAGAACTTCCTGAAGACCATGGCATCCCTGGCGGATCAGGGCACGTGCCCGTCCGTGGTGGCGGACCAGTTGGGTCGCCTGACCTTTACCTCCGACCTGGCGCGCGGCATCATTCACCTGCTGACGTCGCAGGCACCGTTTGGCACGTACAACCTGTCGGGTGAGGGCCCGATCATGAGCTGGGCGCAGATCGCCAAGCGCGTGTTCGAGCTGTGCGGCCGCAATCCGGAAGACGTCACCGAGGTGACGACGGAAGAGTACTTCGCCGGCCGTGAGGTTGCCCCGCGTCCCCTGTCCTCCGTCCTGGACCTGACGAAGATCAAGGCCACCGGCTTCACGCCCGAGGATTCCTCGCAGCACATTGACTCCTACGTCGCTTCCCTGCGCGGCTGAGCGCCGCACTGACGAGGCCGGCCCCGGGCACCGACAGGTGCTCGGGGCCGTTGCTATGCCCGCATAGCCGGGGCTTCCCGCGCATACCCTAGGGGCGACGGTTGCACATGGGGGGCGGCGTATCTGGATAGGTTACGAACATCCGGATAGGTAACGAACATCCGGATAGGTAACGAACATCCGGATAGGTAACGAACATCTGGATAGGTTATTAACCTATCCGGATGCGCACAACCTATCCAGATGCGTGCAACCTATCCAGATGCGGGCAGCCCACTGCTGACGAGGCGCGTGCCGCCGCTGTACGGTAGAACCTATCCGCGTAGGGGCAGCCCTCCGGCATCAGGTTCGTGGGGTAGTCGAGCGAGGACAACCTATCCACGTGCGCGCAACCCCTCCACGCGTGAGCCGTCGGCGACTGAATCGCTGATGACTCATACCCGTCACGATGGCACAACAACGATCGATGATGAGCGGTGTCCCTCGCAGCCATCTCATCACGGGGATCGGGCTAGGCGATGTCCGGGGAATAAAGCACGCCTACCTGCAGGCGCCCCACAAAGCGCTTTCCCTTCATTTCATCAACATCGTCTTGCTCGGGGTGAGGAACGGGAATCCGGACGCGAGAACTGTAGGGCGAGGACGCTTCCGGACAGACGAGTTCCCATTCACGGCTGGGGTCGACCTCCCAGGACCCCAGGATCACGTGACGGCTTCCCGTTAAAACGGCGACGAGCCGCCTAATCTTGGGGCGCTTGTCAGGCGCGACGTTCCAGGCCTGAGCGGCTCGCTCGATAAACACCTCGCCGGGATTGCCGCCGAACGCCGAGGCGCGCCCCTCGAGAGAATCCGGAGTGATGGGCACAATGATCGTCCCCTCCATATCATCCTGAAAGACCTCATCATCGCGCGTGAAAATCGCCGGCCCCAGGTGCTTGCTCGTCTTCGTCCCCGCAATGTTCGTGACCATCTTGTCATCCTCGTTGAACAGCTCGTCCTCGTCCTCAGCGTCATAGATCGGATCCAGCCCCATGAGAGAGGCGACGTGGATCGCGATAGCCTCGGCCTTGAGCGCGTCCTCGCGGCTCGAAAACGGCTCAAGGGTCTGGCGGATGAGGGTCCCTTCCGCATCGCGGAGCCTCTCGGCGTCGGGATTGTGTTGCTCAAACACGCGCCCCATGCGCTCACCGATCCCAATGTAGATGCGCCTGCGCTCCTCCTCGTCGCCGCGAGGCGCACCCTCATAGATGTACAACCAGGTTTCTGTGGCCATTGCACTCTCCTTGTCGATAGACACACGCTATCTTTTTCATTCCAATCATAGGGCACATCGCTTGCCATGTTGCCCGAATGAAGCTATCCGCCCTAATTTGACAGATGCGACGCGCACCCCCACGCAACCACGATCAGAACCGGAGGGCAACGAGGCCGGGGCCAGCCGCACTGAATCGCGCAACTGGCCCCGGCCTCGTCACTGGAGAACTCTCAGAAGTACGTGTTCATCATGGACACCAGGTCGTCCCCGTACCCGCGAGCAGCGGCCCAGCCGGTGCGATTCGGATTCTCCTGGATGCCCAGGTACTCAACCACGGGGGCCGCGCCCTTGCGCACGTAGGTGAAGCGCGGATCCACGACCGGATTCGCCAGGGAGGCGGTCGTCACGTTCGGGTCCGCGTAGGCCCGCAGGTGCTGGACCTGGGCGCGGATGCCGGTGCGCACGTCCGGGAAGGAGGCTCCCTTGGCGCCACCGCCGACCGCGCCAATGCCAGAGAAGTTGAACTGGCTGACGGACACGTCGCCGCCAAAGCGCAGCCAGCCGGTCTCCTTCATGGACTGGACGAAGACCAGCTCGGGAGAAACACCCTCGGCCACGGCCTCGTCGTAGACAATGCCTGCGAAGTCACGAATCGACGCCGCACCGCCGGATGCCAGGGCGGAGGGGTAGGTGCGGCCAGCCGAGTTCCAGGCGCTCACCATGTCGTCGATGACCTCCGAGCGCGAGGCCATGGGAGCAGTCATGATGAGGCGCTGACCGGCTGCGTTCGTCACAGACTCGGCACGCGAGGCGGAACGGGAGGCGTCTTCCGCGGCAGGCGCGCCGCTGCCGTCCGCATAACCTAGCCACGCGCCCGAGGAGGCAAAGGAGCAGGCTCGGCTCTCCACGGTTACAGTACCGGTGGCCATAGCTCCCGAGGAGGAATCCAACCAGTACCAGGTGTACCCGTCAAGCAGCCACCCCGTGGTCATCGCGCCGGAGGAACGCATGTGGTACCAGGAGTCACCGACCTTGACCCAGCCCTTCTTCATGGTGCCTTCGCCGTCCAGGTAGTACCAGGAGCCGCGATCGAGCAGCCAGCCGGTGGCCATGACGCCGTTGGCATGCATGTAGTACCACTCGTTGTCATCCTCGGTCAGCTGCCAGCCGGTGAGCATGCGAGCGTCATCCTCGAAGAGGTACCAGTCGCCGCCGACGTTCGTCCAGCCCACAGCGGCCGCACCGGAGGTGCCCAGCCAGTACCAGTCCGCGCCATCCTTGAACCACCCGGTGGTCATGACGCCGTCGGAACCGAGGTAGTACCAGGAACGACCGTCCTTGATCCAGCCGGTGGCCATGTCACCGTTGGGACGGAAGTAGTACCACTCGCCGCCGTCCTGCTTCCACCCCGTCACCATCGCGGTGGAGTCGTCGAAGAAGTAGCGGCGTCCATTGATGGTGGACCAGCCGCGGACGGTGCGGCCGTTGGATCCGGCCCAGTACCAGCGGCCGCCTGCGCTGAACCAGCCGGTCTTGGCGACGCCGTCGCGCATGAAGCGCCAGGAGTCACCCGCCTTCTCCCAGGTGCCCTTGCTCAGACCGTAGGTCTGGGCGATGCCGGTAGCGTCGGCGACGCCCAGGGAGCGGACGAAGTTCGGGTCACGCAGCAGCTGCGCGTCCGACGTGGAGGTCAGGAAGGCGTGCTCGACGATGATGCCGGGCATGTTTTCTTCGCGGGCCTGGCGGATGATCGCGTAGTAGTCGCCCGTGGACCCGTCCGGGTAATCGTAGTACGGGTTGTCGCGGGTCTTGATGCCGCGGTCGGCCAGGCCGAGGGAGGTGAGCTGGTTCTGGATGTTGGTGGAGAGCTTACGGCCCTGCGTGTGGGTCGCGTAATTGTACGAGGAGGAGTTGCCGTACCAGACCTCCGCGCCGCGCGCAATGGGCGAGGCTGAGTTGAAGTGGATCGACACGAGTGCGTCGGCGTCAGCGGCCGCGGCCATCTGGACGCGACTGGACAGGTCGGTGCCGAGGTTTTCGGATGGGCGAACGTCCGTCGTGCGGGTCATGACGACGGTGACGCCGTCGTAGGTCTCGAGTTCTTCCTTGAGGGCCAGGGAGACAGCGAGGGTCAGGTCTTTTTCTTTCAGGCCGTTGGCGACCGCACCGGGATCGGAACCCCCGTGCCCGGGGTCGATGGCGATGATGATGCCTGTGGCTGCCTGGGCGGGGGGCACGAGGGCCGCGATGGCGGCGCCGAGTGCCATGGTGAGCCCGGCTGCGAGTTTCCTCCACGGGGAGCGCATAGTCATCCTTCAAGTTGCTAATGTGACAACCGGGATTCTAGTTACTTATGTTGTAACTGTAAACATGAGAATAGTTACACAGATGAACCGATACAAACTAGAATGATAACCCTGCGATTCCTGAGACGATGAAGCACCCCGTCACCAGACACACGAGAGCACGCACTCGCGCCCCGACAGAACCGCCTCACAGCGCAGAACGAACCGCCGCGGCCGCCGCCCGTGAGGAGGCATCGACGGAGCGATGCTCACGCACCCACGCCCGCGCCCGCTCCTGCCCAGCCCAGCCCAGCGAACCCGACGCGACAGCGACCATGGCCTCTAAAACCTGATCGGCGTCGACACCGCAGGCCACGCCGAGCCCAGCCTCGCGCACGTCGCGGGCAGCCTGCCCCGGGCCGGCGTAGATGACGGGAGTGCCCTGCGCGAGGGAGGCCAGGATCTTCGTCGGGTACGCGTAGTCGTACCCACCTGGTCGCAGCGAGGCGAGCGTCGCGGTGGCTCGCGCCATCCAGCGCTCGGCTTCCTCGGCGCTGACGGCGGGTATCAGCTCGACGCCGGCCACGCACCGCGCCCGCTCGACGAGGTCCTCCCAACCGCTGCCCTGCCCAACGAACACGAGGCGCGCGTCCCCGAGCTGCCCCCGCGCCCTCTCGAAGGCGTCGATAAAGACCTCGGGGGCCAACCAGTGCGCGACCGTGCCCGCGTAGACGAAGACGGGACCTGCGCAGGCGGGGAATCCCTCGGGGGTGCCGGCGGCCACCGCCTCGGGCACGCGCACCCCGTTGGGGACGACCACGACATCGCGCGCCCCCAGGTCACGGGCACGCCTGGCGACCCCGTCGGATACGGCGACGACGCGGCGGGCACCGCGCAGCGCGAAGGACTCCAGGGCAGCGACCGCGCGCACGACCGGGCGCGGCACTCCGGCGAGCGTGGCGGCATCGGAGACGACGTCCGCGCAGTAGTAGACGTAGGGGACGCGCCGGAGGGCACAGGCAAGGCGCACGGCCGCGCCAGTCGTGGGAGGGGGTTCGGAGACGACCACGTCCGGTCGAGGCCCGGCAAGGAGGCGCGCGATCAGCGGCACGTCGAAGGAGAGGTAGGAGACGTATCCGCGCACGGCACCGGTGCGGTCGCGCAGGACGGGGGCGCGTCGCACGTCGACGAGGCCGGGGCAAGGTTCATCAGCGCGCGCGGCGTCGCGTGCGACGGCGGGCGCCAGGCGCGAGGTCAGGACACGCACACGGTCCCCGCCGGAGACCAAGGCCCGCGCGAGGGCCCCGAGGCGCAGCGCGGCGGCCGTCGGCTCGGGTGTAAAGGTGCGGGTCGCAAGGGTGACTAGCATGCGGGGGCGTCGCCCCCACCGATGGTGATACGAGGGGTGCCGACCCACGCCTCCGGGGAAGTGACGGCGCGGCCGTCGACGAGGAGACGCACGCCGGGCAGGTCAGCGGGCGCCAGGTCCCGGTAGTCGGCGTGGTCGGCCTGGATGATGGCGACGTCCACCGGCTCGCCGAGGTGGTAGGCGTCCCACCCGAAGGCCGCCAGCTCGTCGTCGGAGTACAGCGGATCGTGAACGCTCACCTGCGCCCCGGCCTCGCGCAGCGCGCGGGTGACGCCGAAGACGCCGGAGAACGCGGTTTCCTTGACCCCGCCGCGGTAGGCGGCACCCAGGACGGCAACGCGCAGGCCGCCGAGCGAACCGAGCAGGGCGGCGGCGCGGGAGACCGCGTAGGCGGGCATGTCCGCGTTCGCGGCGCGCGCGGCGGACACGACGGTCGCGTCCGGATCGCCGGCCAGGTAGAGGCGCGGGTAGACGGGGATACAGTGGCCGCCGACCGCGATACCGGGCCGGTGGATGTGCGAGTAGGGCTGAGAGTTGCAGGCCTCGATGACGCGCGCGACGTCGATGCCGACCGCATCCGCGTAGCGCGCGAACTGGTTGGCCAGGCCGATGTTGACGTCCCGGTAGGTGGTCTCGGCAAGCTTGGCCATTTCGGCGGCCTCGACCCCGCCCATGGGCCACACGCCGTTAGGGCGCGGCAGGTCGTCGCGCTGATCGAAGGAGAGGACGGCCTCGTAAAAGCGAACGCCGCGCGCCTCGCCGGAGTCGCGCAGGCCCCCCACGAGCTTCGGGTAGCGGGCCAGGTCGGCGAAGACGCGGCCGGTGAGGACACGCTCGGGCGAGAAGACGACGTCGAAGTCGCGTCCCTCGATCAGGCCGGAGACCTCCTCGATGAGGGGCTTGTAGCGTCCGCGCGTCGTACCCACGGGCAGGGTGGTTTCGTAGGAGACGAGGGTGCCGGGCGTGAGGTGGGCGGCCATGGAGCGGGTGGCGGCGTCCATGACGCGGAAGTCGGGTCGACTCTGTTCATCAACGACGAGAGGCACGACCATGACGACCGCGTCGGCGCTGGGGATCGCCTCGGCGTACTCGGTCGTGGCGTGCAGGGCGCCGGAGGAAACGAGCCGGGGCAGGTAATCGGCCAGGTGCGCCTCGCCCGGGAAGGGTTCGACCCCCTCGTTAATGAGGGCGACCACGCGGGAGTTCACGTCCACGCCGACGACGCTGTGCCCGCCGCGCGCGTAATGCACCGCCAGCGGCAGACCGATCTTGCCCATGCCGACGACCGCGATGCGCATGGGGTCCCCTTTCCTTCTCCGGCCTCGTTGTTCCCCTCCAGTGTAGTGCCCCGCCCCACCTACAATGGGGGCGTGGATCGCGCGCTCAATCTCCTGCTCTACCCCTCCAACCTGGCCTCGCCCGGTCGCCTGGTGAAGATCGCGCGGTCACTGTCCCCGCTTTTCTCTCAGACGCACGTCGTCGGGATCGATCAGGGCGAGCTCCCAACGGACGAGGCCGTGGCCCCCACCGTGCGACTCACTCGGATTCGGGGCGCGTCCCTGGGTGCGCCCTTGGGCGGGGTGAGGGTCGTCGGGGCGTGGGGCGTTCGCGTGTACCGGCGGTTCGCGAGGCAACGCGTCGCGGCCGTCTCCGCGCAGAACCTGTTCCTGCTTCCCCTCGCGCACGCGTTGGCGCGGCGCACGGGCGCGGTGTTTGCGTACAACGCGCATGAGTTGGAGACGGAGACGGTGGGGTCGGCTGGCCTGCGCCAGCGCCTCCAGCGTGTGATCGAGCGCCGCTATATCCTCCGCGCGGACGTGGTGTCCGTGGTTAATGAATCGATCGCGCAGTGGTACCGCGAGACCTACCCGGGCGTGGATCCGGTTGTCGTGACGAATGCCCCGACGGGCGCGGGGGGCGTCATCGACTTGCGCGCGCAGCTGGGGATTCCGGAGGGCGCGATCCTGTACCTGCATTCGGGGTTCCTCGCGCCCGGGCGCAACATTCCGTTGATTCTGCGCGCGTTTGGGCAGGTGAAGAACGCGCACGTGGTCTTCGTCGGCGCGGGCGCCCTGCTGCCCGAGGTCGAGCGGGCGGTCGCGGCCCACCCGAATATCCACCGTCTGCCTCCCGTGGATCCGGACCAGGTTCTGGCCATGACGCGCGGGGCTGACGTGGCGCTGTGCCTCATCGAGTCCGGGTGCTTGTCGCACCGCTTGTCCACGCCCAACAAGATGATGGAGGCTTTCGCTGCGGGGGTGCCCGCGCTGTGTTCTCCCCTGTCCGAGGCCCGCCGGTACTTGGGCGATCAGGCCGACAGGTGGGTGCTGGAGGATCCCGAGCGTGACCTCGCTTCTGCTCTGGAAGCCATCACACGAGAGGACATCGAGGCGTTCAGCGCGCCCACGATCCCGACGTGGGAGGAGGGAGCCGCGCGCCTGCGCGAGGCCTACGAGCGGGCCCTCACCACGCGAGCGACACATCGATAGTTCCCCCAAAATCTCGCACGTAATTTGGGTTCACTAACTTTTCTTAGCGCCGCTAAAAACTGCGGAATATCAACACTTTTTACCTTGCACACAAACGGACCACATGGAAATTACGTGCGACTTTTGGGGAGAGGCGTGTCAGGAGGCGACGAGATCGCCTGTGTCACAAAGGTTTCACGCGGTCGCCCACCTCTACGCCGCTTCCGGACGCACGCCCCCTCGGTCGTAGGCGCGCGCCGTCACGACAGCCATCGCCAACATCCCCACGAGCAGCGCAGCCATAAGAATGCCGAGCACCGCGACCGTCGTCTCGACGCTGTAGGGGCTGAAGGCGAGCCACGCCAGCGGCGCCGCGCAGTAGACGCACGCGAAGGCCAGCATGCGCCGCTGGTGGTAGGTCGCGACGAACACGTTGGAGAGCGGCGAGGTCGCGACCGTGAGGGCCAGCCAGGGGGCCAGGGATCGAGCGAAGTATCCGGCCACCTCCCAGCGCTCCCCGAAGACGAGGGGGAAGAGAGCGGGGCTCACCCACGCGAGCAGGGCGAACACGGGGATCGAGCATGCCAGGGCAAGCCCCCCGACCCGCATGACGACTCGGGTCATCTGACCGGCCGGGGTGTCCGACAGGCGCGGAAGGTACACCTGCGAGAGCGCCCCCGCGATGAGGGCGACCGGGGCCTGCAGGGCCAGCCACGCCATGTTGAATTGGCCGAGCGAGGCCACGGAATACGTGGCGATGAGCATGGGGATCGCGCTCGTGCGCAGCGCGTCGACGACGACGTTGGGCACTCCCACGAGGGCCATCTTGCGGTAGCGCGAGGCCACTTCGCGCAGAGTCGGATCGGTGTCCCGACGCTCTCGGGCGTCGCGGGCGCGCCATGACAGGTAGGCGACGGCGAGGCCCTGGCCGGCGATCGTCGCTCCAATCGCCGCACCCAAGCCGCCGCCAGCCAGGAAACCGCACACCAGCTGCAGGGCCGCGATACCGAGGGACCGCACGACGGAGGAGCTCGCGATCGCCGAGAAGCGCCGGTGGCGGGTCAGCCAGTAGGAGCAGACCTGCCCCTGCGCCAGGAACAGGACGGAGACGCCGACGGCGAGCAGCCAGCCCGCGAGCGCGCTTCCGTAGTGCGCGCTCACCCACGGCCATACGGCGGCCGCGATCAGGGTGGCCAGCGCGGAGGAGACCAGCACGCAGCGCGAGGCCAGGAGGGCCAGGGACCGGGCCGAGGCCTCGTCGCCCGGGGCGGGCAGGACGATGCTGAGGTCGAAGCGGGCGCCCGCGACGGCGGCGCCGAGCGTCGCGGCGGAGGTGAAGATGCCCAGATACCCCAGGTCTGTGTCCGTGTAGAGGCGGGCGATGCCGATCTGGGCGACGAAGGCGATGGCTTGGGCGAGGAGGGTACCGCTAAGGAGGGTGAGCACCTGCGCGAGGACGCCCGAGCGCGCGGGGCGGGCAGGTGCGTTCGTCATGGCCCCATTTAATCACCTGGGGCGCGCGGCTTGCCCCTAGGATGGTGGCATGCCCGCTCACCGATCCGCGCCCACCCTCCGGTGGAACTCGTGAGGGTCGCCCTGACGAAGGGAACCCTGCTGGTTCCCCCGACCTACTTCGCGCTCTCGCACGCCCTCGCGATGCCGGAGCTCGATTGGCGGGTCTTCACGCTCGCGGCACGCATCGCCGATCCGGCCCACGCGATCCCCATCGACGAGGCCGCCCCGCGGTCGCTCAGCGGCCCCCTCCCCCAACGTGTGGCCGCGCAGGCACGAGGCCTGGGCCAGATGCGCCGCGCGATCGCCGCGTGGCGCCCGGACGTTATTCACCAGCATCAGGCGACGTGGTCTCTGCCGGCGGTGGGCGCCGCGCGGGAGACGGGCGCGCCCCTCGTGGTGACGCTGCACGGCGGGGACGCCTACCCGAGGCTCGGGCGGGGGGTGGGGGCCGCGTGGAACGCGCGCAACCGCGCGGCCGCCTTCGAGGGCGCGAACCGGCTGCTGGCTGTCTCGCGGTACCTGGCGAACGTCGCATTAGAAGCGGGCGCTGATCCGAAGCGCCTGAGCGTGCACTATCAGGGCGTGGATACCGACTGGTGGTCGCCCGCCCCGAACACGGCAGAATCGCGCGAGGAGCCCATCGTCCTGTTCGTGGGAGCCCTCAGCCACCTCAAGGGGGCAGGCGACCTGGGCCGGGCCTCCGCCATGCTCGCGGGACGTCGCCCGCATCGCCTCGTGCTCGTTGGAGACGGGCCGCTGGCAGCAGGCCTGCGCGCAGGCGCTCCGGCCCACGTGACCTTCGCGGGACAGCTGGATCGGGAAGGGGTGCGCGACTGGATGCGTCGCGCCCACATCCTCGTCCTGCCCACGAAGCCGACGCAGGGACGGCAGGAGGCTGCCGGACTCGTGCTCCTCGAGGCGCAGGCGTGCGGCGTTCCCGTGGTCGCCTATTCCACGGGCGGGACGCCGGAGATGATTGCTCCCGGGGCCTCGATGCTCACGCGCGAGCGCTCGCCGGAGTCCCTGGCCCGTTCCATCGACGAGGCCTTGGCTTGGTCGCAGGACGAGCGCTCGGATCGCGGGGCAGCGTGCCGGGCGTGGGTGACACGCGAGCGCTCGCTGCGCGGATCCGTGGATCAGCTGCGCGAAACTTACGCCGACGTGACCAGCTGACGCCGCGCTCTACAGGTCGACGGAACGCCCGGATGCTGCCGAGGAGAGGATGGCCTCGACGACGCGCAGGTTGTCCAGGGCCTCGTCCATGGTGACGTGCTCGGCGCCCACGCCGAGGATCGCGTCGCGGAAGCGCTCGTGTTCGAGGGCGAGGGGCTCGCGCTTGGTGAGCGCGTAGCGCACGACCTGTCCCTCGCTCACGCCACGGAAGGCGGCGATGGCGTCCCATTGCAGGGGCGCGTGGCCGTTCTCGTAGAAGGTCAGGTCCCCCATCGCGGTGTCTGCGACGAGGGCGCCGCGCTCCCCCGTCACGATCGTCGTGCGGTCCTTGTAGGGGGTTAGCCAGTTGACGAGGTGGTTGACGAGGATGCCGCCCGCAAGCACGCCCGAGGCGACCATCATGTCTTCGTGCTCTCGCCCTGAGCGCGCGGACGTGCGCGCGTAGATGCTCTCGTAGGGGGCACCCGCCACCCACGCGGCCAGGTCCACGTCGTGCGTGGCCAGATCTTTCACGACGCCGACGTCGCTGATGCGGGCGGGGAAGGGCGACTGGCGGCGCGTCGCGATCTGCTCGATCTCGCCGAGCTGCCCCTGTGCGATCCTCCTGCGCATGTCGATGAGCGCCGGGTTGCAGCGCTCGACGTAGCCGGCGGCACCGACGAGGCCTGCGGCCGCGAAGGCGTCGCGGATGCGCCGGCCCGCCTCCACGCTCGTGGCGAGGGGCTTTTCGACGAGGGTGTGCACCCCGGCTTCGGCCAGCGCCAGGGCTGCGGCCTCGTGGTGGGCGGTAGGCGCGGCGATGATCGCGGCGTCGATGCCGGCCTCGATCAACTCTTCGACGCCCCCCAGGACGGGCAGGTCGCCGGCGACGCCGAAGCGGTCGCCGCCCGGATCTGCGAGGGCGACGAGGTCCAGGCCGGCGGTGGCGCGGGCGTTGCGCACGTGGTGTCGGCCCATCGAGCCGATGCCGAGGATGCCGAGGCGAATGCTCATTCAGGCCCCCGCTTCCGCGAGCGAGTTCACGCCCTGCGCAATGCGCTCCAGCTCGGCGGGCGTGAGGGACGGGTAGATCGGAAGGGACAGGACCTGGTCGGCCGCCTCGCGCGTGGCCGACAGGTCGAGGCCGGGGGCGAAGCGGGCCAGGGAGGGCAGCTCGTGGTTCGGGATCGGGTAGTAGACGCCCGAGCCGACGCCGTATTCCTCGCGCAGGGCGGTCGCGAAGCCGTCGCGGTCCTCGGCCACGCGGATCGTGTACTGGTGGTAGACGTGCGTGGCGCCGGGCGCGACGTGCGGGACGGTGACGCCGCGCAGGTGGGCGTCTAGGAACGCGGCGTTGTCCTGGCGCGCGCGGGTCCACGCGCCGACCTTGGTGAGCTGGACGCGCCCGATGGCGGCGTGGATGTCGGTCATGCGGTTGTTGAGGCCCACGATTTCGTTGGCGTAGCGCGTCTCCATACCCTGGTTGCGCGCGAGTTTCACGCCGCGGATGACCTCGGGATCGCTCGAGGTGACCATGCCACCCTCGCCGCTGGTCATGTTTTTCGTCGGGTAGAAGGAGAAGGCCGCGAAGGTGCCGAAGGAGCCGACCGCGCGCCC